>JACCED010741328.1_pt1 | contig 16467 bp, 12 predicted proteins | sample 7455021 | NCBI WGS metagenome assembly JACCED01 (sample SAMN15323456, study PRJNA562643) | freshwater metagenome | isolation source: river surface water | place: USA:Blue River Watershed | collected 2017-08-19 | reverse complement strand
CCTGATGCTGCGCGAAACCGCACAGCGCTGGGTGGCCCGCGCCGTCACTGGCACGGTCACCCTGGAGCTGCGCCGCGGCAACGACTACAGCCTGCTCAACACCGAGTCGGCCAACCTCACCTACAAGCCTGAGCGGCTCACGATGGAAAAGGGCGAGTCCATGTTCTCGCCGCGCGACCGAATCGGCCAGCTGACGATGCGCAATCTGGACATTACCGATACCCGCGACAAACTGGGCGTGTACGCGGGCGCTGGCCTGCTGTCGGCGGGCGACGAGCACCATCTGCTGCGTCTGACCGGCGGGAAGTAAGCGCTTTCTGCGGCCAACACGTCGTTCGCACCCAAAGCCCGCCTCGGCGGGCTTTTCGCTTTTCAGGCCAGCGGCTGGCACAGTGACCGCCACAGGCATAGACATCGGCACCGGCTGACGCGCAGGCACGCCCAACACCCCTGGCCACAGGCCGAGGCCGCGGCGAAATTATTGGCAGCTCAACTTGATTGATGAGGGGTTGCCATGTCCATGCTGCGTAAATTTTTCGTTTTGGCTTTGGGCTCCGGTCTGGCCAAGACCGCCTGGGACCGTTACCGCCAGAAGAACGCCAACGCCGCCAGCAGCGACGACCTGCGCCGGCGCCACTCCGACGAGCGAGGCATCCACGGAGTCGCTGCCCTGCGAAGGGCCGACCGCGAGACTCACAAGCACAAGGGGTGAGGCGGCGCTGGTCTCACACCACTACCGGCTCGGGCTCGAGCCGAATGCCAAAACGCTCATACACGCTGGTCTGGATGGCCTTGGCCAAGGTGACCACTTCCCCGCCCGTCGCCCCGCCCCGGTTCACCAGCACCAGGGCCTGCTTCTCGTACACGCCCGCCTGCCCCACGGACTTGCCCTTCCAGCCGCAGGCGTCGATCAGCCAGCCGGCGGCGAGCTTCACCGTGCCGTCGGGCATGGGGTAGTGCACGATGTTCGGCTCGCGGGCAATGATGTCCGCGCACTGGTCCTGGGTGACCGTGGGATTTTTGAAAAAGCTGCCGGCGTTGCCGATCACCGCCGGGTCGGGCAGCTTGGCGCGGCGGATGGCACAGACCCAGTCGTAGATCTGGCGCGCGCTCGGAGTCGCGATACCGGTCTCAGCGGCCTTGCGCTGCAGGTCCAGGTAGGAAAGTTCGGGCTTCCAGGGCTTGGGCAGGCGAAAGCGCACCCGCAGGATCAGGGCCTGACCTGCCAAGCCAAAGTCCCCTTCCTTGGCGGGAACATGCTTGAACACCGAATCCCGGTAGCCAAAGGCGCACTGGGCGGCGTTGAGCGTGAACACCTGCCCGGTAGCCAGGTGCATCGCGTCGAGCGACTCGAAGCGGTCTTGAAGCTCCACCCCGTAGGCACCCACGTTTTGCACCGGGGCCGCGCCCACGCTGCCGGGGATGAGGGCGAGGTTTTCCAGCCCCGGTAGTCCCTGGTCCAGGGTCCAGGTGACAAGGGCATGCCAGTTGACGCCGGCGCCGGCCTCGACGATGACCGCCCGGGGGCCGTCTTCCACCACCCGTATGCCGGGGATTTCAACCTTGAGCACCAGGGCCTTGACGTCGCCGGTGAGCACAATATTGCTGCCCCCACCGAGCACAAACTTCGGGTCGGCAGCCCGCCCGGGCTCGGCCAACAGGGCCCGAAGGTCGTCCTCCGAGCGCACCCGCAGCAGTTCGCGGGCCCGGGCGACGATGCCGAAGCTGTTGTGCGGTTGCAGCGGGACCTGGTGCTCGACGATCATGGGAGAATTGTCGCATCCGACCCCTGTCCGGGCGGGCTCCGCGCCACCCGGCCCCCGTGCATCTGCCCCCGGAGACACCATGCCCTCTTTCGACACCGTCTGCGAACCCAATCTGGTCGAAGTGAAGAACGCCGTCGAGAACGCGGCCAAGGAAATCGGCACCCGCTTTGACTTCAAGGGAACCTCAGCCGCCCTGGAACTCAAGGACAAGGAAATCACCCTGTTCGGAGACGCCGAGTTCCAGTTGCAGCAGGTCGAGGACATCCTCACCGCCAAACTGGCCAAGCGCAATGTCGACGTCCGATTCCTGGACAAGGGCGATGCGCAAAAAATCGGTGGCGACAAGGTCAAGCAGGTGGTCAAGGTGCGCAGCGGCATCGAGTCTGAGGCTGCCAAGAAGATCCAGCGCCTGATCAAGGACAGCAAGCTCAAGGTTCAGGCTGCCATTCAGGGCGACGCAGTGCGCGTCACGGGTGCCAAGCGCGACGACCTGCAGGCCGCCATGGCCCTGATCCGCAAGGACATTGCCGACCTGCCCCTGTCCTTCAACAACTTCCGCGACTGATCGTCGACTGATTGACGACTCATGGGGCCACCCGCACCCACGCCCCCCGCCACAGCGTCCGAGGACAACACGGCTCTCGGGCCCCTGCGCGTACCGGTCTTCCGGCTGCTCTGGCTGACCTGGCTCACCGCCAACACCACCATGTGGATGAACGATGTCGCGGCCGCCTGGCTGATGACATCCTTGACCAGCACCCCCCTTTGGGTGGCGCTGGTGCAGGCGGCCTCCACTTTGCCCGTCTTCCTGTTGGCCCTGCCCTCCGGCGCCCTGGCCGATATCGTCGACCGACGCCGCTATTTCATGGTGACCCAATTCTGGGTGGCTGGTAACGCCATCCTCACCTGCGTGGTGGTGCTGGCCGGCTGGATGACGCCCAGCCTTTTGCTGGCACTGACCTTCGTCAATGGCATCGGGCTAGCGATGCGGTGGCCGGTCTTCGCAGCCATCATCCCGGAGGTACTGCCCCGGCCTCTGATGCCCCAGGGCTTAGCCTTGAACGGCATCGCGATGAACGGCTCGCGCATCATCGGGCCGCTGCTGGCTGGGGCGATCATCGGCGCAGCAGGAAGTGCCTGGGTCTTCGTGCTCAACGCCCTGCTCTCGGTGATAGCAGGCTTCATCATCATGAGCTGGAACCGGGTTCATAAGGAGCATGTGCTCGGCCGCGAGCGCCTGCCCTCCGCAATGCGGGTGGGCCTGCAATACGTGGCCCAGTCGGCACGGCTGCGCGGCATCCTGGTGCGGATCGGTCTGTTCTTTTTCCACTCGACGGGTCTGCTGGCCTTGCTGCCCCTGGTGGCCCGCGCCCTGCCCGGTGGCGGCGCTGGCACCTTCACCCTGTTGCTGTCGGCGATGGGCTGCGGCGCCATCGTTGCCGCCTTGCTGATGCCCCGGCTACGTGCCGCCATGAAGCCCGAAACCATGATGCTGGGCGGCACCTTCTTGCAAGCATGCGCCATGGCTACTGCGGTCTATGCGCCGGGACTGCCAGTCGCTCTTCCTGCGATGTTTTTTGCCGGCACCGCATGGATCTCGGTGGCCAACACCCTCACCGTCGCCGCCCAAATGTCCCTGCCTGACTGGGTGCGGGCGCGGGGTATGTCCATCTACCAGATGGCGGTGATGGGCGCAGCCGCGAGTGGTGCGGCAATCTGGGGTCAGGTGGCCACGCTGGCCAATGTGCAGCAGGCGCTCACCCTGGCGTCGATCACCTCGGTGACTGCCGCGCTGCTTATGCACTGGCGCAAGCCCCTGCCGCCCAGCCAGATCGACCTCACCCCTGCCCGGGTCATTCTTGTGCCCGAGTTGCCAGAGCGCCCCGGTAGGGGCCGGGTCCTGACCCGGGTCGAGTACCAGATCGACCCAGACCGGGCCGATGAGTTTCTGGCGCTGATGGAAGACAGCCGCCGCGGCCGGCTGCAGCAGGGCGCGCTCGAATGGCAGCTGCTGCACGACGTGGGCGAGCCCGGTCACTATGTGGAGCAGATCGTGGACGAATCCTGGACCGAGCACCTGCGCCGCTTCGACCGGTTCAATGTCACGGATGCCCAACTCCGCGAGCAGCGCCAAGCCCTTCACATCGGCGAGGGCCCGCCGAAAGTGACGCGCTACATCATCGGGCAGACCTGAGGCGCTCTGCCGCCGCTTGCCTCAGGCCTTCTTGGCTCCCAGGCGTGACTCAGTGCCGGCTACCAGGCGGTTGATGTTCTCGCGGTGGCGCCAGACCAGCAGCAGACCCATGATCACCAAGGCCGCCACCAGCGGCGGCCGCGCGACCCAGACCACGCCGCTGGCGAGCAGGAAGTAGACCGGTGCAAAGGCAGCGGACACCAGGGAGGCCAGCGAGGAGTAGCGGAAGAAGTAGGCCACGATCAGCCAGGTGGCACCGGTGGCCAAGCCCAGGACCCAATCAATACCGAAAACCGCGCCCAGGAAGGTGGCCACGCCCTTGCCGCCCTGAAAGCGGAAGAACACCGGGTAGAGATGGCCGAGGAAGGCCGCCACCGCGACCCCGGCCACCACGCCCTCGCCCAGGCCCCAGGCGCCGCCCCAATGGCGCACCGCCAGCACCGGCAGCAAGCCCTTGCAGGCGTCAAGCAGCAAGGTGACCAGCGCCGCGACTTTGCTGCCCGAGCGCAGCACATTGGTGGCGCCGGGGTTGCCGCTGCCGAAGCTGCGCGGGTCGGACAGGCCCATCAGCCGGCTCACAATGATGGCGAAGGCCAGCGAACCCAGCAGGTAGGCGGCCAGCACAGTCAGCCCGGGGGCGGCGATCAGCAAAAGGTGGGCAGCAGAGTTCATCGCTGGCCATTGTGCCAGCGGCCGCCAACCGCCCCGCGGGTTCAGGAGTGGGTGTGCTTGGACAGGCCCAGGAAGGTGCTCCTCGCGTCTTTGTCGGTGAGGCCGAACCGGTTGAAGAGCGGCTCACCCTTCAGCTTCGTGCCGCCCAATCCGGTGTTGCGGGCTTGGACCTGCGTGCTGCCGCCAGACGCATGGATGGCGCCGAGCTGGCGCGAGCGCGTATCCGTGACCGGCGCGTCCAGCGGCGGCACCACCCCGGTGGTGGCGATCTCGATCACCATCTGCCGCGCCTGGGTCTCGGCGGCGGAGGTACGGTCTTTGCCGCTCTTGCAGTTGATCAGGGTGGCGGTGGGCCCGCCCAAGCGGCTGGCCAGCACGATCAGGCGGGTGGCGAGCTTGTACGGGTCGTTGCCAGCGCTCTGCTGGGCGTCGCTGGCGTAGAGGGTTCCGATCTGCGCGGCCAGGGTCCGAAGGATGGTCTTTTCGCGCTCTGTAACGCCATCGGAAGCGAGCCGGCCTCCCAGCCAGCCTGTGACCCCGGCAGGTGCCTGGCCAAGCCCGCAGACCGCCCAGGCCTCTGGGGTGGCGCCCAGCAGGCGCTGCATCGCCCGGCGGTTGTCCGCATCCGTTTCGGCGTGCGCACCCAGCAGGAATTCCATGCCCTTGCCGCCCGTCCCCTCTCCGTTGACCGGAACGTTGAGCGCCGACACCTCGAACTTCACCTGCATCTGCCGCACAGGTGAGTCCTCGCCGTCCACGCGCGCCATCAACAGACGCCCCTGCGCGTCCCGGCGCAGATTGCCCGCTTCATCGAGAGAAGGCATGGGCATGTCGATACCCTTGAGCGCCTCGAGGTCGTCCCAGGCCTGGCGCTGGTCGTGCCACATAGAACGCTCGTTCCCCTTGTAGCTGCCGAGGGTCCGCCAGAAATCGGGGGTCATGAGCGACACCGAGGTCAGGCGAACCGTGACCGGCTCGCTGCGCTGGCTCTGGCGGACCAGTCGGATGATTTCATCGTCCGGCAGCGCAGCCATGGCGGCCTGGGCCGCCTCGCGGGCGCGGTTGAGGCTGGCCGCACGCCGAACGACATCAATCAGGGGCGGCTCACCACGGCGCGCCCGGTCTGCGCGCGGCACTGAAGCAGCACCTGCGGCACCCGCGCCGGCTGCTGGCGGGGTGGCCTGCGCTCCACGGGGTGGCCGTTTGCCCCGAATCCGGGTGGCTGCCGCAGCGGGGTCGCTCGCCGCCGCTTCAGCCTGCAGGCTGTCCAGACGCGCGTCCTTGAAGAGTCGCCGGTGGTCGTCGCGGACCAGGTCGCCAGCCACACGATGCAGGTCTTCGTCGCGGAGTTTTTTGATGCCTTTGCGGGTCAGCTGGTTGGGGGAGAGCACGCCATGGCGGACGAGCGTCAGGCCGCACTGGCCGTCGGCCGCGGCCATCTTCGATACGTGCAAGGTCACCGCGTGCTTGTGCTGGGTCCGCTCATGGCAATGGGCACCCTGAACACCATCGGCGGCGTAGTCCGCGTGGAGGGCGTCGGAGACCCAAATGGCCGGACGCTGCTCGCAGTTGAGCACCAGCGCCTGGCGCACGGACCGTCCCTGGGCCATCCCGGATTGGGTTTCGATCGGCACGACCACCCGGGTGCTAACGACCTCGTTCGGCCGTCTGCTGAGCATCTGGGTGTAGATGCGGTCGAAGGCTTTCTCGACCGCCTTGTTGCTGGTCCGCTCGTTCCACCAGCGTTTGACTTTGGCCAAGGGGCTGGAGCCGGTAGGCACTGCCTGCCCGGCCGACTCGCGGGCATCTTGTACCACTCGCTTGACGCAGGCCAATGCAAACGCACGCTCAGGCATCTGGGCCAGGTCGGGGAAAGCCCCGCGCAAGATCGCATCACGAACCAGGCGCTTGCCTCCGTCGGGCAGGTCGCCCGCGGATTTGCCAAGCCCGAGCACATCACCGGGATCGCCCAGGCGCTTTGCCTGTGGGTCGCGCGCCTGCGCGTGCAACTCACCGGCACGCTCGCGGAAGATGAAGCTCAGATGCGCGAACGGCCGAGCGGCCTGCCCTGGAGGGTCACGGTCAAGATCAGGGTTGAGGTCGGGGGCCAGGGCTGCGCCCTTGCCATCGGGCGCGAGCGCGCTGGCGCGCGGACTGTCGAGTGGGCGGTCGGGGGAAGTTCCGTCCGCCCGGGAAGGGCTCGTAGCCCCAGCTCGGTCGGGTGAGGCACTGGCCGACAGCACGCTGGCTCGGGAAGGGCTGGCGGTGCTCCAGGCCGCGCTGGACAGGCTCGCGGCGGAGGAGGTGGAGGAAGTGGATGAGCTGGACGTCGGGCTGGCGGCGCTGGCGGTGGGGCTGGCAAGCCCAGCCCGGGTGCCGGACGCGCCCTTCACCGGCGTCGACAGGCCAGACAGGGATGCGCCACGCTCCGGGGGCAAGGCTCGGACCGCGCGGGTGTCGATCGGTCGATCGAGGAGCAGCTCGTCCAGGGTGGCGGCGGCAGTGTCCCAGAACAGCGCCTTGGCATCGAGCATCCTGGGCAGGTACAGGGCGTGGTGAACCTCGGATTCCGCCAGGTAGTCCGCCCGATCTATGAGCATGCGGGGCAACTCGTCCGCCAGCAGCTGGCAGGCCTCGTGGACCTGGAGCCAACTCAGTTGGGCGCCGGCGGGGCGCGAACCTCCGGCGCCGGGGGCGGGGCCCAGGCCAGCGGCGGCGCCCTTGGCCAGGTAATCGGCCGGCAAGGCGCGGTCCCAGCGCTTGAAGGCCCGGTCCAGCAGAGTGGCTTGGTCTTTTATCTGGCGGGTGAGCGCCTCGCGCGCCTTCGGCCGCGTGATGCCACCCGGCTCGGCCAGATCCAGGGCCTTGTGGACCTGGTCGCGCAGCAAGGTCAGTTTCCGAAGCACCTCGGGGGCATCGGGGTCGAGCGCAGGGGCTTCAGCGCGCCGCCCGGCAGACCGGGCGAAATGGCTGCTGCCACCGCTCGCCAGCACCTGGGCCGAAAGCCGCGCATGCGCCTCGTCAATCAAGTGGACTGCGGCTTGTACGGGCGACGGGGCGGGCGCGTACGGCCCCGTACTCTCAACTGCCCGCGTCGCGAGGGGTGTTGAGGCTGCCACGCCAGAAGGCAGCCCCTTGAAATAGCCTGAGAGACGACGCGTGTGGACCTGAACCTTGCCGTCATCACGCGGGGATGACGGAGGGGTGCCCTCCGGTGTCTGCGTCGTGGTGCGTGCGAAATCCTGTCGGTTGAGAGAGGAGGAGGACGATTGCATGATGGCGGCTCGCTGCATAGGACCGCCATCTGTAACCCGAACCCGGGCGCAGTTCAGGTCACAGCTTAGGCCGCCGGGTCACGGATCTCGGCGCGGACCTGATCAATGGAGGCCAGCAGCTCCGGCGAGAGGCGAGTGCCCCAGGCGTCGATGTCCTCGTCAAGTTGCGCCAGCGAGGTCACCCCAATGATGGTCGAGGCCACCTGCCACTTGGTGTAGCAAAAGGCCAGCGCCATTTGGGTGGGCGTGAGCCCGTGGTCGCGCGCGAGCTGGTTGTAGCGGCGCGCGGCTTCCAGGGCGGCGGCGCGGCCCCAGCGTTGCCTGCGCACCGACTCGTACTTGGCGATGCGGGCCTCGGCCGGTGCGGCCGGCCCGGCAAGCCCGGATGCGTCGTACTTGCCCGTGAGCAGGCCAAAGCCCAGGGGCGAGTAAGCCAGCAGGGAGACATCCAGCCGGTGCAGGGTCTCGTCCAGGCCGTTTTCGAGCGCGCGGCTGACAAGGCAGTACGGGTTCTGCACAGTGGCCACCCGCGGCAATGAATGCTGCTCGGCGAGACGCACGAACTCATGCACGCCATAGGGCGACTCGTTGGAAAGACCCACGTAGCGGATCTTGCCCTGGCGGACCAGCTTGTCCATGGCTTCGAGCTGCTCGTGGATCGAGGTCTGGCTGCGCTCCTGGGTCGGGTCGTAATACAGGGCGCCAAAGGTGGGCACATGGCGCTCGGGCCAGTGGATCTGATAGAGGTCGATCACGTCCGTCTGCAGCCGGCGCAGCGAGCCTTCGCAGGAGGCGACGATGTCGGCGGCAGTCATGCCCAAGCCCTCGCGCACCCAGGGCATGCCGCGCGAGGGACCGGCCACCTTGGAGGCCAGTACCACCTTGGCGCGTGCACCAGGGCTCTTTGCGAACCAGTTGCCCAGAATGGTCTCGGTGGCGCCAAAGGTCTCGGCGCGTGCGGGCACCGCGTACATCTCGGCGGTGTCGAGGAAGTCGATGCCGCGTTCGAGGGACCGGTCCAGGATGGAGTGCGACAGGGCCTCGGGCACCTGCTCGCCGAAGGTCATGGTGCCCAGGCAAATGGGAGAAACCTGCAGGGCGCTACGGCCGAGGCGGACGGGGGTCATGGTCATGGTGTGGGTGGCGGGGAAAGAAATTCTGGGGACCCTCGATTGTCCCGTGCTTGACTGCTCGCGTCGAGGCTGCTCCGTATGATCGAACTGATGTACACCCCGCGCCGTCCCTCCCGCCTCGAATCCGTCCGCCTGCGCGGCATGCCGCACCAGGTGCGCCTGTGGGGCGAGCCGCAGCCCGGACGGCCGCCGCTGGTGCTGGTGCATGGCTGGATGGACGTCTCGGCCTCCTGGCAGTTCGTGGTCGACGCAATGCAGGAGGACCGCTTCATCATCGCCCCCGACCTGCGCGGGTTCGGCGGCACCGAGATGGCGGGGGTCGACCATTACGTGTTTGCCGACTACCTGGGTGACCTTGAGTTCCTTCTTGACCATTACGCGCCAGAGCAGGCGGTGGACCTGGTAGGCCACAGCATGGGGGGCAATGTCTGCATGCTGTACGCCGGCGTGCGGCCCGCGCGGGTGGCCCGCCTGGGCAACCTGGAGGGCTTTGGCATGCCCGCCACCCGGCCGTCCCAGGCACCGGGACGCTACGCCGCCTGGCTGGACGAGCTCAAGGCCTTTCACCGTGGCGAGACGACGATGGCCAGTTACGACGACGCCCAGGGCGTCGCCCGGCGCCTGATGAAAACCAACCCGCGGCTCCCAGAAGATAAAGCCCAGTGGCTGGCGCAGCACTGGGCCCGGCCCGACGCCGGCGGCCGCTGGCGCATCCTCGGCGACCCGGCGCACAAACTGAGCAGGGCGAACATCACCCGGCTGGATGAAACGCTGGAGCTGTACCGGCGCATCACTGCCCCCCTGCTCTGGGTCGAGTCGAGTACCGAGAGCTTGTCTGTCTGGTGGAAGAAAGCCAACTTCACCCTCGCCGAGTTCCACCAGCGCCTGGACGAAGTGCCCCGCGTCCGCCGCGCCAAGGTGATGGACGCCGGCCACATGCTGCACCACGACCAACCCGCGGCTGTCGCCCTCGAGATTGAGACTTTGTTGGCAGAAACTGCCTGAGCCTGGCGTCGGAGCGGCGGAGATATTGATGTAGGACGCGTCCTGCGCCAAGCTGCATCGCATGTTCGATGAGGTGGCTGTCTTGACCTTCCGACGCGCAACTCCCTCCCGCTTCAGCGGGATATCCAAGGCGGTATCTGGCACCGCTGTCTCCGCTGCAATCGCAGTCACGGCGCTCTTCGCCGCCGACCAGGCCGACGCTGCCCCGGCGCTTGCCGCCGAACATGCGCAGGTCGACGAGGCGGGCCTGGCCACGCTCTGGGAGGCCCTCTGGCACCAAAGCGGTACGCCCACCCGGCTGGTGCGCTGGGAGCAGCCGGTACGCTGGCGCCTGTCGGGCCGCAACCTGCCCGCGCACCGGGAAATGGTGCTGCGCGCGCTAGCTGCGGTGAGCCAGGAAACCGGCATACCCTTCACCGAAGCCAACGCAGACCCCGAAGACCCCGATGGGGCGGACGCCGCCGCACCCAACCTGCGCATCGAGATCGTCGCCAACACCGCACTCGAAAACCGCCAGCCCTGCGTGACCACGCTGGACTTCCGCACCGAGACGCAGATCGACACCGCCCTGGTGCAAATGCGCGAGCGCGACGTCTTGCGCTGCGCCCATCACGAGGCCATGCATGTCATGGGCGTGCGCGGACACCCGGCGGGCAAGACGGTGCTGAGTTACTTCCCGGTCAAGGTCGACAGCCTGTTGCCGCTGGACCGCGCACTGCTGCGGGCCTGGTACTCGCCGCGCATGCGGCCCGGCATGACGCCCTTCGAGGCCCTGCCGGTGCTGGCGCAGGAGTGGCTGGCGCTGCAACCAGACCCGCTGGCGGCGGCGGCGGCGCGGGACCGCTTCTTCGCCGACACGGTTGCGGCAATGCGCGCCTACGCCGAGGGAACCGGCGACATCCCCGCCATCGTCCGCCGCTCGGGCAAGGCCACTGCGGAGGGCGTACGTCTGGGGCGCGGCGAAATGGGCTACTTTCTGGGCGTGGCCTACCTCGAAGGGACTACGGTGAGCGCGCCAGACCGGGAGGCGGCACTGCGGTGGCTGGAGCGCTCGGCCAGCGTTGGCAACCGCACCGCCCAGGCCCGTCTGGCCGGCATGCGCTGAGAGCCAGAGGTCGGGCCGCCCCCGGGCGCCCCGACAGCCCCGAGCGCCCCTACAGCCCAGATAGGCCACATAGGCCACATAGGCCAGAGGGGGCCTGACCCGTTACGCTCCCCAGCGAGCCCGGTCCGCATGCGAAAATCAGGGGCTACACCGAACACCTTCGAATCGAGCCCCTCATGGACGCAGAACAAATCAATGCCATCGGCAGCACATTGACCGACCTCCAGGCCCGCACCGCGGACCTCCGGAGGTATCTTTGACTACGATGCCAAAGCCGAACGCCTGAGAACCGTGAACGCATCGCTGGAAGACCCAGCGGTGTGGAACGACCCCAAGAAGGCCCAGGAACTGGGCAAGGAAAAAAAGCAGCTCGACGACATCGTGCTGCAAATCCAGACACTGGACCGGGACCTGGCCGACAACCTCGAGCTCCATGAGATGAGCAAGGAAGAGGGCGACGAGGCGGGCCTCGCCACCATCGAGGCCGACGCCGCCCGCCTGCGTGCCATCGTCGAAAAGCTCGAGTTCCGGCGCATGTTCGACAAGCCGGCCGACCCGATGAACGCCTTCCTGGACATCCAGGCTGGCGCGGGCGGCACCGAAGCCTGCGACTGGGCCAGCATGCTGCTGCGGCAATACCTCAAGTACGCCGAGCGCAAGGGCTTCAAGTCCAACGTGGAAGACGAGACCGGCGGCGACGTCGCCGGCATCAAATCGGCCACCATCAAAATTGAGGGAGAGTACGCCTACGGCCTGCTGCGTACCGAGACCGGCGTGCACCGCTTGGTGCGCAAGTCGCCCTTCGACTCCTCCGGCGGGCGCCACACCAGCTTTGCCTCGGTCTTCGTCTACCCCGAGATCGACGACTCGGTCGAGATCAACATCAACCCGGCCGATGTGCGGATCGACACCTTCCGCGCCTCGGGCGCCGGCGGGCAGCACATCAACAAGACCGACTCCGCGGTGCGTATGACCCACGTGCCCACCGGCATCGTGGTGCAGTGCCAGGACAGCCGCAGCCAGCACTCCAACCGTGATGTGGCCTGGCAGCGCCTGCGCTCGAGGCTGTACGACCATGAAATGCGCAAGCGCATGGAAGAACAGCAAAAGCTCGAGGACACCAAGACCGATGTGGGCTGGGGCCACCAAATTCGCAGCTATGTGCTGGACCAGTCCCGCATCAAGGATCTGCGCACCAGCGTCGAAATTTCCAACACCCAGAAGGTGCTCGACGGCGACCTCGACGCCTTCATCGAGGCCTCACTCAAGCAGGGCGTGTGATGCGTGAACTGCCTGAGCGCGGGGCGGATGGTGGCGGCCTGAGCGGGTCAGCTGGGGGAAGGGCTGTTGCACGCTGTGTCCGCGGCCTGATTTTCGACATGGATGGCACCATGATCGACTCCATGCCCTATCACGCCCGCAGTTGGGAGACCTTTTGTAACCGCCACGGCCTGAACATGCCGATGGCCGAGGTTCTGCGGCGTACCACTGGCCGCACCGGCACCGAGGCGGTCCGTGTGCTCCTGGGCGAGATGAGCGACGCGCGCGCCAATGAGCTGGTGCACCAGAAAGAGCAGGACTACCGCAACCTGTTCGCTCCCGTTTTCCGGGAGGTCGCTGGCTTCGGCCGCTTTCTGCAAGCCGCACTCGAGCAGGGCCTGGCTTTTGGCGTGGCCACCGCGGGCGACCAGGCCAACATCGCCTTTGCCTTGGGTCACCTCGCACTGAAAACGCCGCCCCAGGCCATCGTTGGTGGCGACGAGGGGCTGCGGGGCAAGCCCGAACCCGACCTCTTCCTCGAGGCGGCACGCCGCCTTGGACTGCCCCCCGAGGACTGCATCGTCTTCGAAGACGCGCCCTTCGGCATCGAGGGCGCCCGCCGTGCAGGCATGCGCGCGGTGGCGATCTGCACTTCCCATACCGCGTCCGACCTGAATGGCGACCATGTGATCGCCCAGGCTCCGGACTACCTCACTCTGCTGGACAAGCGCTTTTTGGAGAACCTCCATGCGTGAAGGACAAAGCACCCTCATCCGCCGCGCCGACTACCAGGCGCCGGCGTTCTGGATCGACACCGTCGACCTCACCTTCGACCTCGACCCTGCCAAGACCCGGGTGCTCAATCGCATGCGGGTGCGCCGCAACCCCGACGTGCCGGCGCAGCCGCTGCGGCTGGACGGCGAGGAACTCAATCTGGCCCGGGTGCTGGTCGCAGGTCAAGGCACCAGCTTCAAGATCGACGGCAACCAACTGGTGCTGGAGAACCTGCCCGAGGGCACCGAGCCCTTCGAACTAGAGATCTTCACCACCTGCGCGCCCGCCAAGAACAGCAAGCTCATGGGCCTGTATGTGAGCAACGACTCCTTCTTCACCCAGTGTGAGGCCGAGGGCTTTCGTCGCATCACCTACTTTCTGGACCGCCCGGACGTGATGGCCAGCTACAGCGTCACCCTGCGCGCCGACAAGGCGCTCTACCCGGTGCTGCTGTCCAACGGCAACCTCGTCGAAGATGGCGCACTCGAGGGCGGCCGCCACTTCGCCCGCTGGGTGGACCCGCACCGCAAGCCCAGCTACCTGTTCGCCTTGGTCGCGGGCAAGCTGGTGGCGCGCGAGCAGCGCATTCGCGCCCGCAATGGCCGTGAGCACCTGCTGCAGGTCTACGTGCGCCCGGGTGACCTGGACAAAACCGAGCATGCGATGAACTCGCTCATCGCTTCCGTGGCCTGGGACGAAGCTCGCTTTGGTCTGCCCCTGGACCTCGATCGTTTCATGATCGTCGCGACGAGCGACTTCAACATGGGCGCGATGGAGAACAAGGGCCTGAACATCTTCAACACCAAGTACGTGTTGGCCAGCCAGGCGACTGCCACCGACGTGGACTACGCCAACATCGAAAGCGTGGTCGGCCATGAGTACTTCCACAACTGGACCGGCAACCGCGTCACCTGCCGCGACTGGTTCCAACTCTCGCTCAAGGAAGGCCTCACCGTCTTTCGCGACCAGGAGTTCTCGCAAGACCTCACCGGCGAGGCCTCGGCACGCGCGGTCAAGCGCATCGAGGACGTGCGGGTTCTGCGTACCGCCCAGTTCCCCGAGGACGCAGGCCCGATGGCCCACCCGGTGCGCCCCGACCAGTACCTGGAAATCAATAACTTCTACACCGTCACCATCTACGAAAAGGGTGCCGAGGTCGTGCGCATGATGCAGACCCTGGTGGCCAGTGAGGGTGACCCGATGGGCCGCGCCGGCTTCGCCCGCGGCATGACGCTGTATTTCGAGCGGCACGACGGCCATGCGGTGACCTGCGACGACTTCGCCCAAGCGATCGCCGACGCCAACCCGCAGGCCCCCCTGGCGCGATTGCTGCCCCAGTTCAAGCGCTGGTACAGCCAGGCCGGCACGCCCCGCGTAAGCGCCGCGGGTCAATGGGACGCTGAAAGTGGCAGCTACACCTTGCGCCTGTCGCAGCATTGCCAGGCCACGCCTGGCCAGGACAACAAGGAGCCCTTTGTCATCCCCGTGCGCTGGGGCCTCCTCGACGCCGACGGCCGCCAGATCGCCCAGGGCCTGCATGTGCTCACCGAGGCCAGCGAGTCCATCACCGTAGGCGGCCTGGCTGGCTGCGCGGGCGAGCCGGTGCCCTCCCTGCTGCGCGGGTTCAGTGCGCCGGTCATCCTCGAGCAGGACACGCCCGACGCCCAGCTCCTGCTCCTGCTGGCCCATGACACCGACCCGTTCAACCGCTGGGAGGCGGCCCAACGGCTGGCATTGCACCGTGCCCTCAACGCTGTGCGAGGCGATGGCCATGTGGCACTCGACGCCCCCTTCATCGAAGCCATGCGCGGCGTGCTGCGCCACCCGCAGCTCGACGCCGCCTTCAAGGACCTGGTGCTCACGCTGCCCTCTGAGACCTACATCGCCGAGCAACTGGAGGTGGTCGACCCGCAGCGCATTCATGCGGTGCGCGAGGCCATGCGCCAGCAGCTGGCCAGCGCCTTGCGCCATGACTGGGAATGGGCCTACGAGGCTCACAAGGACAACGGCGCCTACCGGCCCGACGCGGTCTCCTCCGGCCGGCGCGCGCTGGCGGGCCTGGCCCTCACCCACCTGTGCCTGGCGGCGGCGCCCTCCGGTGATCCGGTCTGGCCGGGCAAGGCCTTGCAGCGGTTCAAGGACGCCGGGAACATGACCGACCGCCTGAACGCCCTGACCGCGTTGGTGGTGAGCGGCCACCCGCTGGCCGAGTCGGCACTGGCGCGCTTTCACGCCCTGTTCAAGGACGAGGCTCTGGTGCTGGACAAGTGGTTCGCGCTGCAGGCGGGCGCGCCCGACCGGGCCGGCCATGTGCTTCCCGTGGTGCGCCAGTTGATGACGCACCCGGACTTTCAGCTGCGCAACCCGAACCGGGCACGCAGCCTGATCTTCAGCTTCTGCAACGCCAACCCCGGCGCCTTCCACCGTACCGACGCCGCCGGCTATGTGTTCTGGAGCGAGCGGGTGATGGAGCTTGACGCCATCAACCCCCAGGTCGCCGCCCGACTGGCGCGCGCCCTCGACCGCTGGCGCAAGCTGGCCGAGCCTTATCGCAGCGCCGCACGCGAGGCCCTGGCCCGTGTGTCGGCCAAGCCCGACCTGTCCAACGATGTGCGCGAGGTGGTTTCGCGCGCGCTTACCGAGTCGTGAGCGAGTCGTGAGCGAGTCCTGAGCGCCTCCCGCCCCCACCCAAGAAGCCAGCGAAGAAAGCGAGCGGCCCCATGTCCCAGAAAGTCTCCCTTACCCGCTACCTGGTCGAGCGCCAGCGCGAGGACGGCCTCATCCCCGGCGACCTGCGCCTGCTGCTCGAGGTTGTGGCCCGGGCCTGCAAATCCATCTCCCATGCGGTAAACAAGGGCGCGCTCGGTGGCGTGCTCGGTTCGGCCCAGACCGAAAACGTGCAGGGGGAGGTGCAAAAGAAGCTCGACATCATTGCCAACGAGGTGCTGATCGAAGCCAACGAGTGGGGCGGCCACCTGGCTGGCATGGCGAGCGAAGAAATGGACACCGTGCTGTCCGTCCCCAATCGCTATCCACATGGCGAATACCTGCTGCTGTTTGACCCGCTCGACGGCTCATCGAACATTGACGTCAACGTGAGCATCGGCACCATCTTCTCGGTGCTCAAAAAACCCGAGGGTGGCGCCGAGGTAAGCGAGCGGGACTTTCTGCAACCGGGCCGCCAGCAGGTGGCAGCCGGCTATTGCATTTATGGCCCGCAGTCCACCCTGGTGCTGACTGTGGGCAAGGGCGTGGCCATGTTCACCCTGGACCGCGAGCAGGG
>JACCED012164733.1_pt1 | contig 16471 bp, 18 predicted proteins | sample 7455021 | NCBI WGS metagenome assembly JACCED01 (sample SAMN15323456, study PRJNA562643) | freshwater metagenome | isolation source: river surface water | place: USA:Blue River Watershed | collected 2017-08-19 | reverse complement strand
TGTGGCATTGGCCGCATCCATGATCAGGCCAATCGCAAACGGAATACCCATGCCCATGCGACGGGGTTGGTGAATGCACCAGAACACCAGAACCAGTGCGACAAAATCCGGGACACCCGGAAAATCACCCCATGGCATCAGATTCAATCCCAGCGCCGCGACGACCGACAGTGCGATGAACCCGGCCTTGGCCGGCAGCAGAATGCGTTGGGGACGATTGTCAAAGTTACGCATCAGGGATCCCGCCTTCGAATGCGTTTGGGTTTGACGGTACGGCCAGGCTCTGTTGCGGCTTCCTCTGGCGCGGCCGGTCGCGGCGGACCTTCCTCAGCGAGCACCAGTACCTGCGTGTTGCGATCAGCACCCGAGATGGGGATGCAAACGATCTTGGCAAGGCATAGGCTGCATCACGTTCCACCTTTGCAACCCGTGCAACGGGTAGCCCTGCGGGGTAAGTACCGTCGATACCTGATGTCACCAGAACATCGCCGCTCTGGATATCAGCATTGCCAGCCATGAAGCGCAAATCGAGACTGGCGCCATCGCCTGCACCGTAGACCACGGCGCGCAGGCCGTTGCGTACCACCTGCACCGGCAGCGGATGATCCTTGTCTGTAATCAAGGTGACTTCAGCCATCATAGGGTAGACCCGGGTCACCTGACCGATGACGCCGATGTTGTCGACCACCGCACGTCCTGCGTCGATACCCTGGCTGCTGCCCTTGTCAAGAATCACCTTGCGAGAAAATGAATCCCGACCAGCGTAGAGAATTTCAGCAAAGATCGCGCTGCGCGAAACACGTGCCCGCGCTTCCAGCAATTTACGCAATTGAACGTTCTCTGCAGCCAGGGCTTCCAGCGCGAGTTGATCTTTTGCGATCTGCAGTTGCTTGCTGCGAAGCTCGGCATTTTCACGTTCCAGCGCGGTCTTTGAGGTGAAGTAGTCGTTGATGGCCGACATCGCCTGGAAAGGGACCAGCACGGCACGCTGGAGTGGATAAACCACAATGGCAACGCTCTGGCGCAAAGCTTCGGCATAGCGGAAACGAGCGTCCAGCACCATCAGGAAACTGGCAAACAGAATGAAAAACATCAGCCGTACGAGCGGCGCAGGACCGCGAGCAAATAAGGGTGGCGGCTGTAAATCCATCAACGCATGCCCTGATAAACCCTATGTTGGAACTCGGCCCTGGTCGGTGCGTATTGCATGCGCGAGCTCTCTGGCGATGCCTCTGAAAGCACTGGCGGGAATGCCGCTCAGGTATTGGTGAAGATGCTCCCGAGGGTGTCCATTTTCTCCAGCGCCATGCCGGACCCTCGAACCACGCAGGTCAAAGGTTCGTCCGCCACAATGACCGGCAGTCCTGTCTCTTCCATCAAAAGACGGTCAAGGTCGTGCAGCAAGGCACCGCCACCGGTGAGCACCATGCCTTTTTCGGCAATGTCTGCCCCCAACTCTGGGGGTGTCTGTTCGAGCGCGGATTTCACGGCCGAGACGATCTGGTTCAGGGGCTCCGTCAGGGCTTCCAGAATTTCATTGGAGGAAATGGTGAAGCTGCGCGGTATGCCTTCGGCCAGGTTGCGGCCTTTGACTTCCATTTCACGCACCTCCGAGCCCGGAAAGGCCGAGCCTATTTCCTTCTTGATGCTCTCGGCGGTGGTTTCGCCGATCAGCATGCCGTAGTTGCGGCGAATGTAATTGATGATGGCTTCATCGAATTTGTCACCACCGACCCGCACCGAGCCGGCGTACACCATTCCGCCAAGCGAAATCACGCCGACTTCTGTCGTGCCACCACCGATATCCACCACCATCGAGCCTGTAGCATCAGCGACCGGCAGGTCGGCGCCTATCGCGGCTGCCATGGGTTCTTCAATCAAATAGACCTGCGATGCACCTGCACCAATGGCGGACTCTCGTATTGCGCGGCGTTCAACCTGGGTCGATCCGCAGGGTACGCAGATGATGATGCGCGGACTGGGCGAGAGCATGCGCGACACATGCACTTTCTTGATGAATTGCTTGAGCATCTGCTCGGTGACCGTGAAGTCGGCAATCACGCCGTCTTTCATCGGTCGTATCGCAGTAATGTTGCCGGGAGTCTTGCCCAGCATTTGCTTGGCTTCCTTGCCTACCGCCTGAATGGTTTTCTTGGCATTGGGGCCGCCCTCCTGCCGAATGGCGACCACTGAGGGTTCATCCAGGACAATGCCTTTGCCACGGACATAAATCAGGGTATTTGCGGTGCCAAGGTCAATGGCCAGATCATCAGAGAAATAACTGCGAAGAAATCCGAACATGCGTGTCGCGTCCTTACAGTGCCATGCCGCGCGTAATCGTTTAAGTGTTTGATTCGTATCGGTTGATCGCTTTGAGCAAGCACCCTTTCCCCTCTAAAAAGGGCGCTTTGACCGATCCGCTATAATAGCTTATCTGGCGCCCAAATCTGTGGCGTCCATTGACGGAATCCCCATGTCCCTGAGTATCGAAGACGTTCATCGGATCGCCCTGCTGGCCCGGCTGGAACTGAGTTCTGACGATGCGCTTGCAACGCGCCAGCAACTCAACGACATCTTCGTCCTAATCGAGGGCATGAAGGTGGTCGACACCGAAGGCGTGGAACCGATGTCCCACGCCCAGGAGCTGGTTCTGAGGTTGCGGGCGGACGAGGTGACCGAGCCCGACCTTCGGGAGCGCTATCAGTCAGTTGCGCCGCAGGTCGAGCAGGGTCTTTATCTTGTGCCGAGGGTGATCGAGTAGGTGCCAGCCGTTCGGTCTTAAACTCTGCATTTCCAGCCTCGACAACACAGCCAAAGCGATGATCAACGCCTCACTCAAGCAGCTATCCGAATCGCTGGCGCAAAAGCGTCTGTCCAGTCTGGAGTTGACCCAGGACTGCCTGGCCCGAATTGACCGGCTCAATGCTGGCCTGAACGCGTTCATTACTGTAGATGCCGATCGCAGCCTAGCTATGGCACGTGATGCGGATCAGCGCATCGCCCGCGGTGAGGCCACCCGGATGACTGGCATTCCGGTGGCCCACAAGGATATTTTTCTGACCAAGGACTGGTTGACAACCTGCGCATCGAAGATGCTGTCCAATTTTGTCGCGCCCTATGACGCACATCTGATTGAGCAGCTCAACGCGGCGGGCGCCGTGATTCTGGGCAAGACCAACATGGACGAGTTTGCCATGGGGTCGTCCAATGAGACATCGTTTTATGGCCCTGTGCGCAATCCCTGGAATACCGACTACGTACCGGGTGGCTCCTCGGGTGGTTCGGCCTGCGCTGTGGCAGCGCGCTTGGCGCCAGTTGCCACTGCCTCGGACACCGGCGGCTCCATCCGTCAGCCAGCGGCGCTGACCGGCATCACCGGGATCAAGCCAACTTATGGGCTGGTATCGCGCTACGGCATGATTGCCTTTGCCTCCAGTCTTGATCAGGCAGGTGCCATGGGGCGCAGCGCCGAAGACGTTGCAATATTGCTCGAGGCCATGGTCGGTTTTGATCGCCGGGATTCCACCAGCCTGGAGCGTGAGTCCGCAAGCTACTCCAAATCACTGGATGCACCCTTCGGAGACCAGACTGGCAAGCCGCTGAGTGGCTTGCGGATTGGCGTTCCCGCAGAGCATTTTGGCGAGGGCTTGTCGTCAGACGTGGCTGAGTCCATCGAGGCAGCACTGCAGCAGTTTGAACAACTTGGCGCAAAACGTGTTGCTGTCAGTCTGCCCAACGCGGCACTGTCTGTTGCGGCCTATTACGTAATCGCCCCTGCCGAAGCATCGTCCAATTTGTCGCGCTTTGATGGTGTGCGCTACGGCTATCGTGCCGAGCAGTATGGAGATTTGCTGGATATGTATTGCAAATCGCGCTCGCAGGGGTTTGGCGCCGAGGTCAAACGCCGCATTCTCATCGGAACCTATGTGTTGTCGCACGGGTACTACGACGCGTATTACCTCAAGGCGCAGAAAATTCGCCGCCTGGTCGCTGACGATTTCGCTCAGGCGTTCAAAGAATGCGATTTGGTCTTGGGGCCGACGTCTCCGACCGTGGCTTTTCCGATTGGCGCCAAGAGCGCTGATCCGGTGCAGATGTACCTGAACGACATCTATACCATCCCGGCCAATTTGGCTGGCTTGCCGGGCATGTCGATTCCAGCGGGCTTTGGAGAGCACGGCCTTCCTGTTGGTCTGCACATGGTTGGGAATTATTTCTCCGAGGAACGCATGCTGCGTGCTGCGCACCACTTTCAGCAAGCGACGGATTGGCATCAGCGGATGCCAGAAGGAATCGTTTGATGAGCGCATCCCGTTTCGGAGATTGGGAGGTGGTGATTGGCCTCGAGACGCATGCCCAGCTCTCGACCCGATCCAAAATTTTCTCGGGTGCATCGACTGCGTTTGGCGCCGCAGCCAACACTCAGGCCAGCGCTGTTGATCTTGCTCTACCCGGCGTGCTTCCGGTAGCCAATCGTGGCGCAGTGGAGCGCGCACTTAAATTCGGTCTGGCTGTCGGGGCGGATATCAATCGGCGATCGATATTTGCCAGAAAAAATTATTTCTATCCCGATTTGCCCAAGGGCTATCAGATCAGTCAGTACGAGTTGCCAATTGTTGCTGGTGGTTCGCTGCGAATCCTGGTTGACGGCGCAGAGAAGACTGTTCGCCTGACGCGCGCTCACCTGGAAGAAGACGCCGGCAAATCCTTGCATGAGGGTGAGGGCGCAGCGCGCGAGGGAACCAGTGGCATTGACCTCAATCGTGCTGGTACACCGCTGCTGGAAATAGTTTCCGAGCCAGACATGCGGTCGGCAGAAGAGGCGGTGGCCTATGCCAGAACCCTGCACAGTTTGGTTTGCTGGATCGGCATCTGCGACGGCAACATGCAGGAAGGTTCATTCCGCTGTGATGCCAACGTTTCGGTACGTCGGCGTGGGTCGGACAAGCTGGGAACGCGGCGTGAAATCAAGAACTTGAATTCATTCCGGTTTTTGCAGCAGGCGATCGACTACGAGGCGCGCTGGCAGATTGAGACTCTGCTCGATGGCGGCACCATTCAGCAGGCTACGGTGTTGTTTGATCCGGATAATGGCGAGACCCGCATGATGCGCTCCAAGGAAGATGCGCACGACTATCGCTATTTTCCCGATCCTGACCTGCTGCCATTGTGTATCGACCAAGCCTGGCTGGAGCAGGTGCGCCAGGCCATGCCGGAATTGCCGCTGGCCATGCGCGAGCGCTATCAGCGCGACTACGGACTGTCGCCCTATGACGCAGGTCTGTTGACGCAAACCCGGCAACAGGCGACCTACTTTGAGGCGGTGCTGGGATGCTGGCCCGAGGCCGAGCGCGCCGGCGTGGCCAAGTCGGCGGCAAACTGGATCAATGGTGACCTGGCTGCGTCCCTGAATCGTGAAGGACTGGAGATCGAGGCCAGTCCGATCTCGCCGGGTGCGCTGGCTGGTTTGCTGCGACGTGCTGGGGACGGTACCTTGTCGTCCAAGTTGGCAAAGGAAGTGTTCGCTTATCTCTGGGCTGGTGAGGCTACCGGCGACAGTGCAGCTGATGCCATTATTGAAGCGAAATCCCTTCGTCAAATGTCTGATGGTGGTGAGATCGAGCGCATCGTGGATGAAGTGCTGGCAGCCAACCAGCGGCAGGTTGAAGATTATCGTTCAGGCAAAGAAACGGCCTTCAATTCCCTGGTAGGTCAGGTGATGAAGGCCTCCCGAGGCAAGGCCAATCCGGCGCAAGTGAACGAGGTACTCAAACGCAAGCTGCAGGGCTGAATATTTTCCGCCCAGTGGCTTAGCCAGGCTGAAGCCGAACGCCGTAACGCTCGCGATAGGCGCTGACCGCCTCGATATTTGCCTTGAGTGCTGGCGTATGCGCCAGATACGAAAGCAGATCACCCAGGGTGGCGATGGTGATCACCGGAATTTGGTATTGCTGCTCCACTTCCTGAATGGCGGACAGCTCGGATGTCCCTTTCTCCATTCGGTCCAGAGACAGCACTACGCCTACGGCTTGTGCAGAAAACCTTGCCAGCACCGCCATCGATTCCCGGACGGCTGTGCCCGCAGTCATGACGTCATCAATAATCAGCACCTTGCCTTTAAGCGGAGCGCCGATGATATCGCCGCCCTCGCCGTGATCCTTGGCTTCCTTGCGGTTGAACGCAAACGCGACATCCCGACCCTGGCGCGACAATGCCATGGCGGTTGCGGCGGCGAGGACAATGCCCTTGTAAGCAGGCCCGAACAGCATGTCGAACTGCAGACCCGAAGCGAGAATGGCTTTTGCGTAGAATTCCGCCAGTCGATCGAGACTGGCTCCGGTGTTGAATAACCCGGCATTAAAAAAATAAGGGGTGGTACGTCCGGACTTGGTGATGAATTCACCGAATCGTATGACGCCTTGTTCGACACAAAATGCAATGAATTCCCGCCGGAAGTCCGACACCGTATTCCCCTATGCTGTACTTGGCTTGGGCCCGCGCAATGCGGTGCCCAGAGAACGTTTCAACTGAAAGAGCGCGACGATGTTACGCATAATTACAGCCAACCTCAACGGCATACGCTCAGCGGCCAACAAAGGTTTTTTTGAGTGGCTGGCCCGTCAGAATGCCGACTTCGTGTGCTTGCAGGAGTTGAAGGCACATGCTCCCGATTTGAGCGAAACGATGCAGGCGCCCAAGGGCTATACCGGGCATTTTCACTTCGCGGAAAAAAAAGGCTATAGCGGGGTCGCGATTTACTGCCGCCATCCGGCGGGTGCTGTGCAAGCGGGTATGCCCAGTGTGGAATTTGATGCCGAAGGTCGATGGGTGCAGGTAAGCCTTGGACGCTTGACCGTGGTCTCGGTCTACCTGCCATCGGGATCGAGCTCCGACGAACGTCAGCAGGCCAAGTTCCGCTTTCTTGACGAATTCATGCCCAAGCTTGAACAAATGCGCTCCGATGGTCAGGAGTATGTGATTTGTGGCGATTGGAATATCGCGCACAAGGAAATCGATTTGCGCAATTGGCGTTCCAATCAAAAGAACTCAGGTTTTCTTCCGCAGGAACGCGCCTGGTTGACGGATTTGCTGGATCGGGTTGGCTGGGTAGATGTGTTTCGTAAACTCGAGCCGGGCCCCGATCAGTACACCTGGTGGTCGAACCGTGGCCAGGCCAGGGCCAAGAATGTCGGGTGGCGCATTGACTATCAGATCGCCACGCCAGGCATAGCAGCAAGCGCCAAGAAAACGACCATCTACACCGAGGAATTTTTCAGCGACCATGCACCGCTGATTGTTGACTACGGCTGGACTATCTAGACTTTCCTGCGCTATCGAGTACGGTTTTCATCAGCCCCGAAAAGCTGCGCCAAGTCTGCCAGCCGATCAGGACTCGGCGGGCCCATCTCAGCAACAGGCGCGGACGCGTTGCCGCAAGGGCTGCTGCTGTGGTCAGTGCAGCCATCCGGTGCTTGTTTAACCAGCGCAGTGCGCCGATGCCGTGACCGGCAACAAACAGCGGCGCCTGCAATGTTCGCAGATCATGGCCAATGCGCTCGCGCTGCAGCGCGGCTTCGATCAGCAAGCGGGTGCGTCGGTTACGCAAAGATTCAATGGTTTTCATGCAAGGCATCCTTGTCCTTGCGCAGCTCTGAAAGGGTAGTCGACAGCAGCCCCGGGCGTGTGGCTAATTGTCGCCTGGCCCATAGCAGGCAGAGCAATCCCGAACCGCTGAACGCTGCCAGCAGCAGGCTGATCACCAGGATCCGATCGCTATCCCAGAACAGCACGATCAACAACAACACCCCCAGCCATAGCGCCATGGCCAGCATGCTCCCACCCACAACCAACAGCAGCAGCACGCCGCTCAATCGCAATACTTGCTCTTCGATATCGCTGGCGGCCAACTCCAATCGTGTAATCAAGGCGTGCAACAGATTGCTGGCGATGGAACGCAATGCCTCCATTACGCCGCCATCGCGAGGCTTGTCATCTGACTTTCGCAAGGTTGTGGTCTAGCGACGGCTGATCAGCAAGCCAATAACCAGCCCTGCCAAACCGGCGATGCCAACGGCCTGCCATGGGTGTTCGTGCACATATTCATCGGTGGCATGAACAGCTGCCTTGGCATTGTCCAGGCCGGCTTCACCGAGCTGGGCCAGCTTGTGCTTGGCTCCGGCAAGGCTTTCGTGGATACGGACGCGCGCCGCTGCTGCCTGTTCACCGGCCGCCGACGCTGTAGCCTTGAGCAGTTCCTCCGCGTCGGCAATCACCAGCCGCAAATCGCTGATCAGCTTTTCCTTACTGATTTCCTGTTCCATGAGTTCTCCAGTGGCTAGGTGAGGGGTGAAGTGAAAATGTAGCCTTTGCAGGCTATAGCAAAGCCATAGCCCATACAACCGTAATCCACGGATGTTTGACCTAGGTCAGTCCCTGTTCTGCGTAGAATAAGCCGATGGTGTTTTCGATTCCCCAATTCCTGCGGAGTCCGCGTATCGCCGCGGTGTTGATGTTCGGGTTTGCCTCCGGCCTCCCTCTGTCCCTGACCGGCGCTACCTTGCAGGCCTGGATGACGATCGAGGGCCAGCAAATAGCCACCATCGCCTGGTTTTCCTGGATAGGCCTGCCCTACGCCCTGAAATTCCTCTGGTCGCCGCTGATGGATCGTTATGTGCCGCCCTTGCTGGGTCGGCGTCGTGGTTGGATCCTGGTGACGCAGTTCGCCTTGTTGTTGGGCATTGCTGGCATGGCTAGCACTTCGCCCTCGGAATCGCTGTGGTTTCTTGGTTGTTGCGCGTTGTGGGTGGCATTCGCGTCGGCCTCCCAGGACGTGGTGATTGATGCCTATCGCACCGACGTGTTGTCGCGTGAGCAGCGGGGTGCGGGAGCCGCTGCCGGGGTGCTGGGTTACCGGATCGCCATGCTGGCATCCGGTGCACTCGCTCTCATCTTGTCTGAGCAGATTGGCTGGAAACTGACCTATTTGCTGATGGCGGCGTTGATGGCCGTTACCATGCTCGGAACCTTGCTTGCCCCGGATCCTCAACAGCCACCGAATCCACCGCGTACCCTGACGGAAGCCGTGTTGGCTCCCTTGAGAGAATTGTTCGGCAAGCCTGGAGCGATAGGTTTGCTGGCGCTGGTCATGCTCTACAAATTTGGGGATGCCTTGGCCGGCACGCTGACGACGGCATTCTTGATCCGAGGTGTAGGGTTTTCACCGACCGATGTCGGCCTCATCAACAAGGGTTTCGGGCTGGCCTGTTTGCTCCTTGGAGCGGTGGTCGGTGGTCTGTTGCTGGCTCGCTGGCGCCTGGTATCGGCACTTTTGCTGTTCGGGGCTCTGCAGGCGATTTCAAACCTGTCTTTCGCAGTGCTGGCGCTCACCGGGAAAAGCTATCCGGTGTTGATATTCACTATCGGTTTTGAAAATCTCGCCAGCGGCATGGGTACAGCGGCCTTCGTCGCTTTCGCCATGGCGTTATGTAACCGATCGTTCAGTGCAACGCAGTATGCGTTGCTGTCGGCGGTGGCGTCACTGGGGCGGATATTGTTCGGGCCTCTGACGGGGCCGGCTGTAGAGAGCCTAGGCTGGCCGGGCTTTTTTGTGCTGACCTTCTTTGCTGCACTGCCGGGGCTGTGGATAGTCTGGCACATGCGCCAGACTATCCATGCAATGGATAACCCCGACGGTCAGTGACGCTCGATGCGATACATCGCCAGGCTGCCAAACAGGTTAGGCAGCCAGTGCACCGGCCGACCGTTATGCAATACCCGACGCTCAAGAATATGCACGCCGTGTTCTCGGCAAAACACCTCGAAGTCGGCAATGGTGCACATATGCAGGTTGGGCGTATCAAACCATTGATAAGGCAGATTGTCTGAAACAGGCATGCGTCCAAGAAGAATCTGCAAACGCTGATCCCAGCGGCCGAAATTGGGAAACGACACTATGGCCTGTCTACCGACACGCAACATCTCGCTGACAATTTCCTCTGTATGCCGCATTGCCTGCAGGGTTTGGGAAAGGATGATGGTGTCAAAGGAGCCAGCGTCAAAGCCGGCCAGCCCCCGTTCCAGATCGGACTGGATGACGTTGACGCCATTGCGCACACAGGCAATGACATTCTCATCCGCAATTTCGATGCCGTAGCCGCGAACCTTGCTGACACGTGACAAGTAGCGCAGTAGCAGGCCATCGGCACAACCGAGATCGAGTACGGTTGCCTCAGGTTGTATCCAGGATGCAATGGCGGCGAAGTCGGCCCGCTCTGACAGGGCGAAGTCGGCTTTTTCCTGATCGGTCATGACGTGGTCAGTGCGTTGTTGAAAAAAGCACGCACCACAGCGTGATAGCGTGGGTCTTCAAGCAAAAAAGCATCGTGACCATGTGGCGCATCAATCTCGGCGTAAGACACATCCAGTCGGTTATCCAGCAGGGCCTTGACGATCTCACGGGAGCGACCGGGCGAAAAGCGCCAGTCGGAAGTGAACGACGCCACCAGAAAGCGGCAATGTGAGTTCGCCATCGCGCGTGACAGGTCGCCTCCAAAGGGGAGTGCAGGATCAAAATAATCCAGCGCTTTCGTGATCAGCAGATAGGTATTGGCGTCAAAGTATTCTGCGAACTTGTCGCCCTGGTGCCGCAGATAGGATTCCACTTCAAAATCAACATCAAAATTAAAACCCAATCTGCCGGTACGGAGTGCACGACCGAATTTCTCCATCATCGCGTCATCGGACAGATAGGTGATGTGTCCGATCATCCGAGCCAGTCGTAGTCCACGCCGTGGAATCACCCCATGCTGGTAGTAGTCACCACCATGAAAGTCAGGGTCGGTGGTGATGGCCTGTCTCGCCACTTCATTGAAGGCGATGTTCTGGGCAGACAACCGGGGCGCCGCCGCCACAATCACGGCGTTGCCTACCCGCTCGGGGTAGGCAATAGTCCATTGCAGGGCCTGCATTGCACCGAGGCTGCCCCCCATGACCGCCGCGAAGCGTGCAATACCCAGTCGGTCGGCCAGCAGCGCTTGGGCATTGACCCAATCCTCGACAGTAATGACCGGGAATGTCGAGCCGTAGGGTTTGCCTGTGGCGGGGTTGATGGAGGCAGGACCGGTCGATCCGAAGCAGCCTCCAAGATTGTTGACGCCGATGACAAAAAACCGGTCGGTATCCAGCGGCTTGCCCGGACCGATCATGTTGTCCCACCAGCCAGTGACCTTGCCGTCTTTTTCTCGCGCATCCAGGTAGTAGCCGGCAACGTGGTGCGAAGCGTTCAGCGCGTGGCATACCAGCACGGCATTGGAACAATCGGCATTGAGCGTTCCATAGGTCTCGTACACCAGGTCGTAGCCGGTCAGAACTGCCCCGCTGCGGAAATGCAGCGGCTGGTCGAAATGTAGAGTCTGCGGCGCTACCAGGCCAACAGAGCGCGGATCAGCCATTCTTTCTCGTACCCATCAATAAAAAACCCGGTCAGCTATGCGCTACCGGGTTTCCCCGCGCTTTAGCCGTATTTTTCGGGAAATCCGCATAAAGAGTCGGACTTCCCTGCGCCCGCAAGCTGACGGTCAAATCGGCGCAATGACGAAAGTTACAGTAGCAGTGCGATCGCGTCAATGCTCGGGTTGCAGAATGCGCGACAGGATCTGGCGGCTTTTCTCGGGGTCAGCGGCTTTGAGCACCCGGTCTGCAAGGCGTCTGGCCTGTTCGGCATCAGTCAACAGCACTTGCTGTTTTATGGCCAGCAACTGCGCCGGATGCATCGAGAACTCACGCAACCCGAATCCCAACAATAGTCGTGTCAGTGCAGGGTCGCCGGCGATTTCTCCGCACACCGCGACAGGTACGCCCGCGCGTGTGGCATTGCGTATGGTGCCCGCGACGAGCTGCAGAACGGCTGGGTGGAGCGGATCGTAAAGATGTGCCACAGCATCATCGGTACGGTCTATCGCAAGGGTGTACTGAATCAGGTCGTTGGTGCCGATGGATATGAAGTCCAGTTTTTGCAGCAGCCATCCCAAGGACAGTGCTGCAGCTGGAACCTCGATCATTCCACCAATTTTTAGCTGATGATCGTAAGCGATGCGATCCCGGTCCAGTGAGGCCTTGGCCTGATCCAGCGCTGCAAGTGTCTGATCGACTTCATGGGTGTGAGCGATCATTGGTACCAGCAGACGGATGTTGCCAAAGGCCGATGCACGCAGAATGGCGCGAAGCTGTAGATGGAACATGGCCGGCTCGGCCAGGCAAAAGCGGATCGCCCGCAGGCCCAGCGCTGGGTTCGGGCCGGCCCGCTGTGCACCGTTGATGGTCTTGTCTGCGCCCAGGTCCAGAGTTCGTATCGTTACCGGTTTGCCCGCCATGGCTTGTGCGACGGATCGATAGGCTTCGAACTGCTCGTTCTCGCCTGGCAGATCGCGTCGATTCAGAAACAGGAACTCGCTGCGAAACAATCCGATACCGCTGGCACCCACCGATACGGCTTCCTCGACATCACCGGGCAATTCGATATTGGCCAGAAGTTCGACCTGGGTGCCATCCAATGTGGCAGCGGGTGTGCTTCGAAGTCGTCCGAGCTTTTGGCGTTCGATCTCGAGTTCGCGTGCACGCAGGCGGTATTCCGACAGCACCCGGTTATCCGGATTGACGATCAGAACGCCCTCGCGACCATCAACGATCAGCAGCTCGCCTTCGCGGATCAGATTACGCGCATGGTGCAAACCAACGATGGCGGGGATGCCAAGACTGCGTGCAACGATGGCGGTATGTGACGTAACGCCGCCCAGATCGGTGACAAAACCGGCGAACTGGTGCTTCTTGAACAGGATCATGTCTGCTGGTGACAGATCATGTGCGACAACGATGACATCTTTCTCGTGCGTAGGCACGGAGGGGCTGTTACGACCCGTCAGCATGGCCTTAAGCACGCGCTCTGCGACCTGCATGATGTCCTGGCGTCGTTCGCGCAGATATACGTCCTCAATGGCATCGAATTGCGCGACCAGGGTGTCCATTTGCTGGACCAAGGCCCATTCGGCATTGCAGCGGCGGGTCTGAATCAGAGTTCTGGCTGCGCCAGTCAGCTGCTGGTCTTCCAGAATCATCTGATGCAGGTCGAGAAACGCCACCATCTCGGCGGGGGCGGACGCAGGGACACTGGCTTTAAGGGTTTGGAGTTCCTGTCCCACCTGGCGTACTGCCAGGTCAAATCGCTGCAGCTCGGACGCAATGTCTGTTGCAGGAATCTCGTAGTGCGCCACCTCGAGCTGGGCACTGGAAATCAGATGGGCATGGCCAATGGCGATGCCACCGGAAACACCAGAACCATGTAAGGTGAAGCTGGCCTGCGCAGCCGCCTCCTTGGCATCAAACGCGTTGACTAAGCCATCCCCAGCGACGGACGCATCGCTCATCTCATTCCGCCTCGCCAAAGCGGTTGTTGATCAGGGCTTGCAGTGCGCTGAGTGCCTGATCGGCATCTTCACCATTCGTCTCCAGCGTGACACTGCAGCCTTTGGCGGCAGCCAGCATCATCACGCCCATGATGCTCTTGGCATTGACGCGCCGACCTTCGCGGCTGATCCAGACTTCGCAGCCAAAGCTTCCGGCCAGTTGCGTCAATTTGGCTGAAGCGCGCGCGTGTAGTCCGAGCTTGTTGACGATTTCAATCTCAACCTGCGGCACGATGCTCTCCTCTGTCAAGGGTGGCTACACATTCGGTGCCGCCGCTGACGGCTTTGGCCACGACGGTGGCTAGCGGGTTGCAACGGTAAGTCAGTGTGCGCATCAGCATCGGCAGATTGACACCCGCAACGCCTTCAATGCTGCCAGCCCGGACCAGGTGGGTGGCGATGTTTGCCGGGGTGCCGCCGACCATATCGGTCAGCACGATTACCCCGGACCCATCGTCGATAGACAGAGCCAGCGCACGCGCCTGCTCCAATGCCGCCTCGGTCTGTGCGCTACCGGTCACCGACAATCCCAGCCGCCGTTCGGGCTGACTGCCCAGCATATGTGTTGCCGAAGCGATCAAGGATTCGGCAAGCCCGCCATGGGCAATGATCATGATGCCGACCAATTACTTCCCTCCCGCGCAGGCAGATTCCAGCGCATCCATAAACATGCCGGCGACATTAAAGCCGGTCTGATCGGTAATTTCCCTGAAACAGGTGGGGCTGGTGCAATTCACTTCGGTAAGGTAGTCGCCAATGACATCTAGCCCCACCAGCAACAAGCCACGTTGGGCCAGCACAGGCCCAAGCGCATTGGCGATTTGCAGATCGCGTTGGCTGAGAGGGCGCGCAACACCAGTGCCCCCGGCGGCAAGATTGCCGCGCGACTCCCCGGTTTTTGGAATACGCGCCAGGCTGAATGGAACCGGTTTGCCGGCAATCAGCAATATGCGCTTGTCACCCTCACGGATCTCCGGGATGTAGCGTTGCGCCATGATGGAACGCGTGCCTTGGGCTGAGAGTGTCTCGATGATGACGTTGCGATTGGCATCGTTATCGGTCACCCGGAAGATTGACTGACCGCCCATGCCATCGAGCGGCTTCAGAATCACGTCGGCATGCTGATCAATGAAGGCTTGCACCTGTTGCGGCAGGCGGGTCACCATGGTGGGCGCAGTGAATTGCGGAAACTGCGCAATGCCGAGTTTTTCACTGGTGTCGCGCACGGATCGAGGGTCATTGAACACCCGCGCGCCTTCGCGTTGTGCCTGTTCCAGCAACCAGGTCACCGTCACATATTCGATATCAAACGGCGGGTCCTGGCGCATCAGTACCGCATCAAATTCACGCAATGGCGATTCGCTTGGCGGCGCGGCGTGATACCAGGGTCGTTTGTCACCCGGTGCGCGCTGCAGAGCGTCGGCACTCAGGGTGATGTGCATATGCTCGCCTATCACGCGGCCGTCTTTCCACATCACGCCCTCGGGCATCAGCACATGCAGCTCATGACCGCGTGCCCCTGCCTCGGCCATCATGGAAAAGCTGGAGTCTTTCCAGATTTTCAGTGACGACAGCGGGTCAACAATAAACGCCAGACGCATGAAGGTTGTCCTGAGAGGCCTGCTGGTCGGAATGACGATTTAATCGGCAGGTGCGCTGCGTTCCAGCTCGAGCGAGGCTGCCAGCGCTGCCAATCGAGCGATCACACCATAAACATAAAAGCGGTTGGGTGCTGCATCCAGACCCGCTTGATGATCGGGAGTGATGCAGCAATCCTCGAAGGCCAACGGTACGAAATGTGAGCCTGGCGCATTCAAGATGCCATCGTTGCCACGTTCGTTATGCACACGATAAAAACCACCGACCACGTGCCGGTCCACCATGTAAACCACCGGCTCTGCCACGCCGTCGTTGATGCGTTCGAAGGAATGCACGCCCTCTTGCATGATGACTTCGGTCACTTCCATGCCTTCCTTGATCACGGACATCTTGTTGCGTTGCTTGCGGTTCAGGCCTCTTACGTCCGAGGCATCGCGTGCTGTCATGATCCCCATGCCGTAAGTGCCGGCATCGGCCTTGACCACGATATAGGGAGTCTCGGTGACACCGTACTCAGCATATTTGCCGCGCAACTGTGCGAGCAGCGCGTCAACATTCGAAGCCAGGCACTCCTCGCCAGTACGTTCCTGGAAATTCACCTCGCCGCAAACAGCGAAATACGGATTGATGAGCCAAGGATCGATATCCAGCAAGGCGGCGAAATCACGCACCACATCGTCGTAGGCGGCAAAGTGATTCGACTTGCGCCGCACTGCCCAGCCGGCATGCAGCGGCGGCAGCAGGAATTGCTCATGCAGATCACGAAGAATGTCCGGAATGCCAGAGGACAGATCGTTGTTCAGCAAAATCGTGCAAGGATCAAACCCGTCAAGCCCTACCCGACCACCTTTGCGTATCAGTGGTTCGATCAGTAGTGGCGCATGGTCCGGCACGGCCAATTCCGTTGGCGCGGTGATCTCGGGATTGAGGCTGCCAATGCGAACGTTCAGGCCAGCTTGGCGGGTGATGGTGGCCAGGCGCACCACGTTCTGCAGATAAAACGTGTTGCGGGTGTGGTTCTCCGGAACAAGCAGAAGGTTGCGCGCATCCGGGCAGATTTTTTCTATGGCAGACATCACTGCCTGGACCGCCAGCGGGTTGAAGGCCGGGTTCAGATTGTTGAAGCCGCCCGGGAACAAATTCGTGTCAACCGGTGCCAGCTTGAATCCGGCGTTGCGAAGATCCACGGAACTGTAGAACGGCGGCGTATGTTCCTGCCACTGTCCGCGAAACCAGTGCTCCACCGTGGTGTTGGCGTCGAGGATGCGTTTTTCCAGCGCCTGCAGCGGTCCGGCGAGTGCGGTTGAAAGTTGCGGAATCATGTCCTTTGCCGGCTTGCCCATGAGGGCGGGGGAAGGATTGTAGCGGATGGCATCGCCGGCTCCCCGCCCGACATCAAGCTGTCATGGGTT
>JACCED010686332.1_pt1 | contig 16489 bp, 13 predicted proteins | sample 7455021 | NCBI WGS metagenome assembly JACCED01 (sample SAMN15323456, study PRJNA562643) | freshwater metagenome | isolation source: river surface water | place: USA:Blue River Watershed | collected 2017-08-19 | reverse complement strand
TCGGGCAAGACACTGCTGGCGCAAACGCTGGCCCGGTTGCTCGATGTGCCTTTCGTGATGGCGGATGCCACCACGTTGACTGAGGCGGGTTATGTCGGCGAAGACGTCGAGAACATCATCCAGAAGCTGCTGCAGAAGTGTGACTACGATGTCGAAAAGGCGCGCCAGGGGATTGTGTATATCGATGAGATCGACAAGATCTCGCGTAAGTCGGATAACCCGTCAATCACCCGCGATGTGTCGGGTGAGGGTGTGCAACAGGCGCTGCTCAAACTGATCGAAGGCACCGTGGCTGCGGTGCCACCACAGGGTGGCCGCAAACATCCGAATCAGGATTTCGTTCAGGTCGACACAACCAACATCCTCTTTATCTGCGGTGGCGCGTTTGAAGGCATCGACAAGGTCATCCGTAACCGGACCGAGAAGACCGGGATCGGCTTCGGTGCCGAAGTGACCGGCAAGGAAGAAAAGGCCATTACAACATTGCTTAAGGTTGTGGAGCCGGAAGACCTGATCAAGTATGGACTGATCCCGGAACTGATTGGGCGTCTGCCTGTGGTGGCGACGCTGGACGAACTCGAAGAGGCGGCGCTGATTCGTATTCTGACCGAGCCTAAGAACGCACTGACCAAGCAGTACCAGAAACTGTTCCAGATGGAGGGTGTGGATCTGGAGTTCCGCCCGGAGGCACTCAAGGCCATTGCCAAGCGTGCTCTGGAACGCAAGACGGGTGCTCGTGGTCTGCGTTCGATCGTGGAAGCAACCTTGCTCGACACCATGTACGACCTGCCGGGTAGTACCGATATTGCCAAGGTGGTCGTCGAGGAAGCCGCGATTATCGGTGACAGCAAACCGCTGTATGTGTTGCAGGAGGGGGCGCAGGCCCAGGCCAGCTGAGCCATGGCCGATGCAGTTGAATTCGGCCATTTCGCCCCCAACTCCGCGACATGTCCCGCCCCTTGAAAGAGCGGGAACGCCCTAGAGAATGAATCAGGAACAAGACGAATGACGGACCACACTGAAAACCCCGAAGTCCAAGCTGACGACGATCAGAACGACCAGGCAGAAGGCGCGACTAAAAGCTTTGTGCTGCAGCCCGGTGAAACGGCACGCCTGCCGATGCTGCCGTTGCGTGACGTCGTGGTTTTCCCGCAGATGGTCATTCCGTTGTTTGTCGGTCGTCCGAAGTCGATCAAGGCGCTGGAGCTGGCCATGGAGGCCAACAAGGCCGTTGTGCTTGTTGCACAGAAGTCGGCCGCCGATGATGATCCCGGCCCGGATGCGCTCTACGAGGTTGGCTGCGTTGCCAATATTCTGCAACTCCTCAAGTTGCCCGATGGTACCGTCAAAGTGCTGGTCGAAGGTACTCGCCGTGCGCGCATTGATGGGATTGATGCGCAGGACGATCTGTACTTTGCACGTTTGACCGGGCTCGATAGCGATCACAACGAAGACAACGAAGTCGAGGCCATGCGCCGTGCGCTGGTGGCGCAATTTGATCAGTACATCAAGCTGAACAAGAAGATTCCCCCGGAGATCCTGTCGTCGATCTCGGGTATCGATGACACGGGTCGTCTGTGCGACACCATCGCCGCGCATCTGCCGCTGCGTCTGGAACAGAAGCAGGAAATTCTGGAACTGCTCAGTGTGCGCGAGCGTACGGAGCGTCTGCTGGGCCAGCTGGAATCGGAGATCGATATCCTGCAGGTGGAAAAGCGTATCCGCGGGCGCGTTAAGCGCCAGATGGAAAAGTCGCAACGCGAGTACTACCTGAACGAACAGGTCAAGGCGATCCAGAAAGAGCTGGGCGAAGGCGAAGAGGGCGCGGATCTCGAGGAGCTCGAGAAGAAGATCAAGGCCGCCGGTATGAGCAAGGAAGCACTCAAGAAGGCCGAATCCGAGCTCAAGAAACTCAAGCTGATGTCGCCGATGTCGGCGGAAGCCACGGTCGTGCGTAACTTCATCGATACGCTGGTGGGGCTGCCCTGGAAAAAGAAAACGCGTGTCAGCAAAGATCTGGCCGGCGCCGAGAAGATCCTCAATCAGGATCACTACGGCCTGGAGCGGGTGAAAGACCGCATCATCGAATACCTTGCCGTGCAACAGCGCGTCGACAAGGTTAAAGCGCCGATCCTCTGTCTGGTGGGTCCCCCGGGCGTGGGTAAGACCTCGCTCGGTCAGTCGATTGCCAAAGCCACCAATCGCAAGTTCGTGCGCATGGCACTGGGTGGCGTGCGAGATGAGGCCGAGATCCGCGGCCACCGTCGTACCTACATCGGTTCGATGCCGGGGAAGATTCTCACCAGCCTGACCAAGGTGGGGGTGCGGAATCCGCTCTTTCTGCTCGATGAAGTCGATAAGATGGGTCAGGACTTCCGGGGTGATCCGTCGTCGGCGCTCCTTGAAGTGCTCGATCCCGAACAGAACCATACCTTCCAGGATCACTACGTCGAAGTCGATTTTGATCTGTCGGATGTGATGTTCGTGGCCACCGCCAATAGCCTAAATCTGCCGGGTCCGTTGCTCGACCGGATGGAGATCATTCGTCTGTCGGGTTATACCGAAGACGAGAAGGTCAGCATTGCCATGCGCTATCTGCTGCCCAAGCAGATCAAGAACAATGGCCTGAAGGCTGCCGAGATTTCGGTGAGCGAAGCGGCGATTCGTGACATCGTGCGTTATTACACGCGCGAGGCGGGTGTGCGTTCGCTCGAGCGCGAGCTCTCCAAGATCTGTCGCAAGGTGGTCAAGACACTGTTGCTCAAGAAGAAGGGTGCCACGTCGCGTATTCAGGTCACCCCGAAGAATCTGGACAAGTTCCTGGGCGTTCGTCGCTTTACCTTCGGCATTGCCGAAAAGGAAAACCAGATCGGTCAGGTGACTGGTCTGGCCTGGACCGAAGTGGGGGGTGAGCTGCTCACCATCGAAGTGGCCTCCATGCCGGGCAAGGGGGTGGTTCAACGCACCGGTTCGCTCGGCGACGTGATGAAGGAATCGGTCGAGGCTGCCCGTACGGTGGTCCGTGCGCGGGCGCGCCGTCTGGGTATCAAGGACGATGTCTTCGAGAAGACCGATCTGCACGTGCATTTTCCCGAAGGCGCCACACCCAAGGATGGCCCGTCGGCAGGGATTGCCATCACCACGGCCATCGTGTCCGCATTGAGTGGCATCCCGGTGCGTTGTGATGTGGCCATGACCGGCGAGATCACCCTGCGGGGCGAAGTGCTGGCCATTGGCGGCCTCAAGGAGAAACTGCTGGCGGCGGTGCGTGGCGGCATCAGCAAGGCGCTGATTCCGCATGAAAACGTCAAGGATCTGGCCGAGATCCCCGATACCATCAAGGGTCGGATCGAGATTGTGCCGGTTAAGTGGATCGACGAGGTCCTGGAAAACGCCCTGGCCAGCCAGCCAGTGCCACTGCCAGACACCGTCGAACCCCCGGCAGAAGCGGCGGCTGCCAGTGTGCCGGCTGTAGCAGCGCCGCCGGTTCGACATTAATTTCAAATAAATGTATCCAACCCGGCGGCGGAGTGTTACACTTCGCCCCGTTGTTGATTGACGCGGTGCAATAAAACCCGTGTCAGCTTATACATCAAGCGCTTAGCGACCCCGGTCGCCCAAGGCGCTGCTGGCTCCGATCACTTCGGGCCAAATGTGTGCATCGTCCCCAGCCGTACCCACCGCGTTTTTAGAAAATCGCGCAAGGGTACACCGGACGCCGGAATTGCCGGCATCTGTCTGATGGTCGATGTTCTTTGACCACAGACCATCGCGTTAGACAGGCGCGACCGGTTTTCCTAATTGGGGATAAACATGACTGAACAAACAACCTGCTCGTTTGAGAGCATGGGTCTGGCCGCGCCCTTACTGAAGGCCATTGAAAACCTGGGTTTTATCCAGCCGACACCGGTGCAAGCCGAATCGATTCCGGCTGCCATGCAGGGCGGCGACTGGATGGTGAGCAGCCAGACGGGGAGCGGCAAAACCGCTGCCTTCCTGCTGCCGGTGCTGCACAACATCATGATGCTCAATGGCGGCAAGAGTTCGCCGATGGATCTGCAACGCTTTGTCGGCCCGGCTGCGCTGGTGTTATGTCCGACGCGTGAACTGGCGCAACAGGTGGCGCAGGACGCCATCGATCTACTCAAGAACAGCAAGGGCATTCGCGTGGCAACTGTTACAGGCGGCATGCCGTATGGCAAGCAGATGGCTAGCCTGCGGGGTGCGCTCGTGGTGGTGGCCACACCGGGTCGTCTACTTGACCTGGCGCAGCGTCGTCAGATCCATCTGGCCGAAGTGAAGGCACTGGTCGTCGACGAGGCCGACCGTATGCTGGACCTGGGCTTTGCCGAGGATCTGGAAGATATCAATCATCTGTGTCAGCACCGTGAGCAGACCCTGATGTTCTCGGCTACCTTTGCGCCACGCATCATGTCGCTGGCCGCACGCCTGATGAAGAAGCCGGGTCGACTCGAACTGGCGAGCGCCTCGGATCGCCATACACAGATTACCCAATCGCTGCACTGGGCCGATAACCTCATCCATAAAGAAAAGCTGCTCGACCATTATCTACGCGATGCCGATCTGGAGCAGGCTGTGGTGTTTGCAAGTACCCAGGTCGAGACAGACCGCCTGGCCGATGTGCTGGCTGAGCAGGGTCATGCCGTCGCTGCGCTTCATGGGGCCATGCCGCAGAAGGTGCGGGCGCATCGTCTGAAGCAACTGCGAAACGGTAACGTGCGTGTGCTGGTAGCGACCGATGTGGCCGCCCGCGGTATTGATGTGCCGACCATTTCCCACGTGTTCAATTTCGGCCTGCCGATGAAGGCCGAGGATTACGTGCATCGTATCGGGCGTACCGGTCGTGCTGGCCGAACGGGTAAGGCGATTACCTTTGCCGAACACCGTGACCGCATGAAGGTACGGACCATCGAAGCGCTGACCGATCAGCAGATCCCGGTGGCTGTGGTGGCAGGTCTGGAGCCGAAGACGCCGGAACGCCCTGAGCGCGGTGGTCGTGGGGAAGGCCGTGGTTTTGGTGGCCGTGGCGAAGGTCGCGGTCGTTCGGGCGGTGGCCGTGGTGCCTTTGGTGGCCATGGTCGTAGCAGCGCCCCGCGTGATTTCGGTGGCCCTCGCGAGCGAGACTTTGGTGGACCGCGACCCTTTAACGATCGTCCGCGCGAAGACCGGCCACGTGAAGATCGTGCGCCGCGTTCGTTCGATGACAAACCGCGTAGCTTTGGTGACCGGCCTAGACATACGCGTGACGATGGCGCACCGCGCAGCTTCGGGGACAAACCCCGCAGTTTTGACAAAGCACCGCGCGCCTGGGGTGACAAGCCCCGCCAAGAAGGTGCTGGTGGTGAAGCTCGCAAGTCGTTCGGCGATCGCAAGCCTTGGGGTGACAAACCTGCAGGCAAACCCTGGGGGGATAAGCCAGCTGGTAAGTTTGGTGATCGCCCGCCGCGCGAGGGTCGTGCCGACAGCCGTTCGGATCGACCCGCCGGCAAATCCTTTGGCAAGCCAGCGGGTAAAACTTTCAGCAAGCCCGGTGGCAAGGTGTTCAGCAAGGCATCGGGCCATAGTGGCGCCGGGGGTCGCGGCCGCTAATTAACGGATTGCGCATCAACATGACGCCGGTCTGGTGGGGTTACTCGCCAACCGGCGTTTTCTTTTGCCCTCTTGATTTCTCGTGTTTCGTCCGCATCTGGCACAATAAACGCAGTCAGACAAAGCACACGACGAGAATAAAGCCGGCATGAAATTCAAAGACTATTACGAGGTCCTGGGTATCTCACGCACCGCTTCGGCGGACGAGATCAAAAAGGCCTACAAGAAACTCGCGCACAAGTACCATCCGGACATCTCCAAGGACCCGGACGGTGAAGAGAAGTTCAAAGAGGTCAATGAGGCCTACAAGACGCTCAAAGATCCTGAGCTTCGCAAAGCCTACGACCAACTGGGTCGTCATAACCCGGGCGAGCAGTTCCGTCCGCCACCGGGTTGGGAGCAATATGCTCAGGGCGCCGGTTTTTCCGGGGGCCATGGCGGCGCCGGCGGTTTTGGTGGGGGCGGCTTCGGCGCGGGTGGATTTGAAGGCGCCAATTTCGAAGATATCGATCTTTCCGAGCTGTTTGCCCAGATGGGCCGCGGCCGTGCGCACGGCGGTCATTCGGGCCGGGCAGGTGCACACGCCGGTGGCTCGGGGTTCCAGCAACCCGGACAAGACTTCGAAGTCACGGCGCATATTTCGCTGGACGAGGCCGCCAAGGGCACCACGCTTGAACTCAATCTGGAAATGCCGGAATACGACGCACAGGGTCGCGTGCATCGCGTACCTCAGGTCTTCAAGGCGCGTATTCCCAAAGGTGCTACCAACGGCCAGAAGATGCGACTGCCCGGCAAGGGCGGCAAAGGCTTCAATGGGGGTCCCAATGGCGATCTGTATCTGAACGTTGCGTTGCACCCGCATCCGCTTTTCCGTGCGGATGGTCATGATCTATTCCTGGATTTACCCGTCACCCCTTGGGAAGCTGCGTTGGGTGCGGAGATCGATGTCCCAACCCTGGACGGGACGGTCCGTATGAAAATTCCTGCGGGTACGCCTGCAGGTCGGAAGATGCGGCTGAGTGGTCGTGGCTTACCCAAACCCAAGGAAGGGGCCGGGGATCAGTATGTGATCGTGCAGATCGCCACACCAACCGAGCTGTCGGATGCTGAAAAGGCACTGTATCAACAGCTGGCTGACGGCTCCAACTTTAATCCGCGTGGCCATTTCGTGGCTGAAGCGCATCGCGCTGTGTGAGGATGACCATGACTGAACAAATCACCACCCTTGAAGCTACCTGGCTGAGCGTGACCGAGTTTACCCAGGTGGCTGGCCTGCAACAGACAGAGCTTGTTGCCCTGGTTGAAGTCGGTGTCCTCAAGCCCATTGGCCAGTCTTTGAACGACTGGAGTTTTGACAGCAACGCCATGACCCTGGCGCGTCGTTTACGTCGCATCCGGGAGGATCTGGAACTCGATCTGGATACACATGCGCTGGCATTGGGTTTTCGCCTGCTAGAGCGCATTACCGAGCTGGAGTCCGCACTCAACCGCGCACAGGTCGCCCAGCTGCAGGATCGCGGCTGATTCTGGTAGAATACATACTTGTCGGGGGTTGTTAGCTCAGTTGGTAGAGCGTCTGCCTTACACGCAGAATGTCGGCGGTTCGAGCCCGTCACAACCCACCATCCCGACTGTATCAACCCGCCTTCGCTTCGAATGCGGGTTTTTTATTTCAGGCGCTCTTAACAGCGGCTTCCCGGATCGGTAGATTCACCACGGCCGCCAGGGCGGCCAGTGCCATATCGGCGATCCACATCACATCCAGGTTGCCGATTTCAGCCATGGCCAATCCACCCAGGTAAGCACCAAAGAATGCGCCCACCTGATGCGACAGCATAGAAACGCCGAACAGGGTAGCCAGATATCGTAAGCCGAAGAGTTTGCCGACAATAGCCGCGGTGGGTGGTACGGTGGCCAGCCAGGTAAACCCCAGGCCGACAGCAAATAGGTAGTACGTCCATTCGGTTTTTGGCAGCAGCATGTATGCTGCAATCAGCAGCGCCCGGCTGCTATACATGGCAAAGAGAATATATTTACTGCGATACCGCGCCACGCACTGGCCGGCGTACAGGCTGCCGAAAACGTTACTGAGCCCGATGATAGCGAGTGACCAGCTGGCAACGCTGGCGGGCAGACCGCATAAGCTGACTTCGCCCGGAAGATGCGTCACCAAGAGCGCGATATGAAAACCACAGGTAAAGAAGCCAAGATTGAGCAGAAAGTAATTCGGGTTGGCGAAGGCACCGCAGATCGTTTTGCCGAAGGGGTCGGACTCCGCCAGATTCTGCGGGTGCACGTGGATGGTTTTAATGCCGGTGAGGCGACGTATGAGTGGAAGCCCCGCCAGTGAGATCAGCGCCATCCCCCACAGCGCGCCCACCCAGCCGAAGAGTTGAATCAAGCCCTGATAGATGGGTGCGCCAACAAACTGGCCGAGTGAGGCGCCGGCATTGATGACACCGGAGGCGGGGCCACGGGCTTCGGCCGGGATGCGTTGGGCGGCGGCGCCAATCAGCACCGAGAAGCTGCTGAAGCCCGAACCGATCGCGGTGAGCAGACCGAAACTGATGATGAGCCCCAAGTCGGTGAGCAGGTAGGGGGTGAGGATACAGCCCAGCGCAATGAGCAGGAATCCGCTAGCCAATACTTTGGCAGGGCCAAAGCGGTCCGAGAGAAAACCGGCAAATGGTTGTGCCAGCCCCCACATGAATTGCCCGATGGCCATGGCGAGACTGATAGCGACGATGCCGATCTCGTTGGCGGAGTTGATCGGGCCAATAAAGAGCCCCAGTGACTGACGGGAGCCCATGTTCAACAGCAGTATGCCGGCGGCGGCCAGGGTTACGGCCATGGCGTGGGGCGCGGCGAGGGCGTTGCGGATGTTGAGGAACATGGTCCGGGTATTAGAAGCGCGGGAAGTCAGGTGAGAGAAGCCGGGGGTTTACGCCAGAGCGGTGCCAGCGCCCAAAGCGCGAGCAGGGGACCCGGCAGGAGCAGCCAGGCGATCGCTGTGCCCTCGCGACCAACCAGGGCGGTGCCTAATTGAATCGAGATCATGCCGATCGTGAACCCAATTGCGTTCTGTATGGAAAGTGCACTCCCCACAATTTCCGGCGGTGCCGCTCTGGCCGATAGTGCCGAAAACTGCGGCGAGTCGGCGACCACGGTAGCACCCCAGAACAGCAATAGGGCGAGTATCCAGGCCGGCTGATCCAGCGGCATCAGCGGGAACACGGCGCAACTCAGCGCGGATCCGGTGAGGGCCCAGGCGGCAACCCGGGCGCTACCGATGCGTTGGCTGAGTAGTCCGCCGAGCATGCAGCTGAGTGCGCCGATACCTACGACCAGAAACGCGATGCCCGAGAGTCCCGGGGTATTGGCTTGCGCCAGACCACTGGCAATAATCAGGGCAGGTGCCAATGTCCAGAAGGCATAGACCTCCCACATGTGGCCAAAATAACCGAGCGCCGAGGCGCGAAACTGCGGAATGCGGAATGCCGTGAGGACCTGGCCAAGGCGCAGGCCGGTACTGCCGGGCTTGCGCTTGAGGTGGGGGCCATCGCCCAGCGTCCAGATCATGGCGGCGGCCACGATGGCCAGGAGGCTGGAGACCAGAATGGTTAGCTGCCAGGCCCCATCGGCACCCGCGAGCCGGATGCCATGCGGCAGCGCCGTACCCAGCGTGAGCATGCCCACGAGTTGTGCCAGGGCGTGTCCGGCCCGTTCCGGGCCCCAGCTGACGACCAACTTCATGCCCAAGGGATAGACGCCAGCCAATGAAAGACCCACGGCAAATCGCAGGACAAGCCCGCTGCTCAGGCCTTCGGCGCCGAGGGCAAACAGTGCGTTAAACAGGGCGCCGAACAGGGCCGAAACGGTAAAGATCCGGCTGGCCTCATAGCGATCGGCTAGGCCGCTAAGCGAAAAGCTGAGAGTGCCGACAATAAAGCCTAGCTGCACCGCATTGGTGAGCAGGCCAATATCGGCTTCAGTGATGCCCCAGGCCTGCATGAGGTTGCCGGCCGTGCCATTGGCCGAGAACCAGAGCGAGGTGCCAAAGAGCTGGGCCACCACAATGATCAGAATGGGATGCTTGTAAAAGTGCATCTGCGAATCCTACCGGAAGCGCCCGATAGGGCGAGCGGGGCACCGGCTGAAAGTTTTTGTGCCGTGCGTATTTACAAAAGCCGTGATTCGTTGCAGAGTCCAAAAACACGCCACCGTAATTACGGCGGCAAAGTCGGAATTCAAGTATTAAAACAGTCAACAAGACGTAACCGGGAGACAGAAGTATGAGCAAGCGTATAGCCTATGTAACAGGTGGTATGGGTGGTATCGGAACCGCAATTTGTCAGCGTCTGGCCAAGGACGGTTACACCGTTGTTGCCGGCTGTGGTCCGAATTCGCCCCGTAAAGACAAGTGGCTGGCTGACCAGAAGGCTCAGGGTTACGATTTCATCGCTTCCGAAGGCAATGTGGCCGACTGGGATGGCACTGTTGCCGCCTTTGAAAAGGTCAAGAAGGAAGTCGGAGAGATTGACGTGCTCGTCAATAACGCCGGTATCACCCGCGACGGTATGTTCCGCAAGATGACGCGCGAAGCATGGGACGCCGTGATCGACACCAACTTGAACTCGATGTTCAACGTCACCAAGCAGGTTATCGACGGGATGATCGACCGCAACTGGGGTCGTATCATCAACATCTCGTCGGTGAATGGTCAGAAGGGTCAGATGGGTCAGGTCAACTATTCGACCGCCAAGGCCGGTATGCACGGCTTCACCATGGCTCTGGCCCAGGAAGTCGCCAGCAAGGGTGTTACGGTGAACACCGTGTCGCCGGGCTACATCGGCACCGATATGGTCAAGGCCATTCGTGAAGATGTGCTCGAGAAGATTATTGCTGGCGTGCCGGTGAAGCGTCTGGGTACGCCAGAAGAAATCGCCTCGATCGTGTCGTGGCTGGCTGGCCCGGATGGCAGCTTCTCGACAGGTGCCGACTTCTCGTTGAACGGCGGTATCCATATGTAATCGGTTTTTAACCGATCACATAAGACGGCGTCCTCGGACGCCGTTTTTTGTTGCCTACCGCTTCCGCAATCGCTCTAAGTAAGCCTCGGTGTCAAAGATACCGCCCGGCTGCTGCGCATGCCAGACCGTTTCCCCCAGACACTCCAGCATCCTATGCAGGGCTTCGTGGGTATCGCCCAGTTTGGCGGCCTGTTGTTCATATACGGCGCGAATACCTGGCGGCGAATCGACCGAGAGTTGCTCGAACAAAGCCATGTGGAGCGACAGGTGCAGCATCGGGTTCATGGTGCCTTGCTCAGGCGTCCATTCACCGGCGATGGCCGCTTCCGGATCATCGAGCAGCGCATGGTATTCAGGGTGCAGGGCGATCACATCGGCTGCTATCGCTTCGGCACCATCTAGTGGGAGATGGTCCCGCTGTTTGCGGCGCGCTTCACAGAAGAAGTGGCGCACCTGGTCTTTGGTGGGTGTACAAAACATGAGCCTATTCTACTGGCGCGCGCTTAGTTTTTTTAGCGCGGCTTTGGCGTCGGGTGCGCGGCAGAGATCCACCACCGGGCAACGCTCGCATTCTGGCTTGCGCGCCTTACAGATGTAGCGGCCCAGAAGAATCAGCCAGTGGTGGGCGTCGTGCAGAAACTCCGGCGGTACGGCCTTGAGGAGCTTCTGTTCAACCGCTAGGGGTGTTTTTCCGGGTGCGAGGCCTGTGCGATTGGAGACGCGGAAAATATGGGTATCGACCGCCATGGTCGGGTGACCGAAGGCGGTGTTGAGGACAACATTGGCGGTTTTGCGGCCAACCCCGGGCAGTGCTTCGAGTGCTTCGCGGTCCTCAGGCACCACACCTGTATATTGATCCTGCAGAATCTTACAGGTGGCGATGACATTCTTTGCCTTGGTCGGGTAGAGGCCGATGGTTTTGATATACGGTGTCAACCCTTTAACGCCTAATGCCGCCATCGATGCAGCATCTGGCGCATCTTTGAAGAGCTGGCGCGTTGCCAGGTTCACGCCTTTGTCGGTGGCCTGGGCTGAAAGTATCACGGCGATCAGCAGCTGAAACGTCGAACCATATTCCAGCTCGGTAGTCGGGTGCGGGTTGGCCGCCTGCAGGCGACTAAAAAATTCGACCCGCTGCGCTTTGTTCATGCGGGACGCTGACCAGCGGGATTAATGACAGCCGCCAACGCTGACCGGGATTGCGGCGCTGATTGCCCGATCTGCCTGGCGGGCATCAATCCAGTTCTTGGCCGCAATAATGCAACCAAGCACGATAAATGCACCGGGTGGCAGGATGGCCAGCAAGAGGCCCGGATAATCGGCGGGCAGTAATTGCAGCGCCTGAGCGCCCGGAATGACCAGATCAATACCACTGAACAGCGTCCCGCTGCCAATCAGCTCGCGCAGTGCGCCGATCAGAGCCAGGGTCCACAACATGCCGACCCCCATCATGGCGCCATCGCTGGCCGCAGGCACGGGGGGATTTTTAGCAGCAAACGCCTCAATGCGCGCGAGCACGATGCAATTGGTAATGATGAGCGGAATAAAGATACCCAGCACCACATAGAGTCCGTGCAGATAGGCATTCATCAGTAAATCAACCACGGTGACCAGCGCTGCTGCAATGAGGATGAATACCGGAATGCGGATCTCGTAGGGGATGAAATGGCGCAGACTCGAAACCGCGAAATTCGAGAGGGACATGACCAGTAGCGTGGCGAGCGAGAGCATGACGCCATTAACCATGTTGGTCGTCACCGCCAGCAATGGGCAGAGACCAAGAATCTGGACAAGGCTGGTGTTCTGCTTCCAGATGCCTTTGGCGGCAATGTCCTTGAATTCTTTACGTGTGATCCACATGCGTCGTGTCTCCGGCGTATCGGTTACCAACGACCGTCAGTCGGGTCGTTGGTGGTCTTGCGGGTGAATAGGGCCTGGCGATTGGCTTCGACAAAGCGTTTGGCCTTATAAACTGCCTTGACCACAGCGCGTGGTGTTACCGTGGCACCGGCGTAAGCGTCAAAGTTGCCGCCATCCTTGCGGACATGCCAGCCTTGTTCTCCCAGGCTTGGCGACACCTGATCAAACTGATTGATCCAGGGGTGTGCCTTGTTCTTATCCTTGCGGGGATCGATGTAATCCCCGAGGCCCGGAGTTTCCTTGTGTTCGACCACACGGACACCGATCACCTGAGCGTCATATCCAAAGGCGACCAGCATGCGGATATTGCCGCTGTAACCATCGGGCGCAACCACGTCAAGGACGAGGGCGCTGGGTTTGCCGTCCAGGCGGGCCCGGTACACCGTGCTCTCGGCGGTGGTGCCCAGCGCCGTTTCAGCCGGGAGGGTCAGGGTATCGGTTAATGGGTCGTTGCTATACAGGGACGTAGGCAGAATCTGGTTGAGCACGGCCATTTTTTCAGCGCGGGCTGATTGTTCGATCGTTGGCCGAGTAAACAGAAAGGCCCAGGCCAGCAGTGCAGTGAAGAAGACGATAAAGGCGACCAGTGTTAGCGCCGTTTCACCGGAGACGCGCAGGGCATGTTTTTCTGCAGGCGTACTCATACGCCACCCCCGTTGTGCTTTTCACCAAAGATCGGCGGTTGGGTATACATGTCGATCAGTGGCACGCACATGTTGAGGATCAGCACGGCAAACGCAACGCCGTCGGGGAATGCACCAAAGACACGGATCAGGTAGGCGAGGATGCCAATGGCCGCAGCAAAGATGAGTTTGCCACGTGGTGTGGTGGCGCCGCTAACCGGATCGGTGGCGATAAAGAATGCACCCAGGAGGGTAGCCCCACCTAAGAGGTGGAAGAGGGGGTTGGCGTAATGTTGGGGATCAAACAACCAGAAGCCAAGCGCTATGGCGCCCATGCCGCCAATGAGCGCAGTCGGAATATGCCAGGTGATGACTTTCTGCTGGATCAACCACAGCCCACCGATCAGCCATGCCAGTGTGACCCACTCCCAGCCGTTGCCGCCACCGACGCCATAAATCGTGTGATCGCGGAGAATGCTCTGAACGGTGAGGGTATCGTTGCCCGATGCCAGTCGTAATGTGGTTTTCAGATGGTCTAGCGGTGTGGCGCCGGCCCAGGCGTCGATACGCTCCGGCTGGAAGATGGCAATGATCTGGTCGAGCATCGGCAATCCGCCATGGGATAACGGGTGAGGCCATTGCGACATCAACGCCGGAAACGACACGATGCAGAGTGCGTAGGCCACCATGGCCGGGTTGAAGGGATTCTGGCCAAGGCCGCCATAGAGATGTTTGGCAATGATGATGGCGAAGGCCGTACCCAGCACGATCAGCCACCAGGGTGCCAGCGGCGGAAATGAGAGCGCAATCAGCCAGGCGGTCACAACGGCTGACAGATCAGAAAGCGCCGGCATGATTGGACGATGACGCAGCCGCAAAAAGCCGGCCTCAGCAACGATGGCCGTGGTGGTGGCCAGCAGGAGTTGGACAATGATCCCGGGACCAAACAGCCACGTATAGATCGCAATACCGGGCAGGAGTGCCAGCAACACCTTCAGCATGATGCGGGTCACGCTGACAGGTTGAACCAGGTACGGCGACTGGGTCAGGATGTTGGGGGTTTGAAAGGACACGATGGGGTCGTCAAAAGGTTCAATGGGACGTGTCGCCAGTCTTGCTGGCGTGTTGTTCACGTTTGATGCGCGCCCGCTCGGCAGCCGCTGCAATCGCCGCCTGTTTGGCGGATGCGTCGAGCACCGGGTGATTATCGATCGCAATCGGTGTCGATGCCTGGTCCGGGTGGCTGGAGATATCGGGTGCCGCATCCGGGTCTTTTATCGTAGCTGCGGGGGTGGCCGGCGCGGCTGCAGAGGAGAGATCGGTGCCTTCGGCCTTACGCGCAGCGCTGGCTTTGGCCAGTCGCTCGGCCTTTTCTCGCTTCTCGCGTTCGGCACGTTCCTGACGGAACTCATGACGATCGCGGGCGGCATCGGCAATGCGCTGTTCGCGCGCTTCGGCCTGAATCTCGCTCTTGGCAAAACGGAAGTAGTTCACGAGCGGGATATGGCTTGGGCAGACATAGTCGCAGCAACCGCACTCGATACAATCGAAGAGTTTGTAGCTCTCGAGCTTCTCGAATTTGGCAGCGCGTGACCACCAGTAGAGTTCGAAGGGTTGCAGCTCCTGGGGACACGCCTGGGCGCAGTTGCCACAACGGATACAGGGCAGCTCCGCTGGCTTGGGTGGGAATAGACCTGGCGCGTGAACAATCAGGCTGTTGGTCGCCTTGACGACCGGTGACGCAGTCGACGGGATTCGGAACCCCATCATGGGTCCGCCCATGATCACGCCATCCATGTCAGGGCGTGGTTGTGCCAGCTTGACCAGATCCTCGATCGGCATCCCGATAGGGACCGACCAGTTCCGAGCCTCGCCGACCGCACCGCTGAGGGTGACGATGCGGGAGATGAGCGGTTCGCCATAGGTGATCGCTCGCCACGCGGATTGCACGGTGGCCACATTAAAAACCTGTACACCGAAATCGGTTGAGCGCTTGCTGCCCGGGACTTCTTTGCCGGTCAGCACACGAATGAGTTCTTTGGCGCCACCTGTTGGGTAGATGGTGGGCACCGTCACAACCTGCACCGGCAACTGCAGTGTTGTCTGGGCCTTCTTGAGCGCAGCAATTGCCTCGGGCTTGTTGTCTTCAACGCCCAGGAGCACGCTGCCCGCGTGCAAGAGGCGACCGAATAGGGCGCTTCCCTGAATCACGTCTTCGGCCTGCTCACGCATCAGGCGGTCATCACAGGTGATGAAGGGTTCGCATTCGGCACCGTTGATAATCAGTTGTTCGATGCGTTTACCGCCCGGTACGCTAAGTTTGACGTGACTTGGAAAGACGGCACCCCCCATGCCGACGATGCCCATGTCGCGCAGGTAGTCGCGCACCGCATCTGGCTCAGCGTGATTGATGTCGAAGGGTTGGCGTTCGATCCAGCGATCACGCCCATCGGCCGCGATCACGACACAATCGGTGGGAAGCCCGGAGGGGTGCGGAATAGAGTGTGGACCAATCTCGACAACGGTGCCTGAGGTGGGTGCATGCACCGCGGCAGAGACCCAGCCATCAGCCTCACCGAGTCGTTGACCCTTGAGAACCTGATCACCGACCTGAACCGTTGGGCGAGGTGTGCCGCCAACGCTCTGATGCAACGGCACGATGTAGCAGCTAACCAATGGGGCCTGTGCAATCGGTAGCTGGGTCGATTGTGTTTTGTTCGGATCCGGTTTGACACCGCCCTTGAAGCTGAAGAGTTTCATGTCAGGCGGCCTCGCTGTGCGCAGCAACGGCTACCGGTACGATCGGGATGACGCGGGGCGCGGCACCCGGCTTGATCCACTTCCAGGTGTCCGGTGTATCGGCAACGGTGACCATGTCAATACACTCGACCGGGCAGGGCGGAATGCAGAGTTCGCAGCCGGTGCAAAGATCTTCAGCAATCGTGTGCATTTGCTTGGCGGCACCAATGATGGCATCGACGGGGCAGGCCTGTATGCAGAGTGTGCATCCGATACAGACTTTTTCATCGATGATGGCCACCTGCTTCGGTTTCTCGATGCCGTGTTCGGCCGAGAGGGGCTTGTATTCCTTGCCGAGCAGCTCGGCCAGTTTGTGAATATTTTCATCGCCGCCGGGTGGGCACTGATTGATGTCGGCCTCATCCTTGGCAATCGCTTCGGCATAGGGTCGGCAACCGGGGAAGCCACATTGGCCGCACTGGGTTTGCGGCAAGATGCTATCAATCTTTTCGACCAGCGGGTCACCCTCGACCTTGAAGCGGGTCGACGCATAGCCCAGCAGGGCGC
>JACCED010843965.1_pt1 | contig 16499 bp, 13 predicted proteins | sample 7455021 | NCBI WGS metagenome assembly JACCED01 (sample SAMN15323456, study PRJNA562643) | freshwater metagenome | isolation source: river surface water | place: USA:Blue River Watershed | collected 2017-08-19 | reverse complement strand
GACTTTGGAAATTGAACCTGATCTCTCCAACGCCGCACCATTTCTTGCAGCTGCACTCTTGGTTGGCGGTCGAGTAGAGATCAAGAACTGGCCATTGACGACTACTCAACCAGGCGACGCGCTTCGAAAGATCTTTACCGAAATGGGCGGAAGTTTCTCTCGAAATGGATCAGATCTCTCTATGACTTCTCTTGGCGCAAAGAGCTCGAAGCCTGCGATCAAAGGCATAGATATGGATCTCTCTGACGTTGGCGAACTCACACCAACGATCGCTGCGGTTGCCGCTTTTGCCTCAACCCCTTCAATGCTTCGAGGCATAGGCCATTTGAGACTTCATGAAACGGATCGATTGGTCGCACTGGCAACAGAGCTTCGTAAGGTAGGTGCAACTATTGAAGAGGGCTCGGATTTCCTACGTATTGAACCGGCAGCACAATTGCCGGAGGGCCCGATAACGATTGCTACCTATGACGATCATCGCATTGCAACACTCGGTGCGCTCGTGGGCTTGATGATCGAAGGAACATTGGTCGAGAACATCGCGACCACACGTAAAACAATCACTGATTTTCCAGCTTTATGGAACGTAATGCTTCAGGCAGGGGCTCGAGTATGAACTTCCGGATCGCGAAAGATTTGCCTCAGTGAGGGTCTCTAATTGATGAAAGATTCAAGGCGCTCCAAGGACAGTTTCGATGAATCGGACGTTCGTATTCGACCTTCTAGGTCGGTACCTCGTCGAAGTAAGGATCGGCCCGACTATTCCAAACTGCCTATCGCATTCGTAACCCAAGTAGATCGAGGACGTTCACTTTGCCTTACTGAAGATGGCAAAACGGTCACTGCGATGAAGGCTCGTGAGCTCGGAAAGAATGCTGTCGTAGTTGGTGATCTCGTCAGACTTGATGGCGATATCTCCGGGCAAGAAGGGACATTGGCGCGCATCGTCGAAGTGACTGAGCGTCGTAACTCACTCTCTCGAACGATCGATGACATTGGCGCTATGGAACGAGCAATCGTCTCGAACGTTGATTTCATGCTCATCGTCGTCGCAATTGCCAATCCAGAGCCTCGTACTGGATTTATCGATCGTGCACTTGTGGTTGCCTATGACCAAGGAATCACTCCTATATTGATCATCACCAAGTGCGATCTCGCAGATCCAAAGGAACTTCGAGATCTCTATTCACCGTTGGATCTTGACGTCTTCACAACGAGACGCAGCGAAGACGTTTCGACTCTTCGTGAAAAACTCTCTGGAAAGAGCTCCGTTCTCATCGGTCACTCTGGTGTCGGTAAGTCCACTCTGCTCAACAACATACTTGGACACGAGGCGAGGATGACTGGCTCTGTTAATGAGGTCACTGGACGTGGTAGGCACACCTCGTCGAATGCAGTCGCATTTGAATTGGATAGCGTGAGTGCAAAAGGTTGGTTGATTGATACGCCAGGCGTTCGCTCATTTGGTCTGCGCCACATCGATCCGAATCGTGTCGTGAGCGCATTCGGAGAACTACAAGATGTGATTGCACATTGTCCAAAGAACTGCAGCCACAATGAGGAAAGTTGTGCTCTCAACGAATGGTTAGCAAAGAACCCTCAAGCAGAGCATCGAGTCAACAACTTACGCAGGCTTCTCGCAATCGATGCGACGGTGAGTTATGAGTAGAGAAGAGTTCTTTCTCACACCCGATTCCCGAAGTGCGAGTTCGATTCTTCTGGGCGCTTGAATTCCTGCGCCAGCTTCACTACCTGCATATCCCTTGCGAGAGAGAGTGGTTCTCTCCTCGAGAAGTTGAATTTTCAACCGAATAGACTGCTCCTATGTCCGCGGCCAGCTCGCAATCACCCATCGATGACAGGTTCATTGAGCAACTTTTGAGCGCCAATTCAGATCTCACTCTTGCGCATCGACTAGCGGATCGCGCTGATCAGATCTCACTCTCTCGCTATCAATCGCTGGATCTTGTTGTCGAGACCAAACCAGATACCACTCCGGTAACGGACGCTGATCGGGCGGTTGAGAAAGAGATTCGCGCACTTCTCTCCCAAGAGCGCGCCGATGACTTGATCATTGGTGAAGAGTTTGGTGGCGTGGAACTTTTGGAATCTGCCTCACCAGGGAAAAGATTTTGGATCATTGATCCGATCGATGGAACCAAGAATTTCTTACGGGCAGTTCCAACTTGGGCAACGTTGATTGCAATGGGAATTGTTACCGAGGAACCCGAGAGATATCGGATCGTCCTTGGCGTCGTTTCATCACCTGCGCTGGGAAGGCGATGGTGGGCTCAGCAAAATCATGGCGCTTTCGTTACAGAGAATTTCAATTCCGCCTCTCCATTGGGCGATGTCTCATCCCCTCAAAGGACTCGAAGGATTTCCGTCTCGAAGGTTTCACAGATAGCTGATGCTTCTATCTCCTTCTCCGATCTCGTTGGCTGGGGTTCGCGCAAGGGGTCATTCCTCTCACTTCTTGACGATGTTTGGCGCACTCGAGCACTCGGTGACTTCCTCTCACATATGCTCGTCGCTGAAGGAGCCGTTGATATCGCTGCTGAACCGTCGCTTGCACTCTGGGACATGGCAGCACTTGCAATCATCGTGACGGAAGCTGGAGGACGCTATTCATCGCTTGATGGAGTGAATGGTCCTTTCGGTGCCTCAGGGGTATCGAGCAATGGCTACCTACATGGTGAATTTCTTAAGCGAGTGAGCGTAAGTTAAGATGTTTCAGGTCATATGAGAGACGGAGTCAATTAGAGATGAGTGAAGAAAAGAAGCCATCCTCAGAGCCTGCGCTCATTCCATTGAGTGACCTTACAAAGTCACCATTTCGCAAAGTCGAAAGTCAAGCAAGTTCTGTTGCAACGATGGAGCCAGCACCTTCCATTGACGTACTCGAGCAGATAGATCTCGCTATTGAGGGAATGACCTGCTCTTCTTGCGTTGCAACTGTCGAGGGAGCGCTCAACAAGATCCCAGGAGCAAGCGCCACAGTGAACTTTGCGACGGAGAGCGCCCATATTTTGGTTCCAAAAGGAACGAGATCAAAGACGCTCATAGACCAGGTAAGCAAGGCTGGCTATTCCGCCAAGCTTCGAACCGACGAGACGGATTCATTTTCCAAGACTCGAGGACTGGGTATTCGAACACTCCTAGCTGCGCTCTTTGCGATTCCAGCTATTGCCATCTCTATGACCATGTCTTTTCATGAACCTGTCGATGCATTCATCCATGAGACTTTGACGCGATTCAATCTCTTGCACCCAACCTATTCGGCACATGGCTGGCTTGTTATCGCGCTCACTGCTCCGATCGTTCTCTTCCTTGCCTGGCCGATTCATCGTGCCGGGTGGCGCAACGTCCTGCATCCAACGATGGACACCCTGGTTTCGCTTGGATCACTCACTGCATTCGGTTGGTCGATCTACGCAAATTCCACCGGTGCAGGTGATATCTATGCAGAAGTCGCAGCCGGTGTTCTCTTCTTCATCATCCTTGGTCGCTACTTCGAATCCCGCGCAAAGCATCGCGCTGGCTCCGCCCTTGCGCATCTGTTGGCACTTGGCGCTAAAGAAGTCGTCATCTTGCGCGGTAGTAAGGAGCGGGGATACGAAGAGGTGATTGCACCGATCGAACACTTACGCGTAGGTGATCGATTCGTCGTCCGTCCTGGAGATCGAATCCCAGCCGATGGTGTGATCGTTGAAGGGTCGAGCGGGGTAGATAACTCCTTTATTACAGGTGAATCACTGCCGGTTGACGTGACTATCGGAGATCAAGTCACAAGTGGCGCAATCAACCTCACCTCTCGCCTTGTGGTGGAAGCAGAACGCGTTGGCCGAGATAGCGAACTCTCACGCATCACCCAGATGGTCATGACGGCCCAGAGTGAGAAGGCACCTGTACAACGTCTCGCAGATCGGATCAGCTCGGTCTTCGTTCCGGTCGTTGTCGTCGCAGCGATTGCCACTTTCGGTGTTTGGTACGGATTTGGGATCGGAACATTGCAGGAGGCGGTCACGGCAGCGGTATCGCTCCTTGTCATCGCCTGTCCTTGTGCTCTCGGCCTTGCAACTCCCGTAGCGCTTCTCGTAGCTTCGGGCGAAGGTGCACGCTCAGGTATCGTCCTTCGCAAAGTCCGCTCTATTGAAATTGCGTCGAAGATTGACACTGTCATATTCGATAAGACTGGAACCCTGACTACCGGAAAGATGACAGTTCAACATCTCACGCAAGGTAAGGATTTCGACTCACATTCACTTGGGAAGTATCTCGATATCACTCATGCGCTAAGTCGTGAAAGCAATCATCCAGTCTCACGTGCGATCTCTCGATACTCTCTCAAGAAGGCAAGTGGCGCATCAATCTCGCTAAAAGATTTCACTGAGACCGCTGGTATGGGAGTTGCTGCCCGCGCTGTATTTCCTGTTGTTGGCGGCACCAGTAGTGCCAGCACCAGTAGTGCCAGCACGAATAATGGACAACTGGCCAAGAACGACATGAATGCTGAAGTCCCAGTCATTTTGGGATCCTCTCAAGCAGTGACTCGAGCAACTCTCTCGCTTCCACCGGCAATCAAATCAGCTGTGGAAGGAGCTCAGTCCCGAGGAAATTCGATTTCCATCCTTGCAATCGATGGCGAAGCGATCCTTGCCTTCGAGGTAGGCGACTCGTTGCGTAGTGATGCCTCATCTGTCATCCAGGAACTTGGGCGACGTGAGATCGAAAGTTGGCTGATCTCTGGAGATTCAAGATCTGCCGTCGATGCCATGGGCGAAGCGGTCCAGATCGATCCTCAACACCGAATCGCTGAGGCGAGCCCCGAAGATAAGATCGCAAAGATTCGCGACCTTCAAGCCTCCGGGAAGAAAGTCCTCATGATCGGTGATGGCGTCAATGATGCCGCTGCCCTCGCGCAGGCAGATCTCTCCATGGCTATGGGTACCGGTACCGACACTGCGATCGCATCAGCCGATATCACCATCATGCGCCCAGAATTATCTGGACTCCTCGATTCATTAAAGCTATCTCGCAAAACGCTGGGGACGATCAAGGGAAATCTGCTTTGGGCCTTCCTCTACAACAGCATTGGAATCCCAATTGCAGCACTCGGACTTCTCAATCCGATGATTGCCGGAGGAGCAATGGCTGTATCAAGTCTCTTCGTGGTTCTCAACTCTTTAAGGCTGAAGCGAGCTCTGAAGTAACTCGCCTCACCAACTTCATCCCTAGAAACAGCCTTTTGAGTGAAGTGTCGTAGCGACGTCTTAATGCATAGCTGTGTTGTTGATATTTTAAAGCTATCCCAAAGATCTACCCGTTTTCAATTGTTGAATAGCGATCAGAAAAGGGAAGAACGGAAGATAACTCGTGATTACTTCTTCGCAAGCTTGAAAAAAGAATAGGCAAGAATGATCGCTGGAATCGCATTCCATCGCTCTTCAGGTGATCTGGAAACCAACTGAAGAATTGTGCTCACGCTGAAGATAATTCCAAGCCATTTACTCATCCTTCGTTCTCGATCAGAGATCTGTCGACTCTGTAAGGTCCATAAGAGCCGCATAAGCAGAAGCATTACGATCGCCATAAACAAGTAGATAACCCGAATGGCGACTGGGAACTCATCGAATTGCCCGCCTGCGGCTCTTGTTCTCGCCCACTCAAGATTGAGAGTGACCGAGATGAGGAGAACTACGTTGAAAAGCAGTGCCAGTTGCCCCAAGACCTTCGCAGCTGGCGAGGCAGGTTTCATGGATTGACTGTAGGCACTATTTCAAAGAATAGATAGCGCCATTCAAGCTAGTAGCGGGGGCAGGATTTGAACCTACGACCTCTGGGTTATGAGCCCAGCGAGCTACCGAGCTGCTCCACCCCGCGTCGGTAAGCGGGAATAGTAGCGGTTATCGGTTCTGCGCAGAAATCGCTGCTTGGATCGCTGCTTTCAAGCGATCTTGCGCACGACCATATGCAGTGAAATCTCCCGCTTTGAGAGCAGCTTCTGCATCACGAAGAGCTTGTTGTGCGCTTCGAAGTGCAGCTTGCAACGATGCATTGGTGCCACCTGTAGTTCCAGTATCGCTTCCACCAGTGCCACCCTGTGAATCGACTCCAGTTCCCAATGACTGTCCAGAGTTTCCACCGAATACCTGATCAAGCGCACCCTTGACGGTGTCAGCAAATCCGATCTGATCACCGAAGGAAACCAGAACTTTCTGAAGAAGTGGATACGCAGCTGTATTGGCAGTCGCTTGAACATAGACTGGTTGGACGTACAAGAGACCACCACCAACAGGCAAGGTCAAGAGGTTTCCAAGCACGACATTTGCACCACCTTGTCGCAAGAGCGAGAGCTCTGTTGCGACTTCAGGCTTTGCTTCGAAGTTCGATGCCACCTGTGCAGGACCTGCAAGGTTCGTCGATCGTGGCAAGACGAGAACAGTCCACTTGCCGTATTCCTCACCGGGATCGGAGTTGACCACAGCGAATGCGGAGAGATTCTCTCGACCACCTCGAGGAACGTAGGGCGTTGAGATAGAGAACGATGGCTTCTTATCCCCTGGCATCTGCAACGTGTAGTAATAAGGAGGTTGCGATCCTGCATTCGCACCGAGCGTTGAAGGATCACGAGGAATACGCCAGAAATCCTGTCCGCTATAGAAAGCGTTCGCACTCTTGACGTGATACTCGGTGAGGATCTCACGCTGAACGCGGAACATATCTTCTGGGTAACGAACGTGGCTGACGAGTGCGTCGCTCATTGCGCTGCGTGGCTTGACTGTGCCGTCGAAAGCCTTGCTCCATGCCTTGAGAACGGGATCTTTCTCATCCCAGGCATACAAAGTAACGGTGCCGTCATATGCATCAACGGTCGCCTTCACCGAGTTACGAATGTAATTGACCTGCTTGCTAGCGCTGGTTGCAAAGAGTGAGACCTGTGTGAAGTCCTCAGTCGCAGCAGTGGTCAAAGTACTTCGCCGTGAATATGGATATCCGGCACTAGTGGTGTAACCATCAAGGAGCCAGACGACTTTGCCTTCGATCACAGCAGGATATGGATCACCATCGAGGGTGAGCCACGGCGCTACCTTCTCAACTCGCTCGCGAGGACTTCGGTTGTAGAGGATCTTCGAATCAGGGCGAATCAAATTCGAAAGCAGGATGCGCTGTTCTTGATAGTTGATTGCGAAGAGAAGTCGATTGAAGAGTGATCCGGCAGGAACACCACCCTTACCTGTGTAGGTGTAGTTCGCTTGACCATTCGGTGAGTTGTCATCGGGATAGTCGAACTCGATTGGTTCATCGCTCGTGCTTCCGACGATCGAATACTCAGGAACGTTCTCGCCGAAGTAGATACGCGGCTGGAACTCACCAAGGCCCTTGGTTGGTGGGATGTCACCAAGGATGAAGTTCGGCTTTCCATCAGGATCACGTGAATTTCCGTATGCAGCAACGAATCCAAATCCGTGGGTGTAGACCAAGTGATCGTTGATCCAGTTTCGCTGTGGGTTACCGAGGATGTTCAACTCACGAACCGCAACGACTGCATCTCGTTGAACGCCATTGATCGTGTAACGGTCGATATCGAGTGAAGTTGGGAAGGTGTAGTACGGCTTGATCTGCTGCAACTGGCGGAATGTCGCAGAGAGGACATTTGGATCCATCAAGCGGATGTTGTTGATCGTCGCAGCATCATCAGAGAGCTGACCAGCGCTAGTTTGGATCGTTGCGTTGTAATCCTTGAAATCAATATCTTCAAGGCCGTAGGCAGCGCGAGTCGCTTCCAAGTTTCGCTGGATAAATGGTGCTTCTTTCGACGATTCGGATGGTCGGACTTGGAATTGCTGGATCAGGGCCGGATAGATACCGGAGATCAGAAGTGACGAGATAAGAAGTAGCGCAGTTCCGGCTGCTGGGAGGACCCAGGAGCGTCGGATGATGTTTGCGAAGAAGAGAAGTGAGCAGATCACCGCGATACCGGCGAGGATCGCCTTTGCAGGCAGTACGGCGTTGACGTCGGTGAAGGTAAGGCCCGTGATCAGTCGACTCTCTTTGAGTGCGAGGGCGTAGCGATCGAACCAATATGCCACTGCCTTCAAGAGAACGAATACGCCGAGGAGTACCGAGAGCTGAACTCGTGCCGCAACAGTAGTTCGATCTTCTTTGACCTGCGGACGAATTCCACCATAGAGGTAATGGACGATTGCTGTGGCAATCAAGGTGAGCACCATCGTCGAGATCGCCCAACCAATGAGCGCCTGATAGAAAGGCAATTTGAAGACGAAGAATGAGACGTCCATGTTGAATTGCGGATCGGTGGTCCCGAACTTTTCACCATTCCTAAAGAGCAACCAGTCTTGCCAGAGGTTGGTCGCAGAAGAACCGGCGAAATAGAAGAAGACGACAAAGACACCGATCGTAATCAACTTCTTGATCGGCTCGATTTGGGAGCGATAGCGCTCGAGGTTATCGGCCTCGACAGAGAGCGGGACGTAGATCGGACGCTTGCGATAAGCAATGACGACGTTGGTCGTGAGAATCAAGGCAGTCAAAAGGCCGAAGAGAATGAAGAGCGCAGTCTTGGTGAGCAAGACGGTTGACCAGACAGAAGTGAAATCGACCGACTTGAACCAGAGATAGTCGGTGTAGAAGCCACTGAGAGAAATCAGGACCGTGGCGAGTACTGCGAAGACGATGAAGGTGATCGCTAGCGGACCTGGCTTGCGCCGTGCACCTGGCTGACCACTGAAACCGCGGAATGGATTGTTGAAACCACTATTGGAAAAGTCGCCAAAAGTCATGGGCGTAACTTACCCAACTAGATTGAGCGCGCTACTCGGGGCCTTTGCCTCACAGAATACGTTATCCGCGAAGATCACAACCAGGTCGGTCGGTTGGGTCCGGATCGCGCAATACTTCAACAGCCTCCTTCAGTGTGGAGACCGGAATCACTTGTAGGCCATCAGGTACGTGCTCGATATCTTCGCAGTTGCTAATGGGCGCAAGGAAGATCGTCGCGCCGATACGCGACGCCCCGATCAGCTTGTTTTCAATTCCACCGATAGCCCCGATTCGTCCATCGATGTCAATCGTGCCAGTCCCTGCGATCTTTCGACCACGGACGAGATCCTCGCCCGTCATCTTCTCGATGACGCCCAGAGAGAAGATCAATCCTGCACTGGGACCGCCGGTGCGCTTGATATCGATAGAGACATCAACGGGAGATTTGAAGTCCATCGCCAGGAAGATTCCGATCGCACTCCCCTTGGCGTTTTGAATCAGATTGATCTTCGGAATGTCGATGATCTTTCCATCGCGCTCGACCTGCATCGAGAGAGATTGATCGGCGCTCTTCTTTCGAACGAGTTCTACGATCTGGGCCGAATTCGAAATGCTCTTGCCATCGACCTTGCGAATCAGATCATCGACCTGCAATTTCCCCTTTGCATCCGATTGTTCCAAGATCTCGATCACACGCGCATGGGTTTCCACATTGATTCCAAGAAAACGCAATGCGTTGTAGATCGCATATTGTTGCGAGTTCGTCATCTCGAACTTCTCTTGGTTCCTGATCTCGACCGGATCTCCGCCTTCGGGATAGATCGAACTTCGAGGATAGACAGTCGCATCACCTCGAATCCAGGCATCGAGGATCTCAGCACCAAAAACTTTCGACCGCGGCGTCGTTACAAAGACCGTGGTGAGATAGAGACGACCATCGGGATCACGACCCTCGAGATCAACGCTCTGATTCTCTTCTGGAACCGAGATCATCTTGCCGAGAACGTTGGAGGGCGTACCCGGACGAAAGATGACGAATGGCAAAGGTAAGGCGAGTGTGATGACAAGCGTCAACGCAAGGAAGATGACTGCAAAGCGCGAACGTGATGGGCGTAGTGGAGTCATCTCATATCCATAGGGGGTTGAGATGAATGGAATCATCACCGATTCACGTTCCTATTCCAGACCTATTCAAGATCTATTCAAGATCCTGGGGACGTTCTATTTTCCTCACGCCTCGAGGTTCTTTCCTATCCTTATCAAGACTCTCTTGGAATTTTTGAAAACGATCCACAGAACGCGTCGTCTGATTCTCGTACTTAGTTTGAAACTTAGAGATCCAAATGACATAACCAATCGCGCCGAGGAATCCGAAGAGTGGAATCAACCACCAGACAAATGCCGAGAGTGGAGCTGAATCCTCTGCAGCAAGGATCATCGTCGAAGGCTCAAGAGTTCTCACCAGGGTTGCCGAAATCTGATTCAAGGGCTGAATGGTGAGGGCTTCGAACACGCACCAAGATTAGGTGATGGTTCGAGAGAATGCAGATGGCCCTTCTCTCTTAGCTGTCGAGGAGAACCCTGCGAAGGCCAAATCTCACAGGCAATACCCCGAAGTAGTTCAGGGTGGTTAACGGAATAGTTGTACCTTTTGAGGGGTTGAGCCATACAGTGCTTTGGTCAGACGTTGAGCAAGAAGATCAGCTAGAAGTGATGTCCGATAAGCGGGCTGACTAGCGAGAGCAGAGCAAGACAAGAGCAAGACAAGAGCGAGAGAAGAGTGATGATGAGTAATGGTTTCGGGTTCCGCCCCGAGGATCCTGACGACGAATCCGGCTCAGATTCCTCTCGAAACTCTGGCGAGAGTTCCTCTGCGGGGGCAAGTGCCAGTGACAGCTCCAGTAACGGCTCTGGCAACGGCTCTGGCAACGGCTCAGGTTTCGATATCAACCAGGTTTTTGAACAGATGCGAGCTATGGGGATTCCGACTCCGGAACTGCCAGATCACGTTAAAGACCAACTCAATGCCTTGACCGCCATGGCGCAGGGAATGTTGAGTGGGGCACAAAACTCAGACGGGAGTCCCTTTCACCTTCCAGTCAATGTCATTCGGGATATCTCAAGAAGGACTCTCGCAGAGAGCGGAGAGCGCCCCATCGGCCATCTCGATAACGATGCGATGAAAGGCGCGCTTCAACTTGCTGCCCTCTGGCTTGATGAAGTGACGGCGCTTCCTTCGAGCCAAAACTCAGGCCAAAACTCAGGCCAAAACTCAGGCCAAAACTCAGGACAGGTATCTGAGCAGAATGCGGCCTCGCGAAGTGAATGGATCAATTACTCCATCGATGGTTGGCAATCATTCACCACTCCCCTTGTCGAAGGAATCGCTGAAGCAATGGAGCGAATGATCGGATCGAACTCTGGTGATCAACTCTTTGGCGAAAATATCTTCGGTGGTGAATCGACGGAAGGAAATCCTTTCGCACAATTCCTCCCCAATCTCAACATCTCGCAGATGATGGCGGGATTTATGGGAACGATGATCCGAACCCAACTGGGACGATCAATCGGTAAGTTCGCAACGACCGTAACCAGTGCACATGATGCCGCGATTCCTTTATCCGGCTCGAATCGAAGCTTCTTGATTCCCGAGAACGTGAAAGCGTGGGGTGAAGGACTGGGTATCGATGAACGTGAAGTCGAGATCTACCTTGCTTTGCGGGAAGTAGCAGCTGCACGTCTCTTTGCGGCAACACCGTGGCTTCAAGGTTATCTCCATGAATTAGTAAGTCGGTACGGCAAGGGAATCAACATTGACGTCGAGTCGATGCAACGACAGGCAGAAGATGCACTCTCGCGTGGCGATATCGATCCGACGGATCCAGCATCGATGCAGAATGCGATTGCGCAAGGAATTTTCACGCCGGAAGAAAGTGAAGCGCAACGAACAGCGCTTGCGCAGTTGGAATTGATTCTTGCGTTGATCGAAGGATGGATCGATCTCATCGTTGTCAAAGCTGCAGGTGAACGATTGCCTTCGTTGATTCGACTACAAGAAACGCAACGTCGTCGCCGTGCAACACAGTCGCCGACACAACAACTCTTCGCATCATTGATTGGTCTTGAAGTCTCACCTCGAACAATTCGTGAATGCGCGAACTTCTGGAACTTAGTAACAGAGAGACTCTCCGCCGAAGAACGCGATCGACTGTGGGAAGATCCCTATGCTCTCCCGACGCTTGAAGAGATCTCCGATCCCGAGAATTTCCTGAAAGGCAGAACGGTTCCGGATGACCTCTCCGGTCTCATGGGAAATTAGTCGCCCGAATTCAATGAACCCATAAAAAAGCGAAGCCCCCGGGCGCATGCTCCGTATCTGCCTTCCCCTTGCAGATACTGAACCGTTATCCGAGGACTTCGTGGGAGCAAATTAGGACACGAAGCCTTAAAAGGCAATTAGCGAACCGGCACTGCGCGAGTTCCTAACGTGCGCATCGCGATGACGACACGCCCGAATAGCAAGGGATAACTCAACCCGAGGTTCATACTTTTCTTCTGACCGTTATTGAAAGTCGACAACGCGACAGATCGCAATCAAGTCGCTGGAGAGTACAAGCTGGCACGTTCGTTAAAGCTGGCACCATGACAAAAGGAGGTGTGGAAGGTGATCGAAAGTTTTCGGCCCGTGGATAACTTCGACCAGGGTGAACTTTTCGACCCTACTCTCCTCGACATGCCAACAAGAGCAAAGAGCCAACCAAAAGGCCGCAGGGAATCTCCCGAATCTACGAGTTCCAACCAACGCATAGGCGGCGAGAGTCAAGAGAGGGCTCGTAAGGCGAGCACTAGATCAAATCAATCTTCCGATCCAAGCCGGGGCGATAAGCCGTTGCAGACCACCTTTCAACTCCCCGACGCTCCGTCGGTGAGGATCGTTCGCAGCAAACGACGGAAACGCAATATCGCGGCCTATCGTCAGAGTGGTGAGATCGTAGTGAGCGTGCCATTTCGGACTACCCGTGCTGAGATCTCGCAGATTCTGCCCGAACTTGTCGAGCGGGTGATTGCGGGTGAGAAGCGATCGCGCAAGAGTGAAGAAGAACTAGAGTGGCGAGCGCTCCAACTTCTTGGGCGCTACCTTCCGGAATTCCATGAACGCCCCGCTTCGATCAGTTGGCGTCAGATGAATGAGCGGTGGGGGTCATGCACCACACTTGATAGAACCATTCGAATCTCAGAGCGCCTCCAGAGCGCACCCGATTACGTCCTCGATTACGTCTTGCTTCACGAGCTGATTCATCTACGTACGCCAGGGCATGGCGACGATTTCTATCGCTTCCTTCACCGCTATGAAGAAGAGCAACGCGCAGAGGCCTACCTCGAAGGCTTCGAAGCTGGCGAGCGCGGCTCATAAATTCGGACATTTCGCCCGACTGAGGTCAGAGTCAGACCAAAAAGCTGGTCAAGCCTCTCCTTACGCTCAATTCACGCTCATATCGTGCCCCAAATCCCACGTTGAGCGTGAAGGCGAGGGTATGGTGAGGGCATTCGCCGTCAGGCGACGATAGGAGGAATGAATATGGCAGAGGAATATAAGGGTGAGGCGTACTGCGTGAAGTGCAAAGAGAAGCGCCAGTTCGAGGGAACCGTAAAGGTCTCCGACTCAGGTCGTCGCATGGCACAGGGCATCTGCCCAGTCTGCGGAACCAAGGTCAACCGCATTCTCGGTAAGGCGTAATTTCGCTTAGGCGCAAGCCAGCACCAACAAGGCAGTAACAAGCCTCAATAAGTCTCGACCAAGGAGCCGTCCGTGCGAAGCACTGGGCGGCTTTTTGTTTGTCCACAATTTTTCTTGGGTGTTCAGCGGGAAGATCCGCGCCACCATAACAATGCCCCGCTATGGCACATCGCTCAGCCACTCATGCGCAATCCCGAATCAACGACCCCAGGCGAAGTTCACGCCTAAGACTTGGCTCCTTCACGCCGGAGTCTTTTCCCTACCCCGCCGAGGGGGTAGAGATTCTCACCATTGGCGAGACTCGCATGGGAGAGCGCATCTGGATTGGCGGGGTTAAAGCCGGAGTCGAGGTCACTCGCCACCTGCGCTTCTTCTCTCTCGACTCTGACGAGCTTCGCCCTCACCTCTTCACTGCTTTGCGCGCAATAAACGGAACGCGTTCGATTGCAGAGATCGCAATGCCACTGAATATAGATCTTGAACATTTCTCTCGACTTTTGGGATTTCTGGAAGAGGAAGAGCTACTTCACTTTTCCAGCCGGCCGGTTGAGTCGCGTCCCAACGCTTCGCGAACCCTGCCCACTAGGAAAGAATTGGAAGAGCGGAATCTTCCCCATGGTGCATCCTTCTTGGATCGATCGGCAAAGACGATTGCCATCACCTCTGCGGGGGCAACCTCTCCACTCTTTTACTCCTCACATTCAGCATCCCAGACCACAGCAAATCCCGTCGCAACTTCACTTGCTTCACTCCTCTTTGGATCCGGATTCGAGAAGATCAAATTCATCGAAGAAGGACGCGCGATGCAGGGTGCGCAAATCACCGATGTGGATCTCGGTCTCTCGATCTTCAACGGAAGCGATATCGGCGCTTCGAGGATCGATCGCCTCAAAGAGATAGCGAATAGAAGTGCGATCCTCCCGCTCGATGAGGATCGCGTGGCCACCGCACCTGACTTCAATGCAGCGCTCACCATTTCGATTGGATATCCAAGGCCAGATCACCATCAAAGATGGATTTCTGAGGACCGAACCTTTCTCATTGTCCCGGGCCATTCACAGCGTGAGATCCGAATCGGACCCATCATCGTTCCTGGTAAGACCCCTTGCTTACGCTGCTATGAACTCAATCGAATCGAGGATGATTTTTGGCGCGAGCAGGTTCGTCAATTAAGACAACTCTCCTCTATCGATGAGCCGCCGAAGATCGCATCGATCCTGATTGCCTCATTGACTGCAAGCTATGTAACCCTCTGGCTCGATCATTATTCAGATCCTTTCGATTCCAGTGGGTTTTCCAGTGGGATTTCCCGCGGAAATTCTGGTCGGAATTCCGATAAGAAGAGGGAGCCCCATCCGCTCTTGGGAGCGCAGCTGATTCTCGATCTAGAGACGATGCAATCGCGGATTGATAGATGGCATAACCATCCGGAATGTGGCTGTCTTTGGTTACCTACTCATCAATTCCAAACATGAAGTCGCGGGAATGAGCCATCTCGCTAAGTCCCTCATCCTCACTCGATGCATAGAGGGAGATCGTGCATCGCCTTCGATCATCGAGATAACTCACCTTAAGCCGCGGGTTACGTGCAAAGAGATGGAGGAATGGCCTTATTGGATCGGAGATTGCTCCATCCGGTAGCTCGAACTCTTCGCTCATGAAGAACTCTTCAAAATCGATCAATTGCGCATCGCCTAGTGGAAGGTCAAGGATCGAGCGGATCAACTGTTCCGTCGCTGAGGTGTAACAGGCGCTCTCGCTCCAAAATGTGATCGATGCGGCGCCAAATACTTGACGCACTACCTTTTTCTCGATGGGATCCACGACATAGTTCATAAGACCGACTAGGCCATCTTGTGATTGCCGATCAATAATCGAAGTGGTGATCTCATGCAACAGATCGATCACTCCGGCATCATCGTGAGTAAATGATCTTTCATCGACGATGGGCTGCGCACTACCGTCTCGATCGATACGTATCGCTGGCCAGATTGATATCTGCCCATGCGGTGATCGCGCAATCGAGAGCAGATAGAGGAAATCGCGATCCAGTCCGGAATTGTGAGCCTCTTTCGGTTCAAGGAACTTCGGATCCGTCCGTAACGAGATGGCTGCACCGATCACACCTTCGACAGTTTGGGCGAAGGTTCGCAAGAGGGATGGTGAGACGCTCTCATCTATCGCGGCGAGGATCACCGGCCGAAAATCTGCCACGGATCCAAGTCGGACTCGCAGGGCTGGAATATCTCGGGTGAGCTCCGCTACTTCAAAACTCTCGCATCCGAAATATTCAACACCCATCGCCCGGGCATGCCTTGCTAGGAGTGCATGGTTATCGCTCCGTCCAAGAGCGATGATCAACGGCTGCATGGGAAAGGAATCTACGCTTTTTCTTTCCGCTCCACCTTAGACTTCCCCTTATGTTGCGTCGGGTGATCAATGCTCGAGTCGAATTAGCCAAATTCGGCAGCGTTGGCGCCATCGCCTACATCGCCAACTTCGCCATATTCAATCTCTTGGTCCACTTCCCGTTCTCTCCCATGTCAGATCGACCGGTGACGGGGTCATTGATTGCTGGCGTTATCTCGATCTTGATCGCCTACTTCGGAAATAGGTTCTGGACTTGGAAAGATCGACCACGACGAGCGATGTCGCGAGAGATCACACTCTTCTTCATCATCAATGGCATCGGAATCGCCATCGCCTCTGCAATTCTGTACATCTCACGTTACATCCTCGGCTTTCAATCGGCTTTCGCGGATAACATCGCAGCCAACGTCATTGGCGTAGGCATTGGAACGATCTTCCGATTCTGGAGTTATCGAGTCTGGGTTTTTCCCAAAGCAACGCCAGAGAACTCTTAAGTGGAATTAAAAGTGGAATCAAAAGTGGAATCAAAAGTGGAATCAAAAGTGGAATCAAAAGTGGAATCAAAAGTAGTGTCGAAAATGATGTCGAAAATGGGATCAAGAGCGGT
>JACCED010161246.1_pt1 | contig 16508 bp, 20 predicted proteins | sample 7455021 | NCBI WGS metagenome assembly JACCED01 (sample SAMN15323456, study PRJNA562643) | freshwater metagenome | isolation source: river surface water | place: USA:Blue River Watershed | collected 2017-08-19 | reverse complement strand
TGCGTGATAAGGGCCTCGCCCTCGCAGAACTTGCCACGAAACATCATGTATCGCTAGAGCAGACTGGTTTCATGGGTGACGACCTCATTGACTTGCCCGCCATGCAACGCGCAGGATTTGCAGCCTCAGTCCCGGACGCTCCTGCGTATGTGCAACAAGCGGCACACTGGGTCTCCAACAAAGCCGCAGGGCATGGCGCCGCACGCGAGTGCTGCGACATCATTTTGGCCGCCCAACACCGCCTCGGTACGTTTTTTCAGCCGGGTCGGCTTGGCCCAGGAACAATACAGTAAGCACCCATGAAAGAACGCGCATCGATTGTCGTATCGTTCATCATTCTGCTCTCGCTTGTTATGGGGACCTGGTGGGCTGCCGACTATTCCCAACGTGCCGTTGAAATTGATCCCCCGAGCCGCATGACGCATGAGCCTGACACCTGGGCAAAAAAAATCGTCCTCTTGCGGACAGACGAGAAAGGGATTGTGATCCATCGCCTCGAGGGTGATCTGATGGAGCACTTTCCTGACGACAAATCCTACGAGCTCATTGCGCCTCGCGCCTTCGCGCTTAAGCCTGAAAACCCACTCACCGTAGCCACCTCCCGAATCGCCGTCATTTACGACGAGGGCAACAGGATCATCATGCGTGGTGACGCCGTTGTGTTACGTCTTGGGGATGCCGAGCGCCAACCCCTTAATTTTCGCAGCGAAGAGCTCACCATGCTCGTCAAAGAAGACGTAAGCTACACCGACCTTCCAGCCGTGGCAACAAGCGGCAGATCACGGATGAGCGGAACTGGCATGCGATTTAACAATGCCACGCAGCAGCTAGACGTGTTTAAATCGACCGACGTTGACATTGCCCCTAAAGATCAGGCGGCAGGGTCGTCCCCAAAAGCATTAATGCCCAAGCCATGATTACTCTCTGCTCTCCGCGTCATATTTTCCAGTCATGCATCGCCCTGCTGTGCGTAGCATGGGGCATGACGGTTCAAGCCCAGCAGGCTCCCGCTGCCGCAACAACGCCAGAAGAGCCGAGCACAACCATCCTCTCCGACACGCTCCACTACGACGACACAAAACGCGAAAGCACGTTCACCGGTAAGGTTGTCATGACACGAGGGTTACTCACAATGAATGCCGACGTCCTACAAATGCGCGAGGACAAAGACGGCAATCAGTTCGGTGAAGCGACCATGAAAAGTGACAAACTGGTCCTGATCCGTCAATTGCGTCCAGAAAACTTTGAGGTTCTTGAGGGCGTTGGGCAACGCGCAGAATACGACGGTAAAAATGAAACCTTCGACTTGATCGGCAAGGCGGTGGTTTCACGCTACATCTGTGGCAAACACTTTGACACGGTAAGCGGCCAACAAGTCCGGTACAACCAGAAGACCGACGTCTATCAAGCGTTTTCAGGGCCCAACTCCGCGAATACAGACGGCCGAGTGCGCTCCGTCGCGCAGCCTAAGGCGCGCGCAGAGGCAGCGATTGCGGAATGCAAGGCGAAGCAAGGTAATCTGCCGCCGCCCCCTGCAACTAAGCCAGCTGGCGCAACCCGCCCATAAAGCTTCACCCATGCAAACATCGCACGCCTCCACTCTCTCAAATCCCGCTTCTGAGCATCCACCCGGAAAGCTCAGCGCAACCGGACTTCGCAAATCTTATGGCGGCCGTATGGTCGTGCAAGACGTTTCGATCTCGGTCAACAGCGGCGAGGTCGTTGGACTGTTAGGCCCAAACGGCGCGGGCAAAACGACCAGCTTTTATATGATCGTTGGTCTCGTTGCTGCCGATATGGGTCGTATCGAAATTGACGATACGCCCATCAGCAGCATGCCTATTCATCGTCGCGCACGCATGGGCTTGTCCTACCTGCCGCAGGATGCTTCCGTATTTCGCCGACTAACGGTCGAACAAAACATCCGCGCCGTTCTCGAACTACAGATCGACAACGAGGGCAAAAAGTTTTCAGCCAGCATGATCGAGCAACAACTCGACTCACTACTCGAAGAGCTGCAAATTACACATATACGGAAAAACAGCGCTCTGTCGCTGTCGGGCGGAGAGCGTCGTCGCGTAGAAATTTCCCGTGCGTTGGCAACACGTCCGCGATTTATCCTGTTAGATGAACCCTTCGCTGGTGTCGATCCGATCGCCGTGATAGAGATCCAACGCATCGTAAGGTTTCTCAAAAGCCGCGGGATAGGTGTACTGATTACAGACCACAACGTGCGTGAAACTCTGGGTATTTGCGACCGGGCCTACATCATTAGCGAAGGTAAAGTGCTAACCAGCGGCGTACCTGATGCCATCATTAACGACGCCTCCGTGCGTCGCGTGTATCTAGGCGAACACTTCAAGATGTAGCCCCCAACAGGGGATATAACCTCCACCTGCATGCGGCGCCGCACAAAAAGGTAACTGATGTAAGTCAACCGATGGGTGTTTGCACCCCTTGATTTCCCCAAATAAGTCACTACACTTAAATCGTCAGCCATAGAAAAGGAGTTCCTCACCCCCCCTGATCCTCGTGCACCCGCACATTCGTTGTTCCTTTTTGGAGAGTACGCAATGAACCTGAACATCACCGGTCACCATCTTGACGTCACCCCAGCCATCCGGGAATACATCCAAACCAAAATGACCCGTGTTTTACGGCATTTTGATCATGTCATCGGCACGCAAGTCATACTGTCGGTCGAGCCTCTAAAACATCATGCGGAAATCACTTTGCACGTTCGCGGCAAAGATATCCACTGCGCAGCGTCGGAACAAAATCTTTACGCCTCGATTGATCTGCTGATCGATAAAGTCGACCGCAAAGTGCTCCAGTACAAAGCGCGCACACAAGATCACCAACACGTAGCGACGAAACGGCAGGTTTTCGAGGCGGCTTAACCGATCTCCACCGCGTCGCACCCACGCCCGCACATGATGTTGCGGGCGTTGTTTTTTTAGCTTCCCACGTCCGACTAAAGGGACATGCACACAATCGCATAAAGCCTGAACCTATAATCAAATGCATGAAACATTTGTCTCGCCTTTTGCCACTAAGCAATATTGTGCTCGACTTGCCCGCGACCAGTAAAAAGCGGGTGTTTGAACAAGCCGGCTTGCTGCTTGAAAATAATCAAGGTGTCGAGCGTGCGGCCGTGTACGAAAGCCTATTCGCGCGTGAGCGACTCGGTTCTACCGGTCTGGGCTCGGGGATCGCGATGCCCCACGGCAGAGTCAAAGGGCTTAAGGCGGGGGTCGCCGCCTTCATCAGGCTCGCAAAACCCATTCCTTTTGATGCGCCGGACCGACAGCCCGTTAATCAACTCTTGATTCTGCTCACGCCAGAAGCCTCAACGCAACAACATCTCGATATACTTGCTGAAGTGGCTCGCCTGTTTTCCAACGAAGCGCTTAGATCTCAGTTAGCGATAGAAACGGACCCGAAGGTCGTACACGCGCTATTGACCGAAGACCTCCGCTAAGTTTTTAGCCGGCGGACCCACCTCTTCCACTACGGAGTCACCATGCTGACGGTGCAGGATCTGGTTCACGACAATACCGAAGACATCCAATTTGCGTGGGTGGCTGGGCAAACGGCGGCTGATCGCCTAATCCCAGATAATGGCATGGCTGCAGCCGATTTGATTGGACACTTAAACCTGATCCATCCCTCGCGTATTCAGGTGTTCGGCACGCAGGAGATGGATTACTACACGCGCTTTGACTCGAAGCGTCGCATCCACCATCTCGACGAACTCTTGGCAGGGGGTGTTCCCGCGATTTTGATCGCCGATGGTTTACCGCCCACTGAAGACTTGATCGAAGGCTGTGAACGTAACCACATTCCGCTTCTATCGACCCCGGTCCCAGCAGCCGAACTCATTGACCTACTTCGAATTTATCTCAGCAGACGTTTAGCGCCCACCACAACTGTACATGGCGTGTTTATGGACGTGCTTGGCGTGGGTGTACTCATTACGGGCGAATCAGGGCTCGGGAAAAGTGAACTAGCGCTTGAATTGATTTCGCGTGGTCACGGTCTCGTCGCTGATGATGCAGTAGATCTATCACGCACTGCGCCTCATGTAGTCGAAGGTCACTGCCCCGAGCTTTTACGCAATATGCTTGAAGTACGAGGCTTGGGTTTGCTAAATATTCGCACTATTTTTGGCGAAACATCTGTCCGCCGGAAAATGAAACTGAAGCTGATCGTGCATCTCGTACGAGCAACGGCGCAAGACAAGTTCGAACGCCTCCCCCTACAAGACATGACGCAAGATATGTTGGGCTGTCCGATTCGCAAAGTGATGCTTCAGGTGGCGGCAGGACGTAACCTGGCTGTTCTCGTCGAGGCAGCGGTACGAAACACCATCCTAAAGTTGCGCGGCATCGATACGCTCGCTGAGTTTATGGCAAGGCAAGCTGAAGCCATCGCACGGGGACAGCCATAACATGCCGCAATTAAACGTCGTCTTGCTCACAGGTATATCCGGCTCAGGCAAATCCGTTGCCTTGCGATTACTAGAGGACGCTGGTTACACCTGTGTCGACAATCTGCCAGTACGGTTTTTGCACGAATTTATTGGTTCGATGCGTGGTGACCCCAATGGGCGCGTAGCTATTTCAATTGATGTGCGTTCGCCAGGCGAGCTCGATGAGTTGCCCGACATCATCACGGCCTTGTCTGCCATGGGGACCCAATTGCGTGTCGTGTTTCTCGACGCAGACGATCAAACCTTGATTCAGCGCTATTCTGAATCACGCAGACGCCATCCTCTTTCGGATCGACTAACGCGTAAAGGTGTTGCAGCGTCGCTCGAACAATGCATCGCGCAAGAACGAGACCAGCTCGCACCGCTGCGCAACCTGGGTCATGTCATTGATACCTCCGGCCTGACCCCGGGGCAGTTACGGACCTGGATCCGTGACCTTGTCCAAGCAGATCGCAAGCCCCTGTTACTCACCTTTGAGTCGTTTGCTTTTAAGAAAGGCGTGCCGAGCGACGCCGATATGGTCTTCGACGTACGCTGCCTGCCCAACCCGCATTACGATCCCGCGTTGCGACCGCTCACTGGTAAGGATCAGCCCGTTGCGGATTGGCTCGCGGGATTTGACGACGTGGGACAAATGGCCAAGGACATCGAAGCATTTATTCGTAAATGGTTACCGCGCTATACCGAGGATACTCGCAGCTACTTGACCGTGGCGATCGGTTGTACCGGCGGCAAACATCGCTCGGTGTATTTGGTTGAGACCTTGGGCAAACGCTTTAGCGATCACGGCCCCGTGCTCGTACGTCATCGCGACCAACCTACTCTGTCCTAATGCACTCAACCCGCGCGAACCTCGGCCGCATCGTCATCGTCGCGTTCGTATGCGCACTTCTTGTGGCATGTTCAGGCTCTGGGCGACGGGGTGGCGCTTACTACATGGATGACGGCCCCGAAGCAAACCCGCCCGCAAACCTGGATGCCGTACCCGATGCGGTGCCGCGTATTGAGCCTCTAGCTCGAGGCCCAAATAATCCATACAGTGTCTTTGGGCAACGCTACGTTCCTGACACATCGGGCCAACCTTATCGCGCACAAGGCCAAGCTTCTTGGTACGGAAAAAAGTATCACGGCAAGCCGACCTCAAACGGTGAGCGCTACGACATGTATGGCATGACTGCGGCTCACCCCACGCTTCCGATTCCAAGCTATGTCAGAGTGACCCGTGTTGGGACTGGCAAAACCGTCGTACTACGCATCAACGATCGTGGTCCGTTCTTAGGTGGGCGCGTCATTGACTTGTCTTATGTGGCGGCCCACAAACTAGGCGTTCTCTCGCCCGGGAGCGCCGAGGTCATTGTCGAACGCATCATGCCAGAGCAGATCGCCAACGGCACAGCGCTTGCAGCCAGCACCCCCGTGGCTGCACCAAGCACCCTGCCTACCGCGACTCCGACTCCACTCGCCCCGCCCCCTGCACCCGCATCGGTAGCACAAACTCCGCCATCGGGTGGCCCGACCGTCGCAACACTGCCACTCGCTGCGGTACCGGCTAATAGCGCTGCGCCCGCCGCCTCCGGGTCGGTGTACCTACAACTCGGCGCCTTCAGCGATCCCGCGCGTGCTCAAGCTGTTGCGACGCGAGCTGCCGCGCAAGTCCCGACTCAGGCGGGTGTCTCGGTCAACGTTGAATTGGGCGCGGGAAACTTACACCGCGTTCGCGTCGGGCCTTTTGCGAGTACCGAGGCCGCGACCCAAGCCGCGACGCCGCTTGAGAACGCGCTCGGCGTTACGCCACGGATCACCGGCCCCTGAGCGCGACCGACCAGTTAACCGCCCTTGCGCGTCAATGCGCGGGCATAAAGCGTATCCCGTGACTGACCCGTTGCCTTAGCGGCCACGCGTGCTGCATCACGCACGGATAACACTTCTAACAACGCGTCTAACCAAGCGTCAAGGCCCGCATCAACTTGTTCAGCGGCCTCAATGTCAATCTGTGTGTCCGCCGGATGAATAATCACCACATACTCGCCTTGCTCTCGATGCGAGTCAGCTTCTAGCCACTGCTGCGCGTCGGCCAACGTGACGCATACTACCTCTTCAAAGCGTTTGGTCAATTCTCTGGCCAAGCTAACTTGACGCGTGGGTCCGAATACGGATAACAAGTCTTTGAGGCTGGCGGCAATACGATGTGGCGCCTCATAAAAAACAACGGCAGTCGCCAGCTGTGTCCAATGGCGAAACCACCGCTGGCGTGCCATCGATTTAGTGGGTGCAAAACCAGCGAACACAAAACCAGGTGACGCATCCGTCGTCACTCCAGTCGCCATCAGAGCGGTAATGACGGCGCTCGCGCCCGGCAAAGGAATGACACGGAACCCGGCCTCACGCACCGCCTGAACGACTAAACCGCCGGGGTCGCTGACTGCAGGAGACCCAGCATCGGAAACCAATGCGACACGCTCTCCCGATTGAAGTCGGCGCACAATCTCGACGGCTGCGCCCACCTCGTTGTGCCGGTGGGCAGACATCGTCGGTGTATCTAATCCCCAGGCTTCAAGAAGCGTACGGGTTGCCCGCGTATCTTCCGCTGCGACGACATCGGCGAGCTGTAGCGCATGCCACGCGCGCAAGGACAAATCACCGAGGTTCCCAATAGGCGTAGCCACCACATACAGGCAATGCGTTGGCCATTGCTGAGCGTCAACCTTTTGGCCTAGCCTATGCCAAGCATCAGGGCGCTCTTGCGGTTGGACATCTTCTGTCATGGGTTGGTTCTGCGAGTCTGAATTGTGGCAGTGTAGTCGGCTTACTCCTCCTCGTCACGGTGTCTGATTCAATATGGACTCGAAGCAAACGCGAACGTTCGACCACAAACCCCTTTTTTTTCAAGCCCAACTCGCACAGCAAAAAACGCTGCGCAGGCAGAAAAAACCTAAGCCTGCGGAAGTCTGTCACCAACAGCGCGCCTCGCGAGACGACAAAAAACATCCCGCCCCCAAGCGCTCCCCAGCACAGCAGCGCGGGGACATCTATGAAACGCAAGCACGCGAACATCTTCAGAGTTCAGGTTGCGTGATATTGGGGCATCAACTGCAGTGCCCGGCCGGCGAACTCGATTTGGTGATGCGTGACGGCTCAACGCTGGTATTTGTAGAGGTCCGCCAACGCGCATCGAGCACCTTTGGCGGGGCGGCGGCAAGCGTCACCTATGCAAAACAACGCCGTGTCCTACGTGCGGCACGCTGGTTTCTGCGTCAACTGGTACACGAACACTTTGGTGGTGCGACCCCGCATTGCAGAATTGACGTGCTAGCCTTTGAACCGACGGGGCTCGTCTGGCATCGTGACGCCTTTCGCCTGACCCTAGATAAATGAGATAATGCAAGCTTAGGAGCCGAATAATCGCCATGAATCTTGCATCGACACTCGCCGCCCACTTCAACGACCACGTTGCTGCCACGCAAGACAGCGCCGAGGCACTCTCGTCACCTCTTTTACGCGCAATCGATGTGTGCTTTAGTTGTGTGACGAACAACGGCAAAATACTAGCGTGTGGAAATGGAGGCTCGGCAGCCGATGCTCAGCACTTCATCGCCGAACTGGTTGGTCGTTTTGAACGCGAGCGCCTCCCACTCGCAGGCATTGCCTTGAACACGGACACATCCATCCTAACCGCAGTCGGTAACGATTATGGTTACGCTCAAGTTTTTTCGCGTCAAATCAGCGCTCTCGGTCAACCGGGTGACGTATTGGTCGCAATCTCCACAAGCGGCAACTCAGAGAACGTTCGTCATGCTATCCAAGCCGCGCACGAACGCGAGATGCGCGTCATTGCGCTGACCGGAAAAGGCGGTGGGGCCATGAATGACTTGCTCGCCCCAGATGATATCCACCTTTGTGTTCCACACGACCGCACAATGCGCATTCAAGAAATTCACATTTTGCTATTGCATATGCTGTGCGATGGCATTGACACGCTCTTACTCGGAGATTCCGCATGACACTTGCTGCTCGTTTTGTCCGTCCCATTCTGTTTTGCGTCGCACTCGGATCCTCTGCGGGCATGCTGCAGGGCTGCATCCCAGTCCTAATCGGTGGTGCTGCTGCGACCACCGGACTCGTAGCGGTCGACCGTCGCTCCGTTGCACAACAAACTGACGACAAAACAATCGAGCTGAAAATTGGTAGCGAACTTCGCAGCGCCTTCGGTGACAGCATTCGCGCCTCGATCACTGTCTATGATGGGGTTGTACTACTCACCGGCGACACCATCGGCAACGATGTAAAGGCTAAAGCAGGAGAAATCGCGCGCAAAACAAAAGGTGTGAAGTCTGTATCAGATCAAATCACCGTGACTAAAGAGACCGCATCCGCTGGTGTCGTTGGAAACGATATTTGGATCACCTCCAAGGTGATGGCGACACTCGCCACGACCAAAGACATTCCCTCACGCACTATTACGGTCACAACAGATCGTGGCATCGTCTACCTGATGGGCCTCGTCACCCAACGCGAAGGGGACTTAGCTGCATCAACCACAGCCCAAATCAGCGGTGTCAAGCGAGTAGACAAGCTCTTTCAAATCATCACCCCAGCCGAAGCGAATCGTCTGGACACTGCAAATCGCCTGATGGGCGGGCGTTTGGGTGATCCGGCTCAACCTTCGGCGCCTGTTACAAGCTCAGGCGGTGGCGCGGGCGCAGCTCCCGCTCAGGGCGGCGTACAAGTGATGCCGATTCAATGAAAAAGCTTCTAGCGCTTGCGCTGCTCGTGGCGCTCGGTGGGATTGGCGCGTGGTTCTTTACCGCGCCAACACCGAAGGCGCCAGAGGTAACCTTCTCAACGCTATCGGGTAAGCAAATCGAGCTGTCTGAGTTACGTGGCAAGGTGGTGCTCGTCAAATTCTGGGCCACCAGTTGCGTAACCTGCGTCGCACAGATGCCAGACAACATTGAAAACTACGAGAAATACCGTGCCCAAGGCTTCGAAATCGTAGCTGTTGCAATGCAATACGATCCCGCCAACTACGTCATCAATTTTGCAGAGACCCGCAAGCTGCCATTTCCGGTTGCCTTAGATACGGTGGGTAAGGTTGCCAAGGCCTTCGGTGATGTGAAACTCACACCGACAGCCTTCCTGATCGATAAAAACGGTCAAATCGTTAAGCGCTATCTCGGACAATACGATAAGCAAGAGTTCCGACGTACGCTGGAAAAAGCTTTGGCGAGCTAGCCCCATCGGGTCATTCTTGGCTCTACAATCCGTTTCCAACGATTTGTTCCGATCCACAACCACTTGCCTGCCGAACGCTCATGACCAGTCAGACACCAACCACTTCCATGCCTCCCGAAGTATTTGCCGAAGTCTTGTCCGAAAGTCTGCCCTACATTAAACGCTTTCATGGCAAGACGATCGTTATCAAATACGGCGGCAATGCGATGACCGAAGAGGTCTTGCAACGTAGTTTCGCGCATGACGTCGTGCTGCTTAAACTGATTGGTCTGAATCCTATCGTGGTGCACGGTGGCGGCCCTCAAATTGATGAAGCACTGCGTCGCATCGGCAAGCAGGGCACGTTCGTTCAAGGTATGCGCGTAACGGATGCTGACACGATGGAGGTCGTCGAGTGGGTGCTTGGTGGACAAGTGCAGCAAGACATCGTGTTGATGATTAACGAAGCTGGCGGCAAAGCGGTCGGCCTAACAGGTAAAGATGGCTGTCTGATCCAGGCAAGTAAAAAACTCATGCCCAACAAAGACGATCCCTCTAAACCACTAGACATCGGTTTTGTTGGCGATATCGACCGCGTAGAGCCCGCTGTCGTAAAAGCTTTACAAGATGATCAGTTCATTCCTGTGATTTCACCAATCGGGTATGGCGAAGACGGTCTGGCCTACAACATCAATGCCGACGTCGTGGCAGGCAAGATGGCCGAGGTACTTGGCGCAGAAAAATTACTGATGATGACCAATACGCCCGGCGTACTCGACAAAGACGGAAAGCTTTTACGACAACTATCCGCCAAAACAATCGATGCACTGTTTGCCGACGGCACAATTTCAGGCGGGATGCTGCCTAAAATTTCCTCTGCGCTTGACGCTGCACGTAACGGGGTCAAATCTGTGCACATCGTAGATGGTCGCGTACCCCATTGCCTATTGCTTGAGGTATTAACAGATCGCGGCGTCGGCACGATGATCTCGTCGCAGTAATGCGCTTGTGAGTCCGAAGCGGCTGCCTCAACACCCACGGATCCGCGTGCGTCGCGCACGCGTCCATCTGACCGAGAGCACCCCCACAGCCCGTGAAAAAGACTTAGTCTGGTTCTTCGACCTAGACAATACCTTGCACGATACCTCGTACAAGATTTTCCGGGAAATCAACCTTGGCATGACGGCAGCAGTCATGGAGGCGCTTTCGATAGACGAGCAAGAAGCGAGCATTCTGCGAACAAAGTACTGGCGTAAATATGGCGCGACGCTTATCGGCCTGGTGCGACATCATGCCGTTGATGCGCATGCTTTCTTACACCGAAGCCACGACTTCGATATTGCGCCGCTCGTTCGTGCTGAGTCGGGTCTTGCAGGTAAATTACGCCGCCTACCTGGCAGAAAAATCCTAGTGACAAATGCACCCCTGCGCTACGCACGCGCCGTCTTAAAGCATCTAAAAATCCTGCACTGCTTTGACGGGCTGTGGGGCGTCGAGCAAATGCGCTTGCATGGGCACTTCAGACCAAAGCCGTCGAGTGCAATGATGCGGCATATTTTGGCGCACGAAGGCGTGTCACCGCGCAGAGCCGTGCTCGTAGAGGATACTGTGGAAAACTTACGGGGGGCTCGACGTGCCGGCCTGCGCACCGTCCACGTTTATCACCCCGGAACACCGTTTGGTTTGGGCAAGAGTGGTCGCCCAAATTTTGTCGACTTACGGGTAAACTGCGTATCAGATTTGTTGCTTCAAAAACGTCCGTTGCGGGCGTAGCACACACCCCTTCGCAGCGTACGTCTCATTTTTTAATCCTTCCTTGATGGGCTGAACGCGATGTCAGTCAAAACCGGCGAACGTAAACATCAGATTCTGCAAATGCTTGCAGAAATGCTTGAGCAGCCGCGCGCTGCGCGAATCACGACTGCTGCGCTTGCCGCGCGGATGCAGTTGTCCGAAGCGGCGTTGTACCGGCACTTCGCAAGCAAGGCTCAAATGTTTGAAGGCTTGTTTGAATTCATCGAATCAACGATCTTCACACTCGTGAATCAAATCGTTGAATCGGAACCAAATGGTGTCGAGCAAGCGCGCAAAATCGCTGCGATGTTATTAACATTTTCCCAGCGTAACCGTGGCATGACACGCGTTTTAACCGGCGATGCGCTAGTGACTGAGGACGAGCGATTGCAAGCGCGTGCAAATCAGATCACCGATCGGATCGACGCCTCATTCAAACAATCACTGCGCCACGCGATCACGAGCGGCACAATCGATGCCTCAATAGAGGTCACTGCCTTAGCCGCCGCATTGACTCAATTTGTCATCGGCAGCTGGCTGCGATTTGCACAGAGTGCGTGGCAAACGGCGCCAACGCTGCACATGGATGCCCAACTCAAGTTGATTCTTAGCGCAGCCAAAAGCAATAGCTAAACTGGGGGTTTATGCAGCTGCTCGCGCGGAGCAAACAAGACATCCCGGATCACGCTTGACCTTCACGCTATGCCATTGCATATCGAGCGCGTCCAAAATCAATAGACGTCCCTTGAGCGTGGTGCCAATCTGAGCGATTACTTTTAACGCTTCTGCCGCCTGCATGCTGCCGATGATGCCGACAAGGGGCGCAAACACACCTGTGGTCGCGCAATTCAATGCCTCGACATCATCCGCCTCTGGGAACAAACAGTGATAACAAGGTGCGTTGTTGTCGCGGGGATCAAACACACTCACCTGCCCTTCAAAGCGAATCCCAGCACCGGACACTAAAGGCTTAAGGTGTTTCACACATGCACGATTGACCGCATGGCGCGTCGCAAAGTTATCTGTGCAATCCAAGACAACATCCACTTGTGCGATCTCGCGATCGAGCGAACCCTCATCCATGCGAGTCGTTCGAATCTCAACCTTTAAGTCGGGGTTCAAGGCAAGCATGGTGTGACGACCTGACTCCGCCTTCAGCTGACCAAGGCGGCTTGTGTTGTGCATGATCTGTCGCTGCAGGTTACTGATCTCGACCACATCATGATCAGCTAACACGATTGTTCCGACACCAGCCGACGCAAGATACATCGCGGCGGGGGAACCAAGCCCTCCAGCGCCTACGATCAACACTCTCGCCGCAAGTAGTTTCTCTTGCCCTTCTATGCCCAGCTCATCCAAAAGAATATGCCGGGCATACCGCAGCAACTGGGCGTCGTTCATTTCTTGCTCGAAGATCCCTCTGTCGCAGCACCCGTCTTCGCAGTCTTAGGCGCAGGCACAGCTTTCTGAATCGGCTTGCCCTCCAGATAATTCACAGCTTGTTGTAACTGGAAGTCCTCTGGCGTACCAAACTGAAACACCTTGTTTGTATCTGCAAGAGGTGTCTCATCTTCTTTCGCTTTTGCTTGCTCATCAGGCGTCTGACGGTTGCTCAGATGACGCTGCAGATCCGCTTCGCGTGGCAACTTAAATAGGTCTCCCTCGGCGGTGTCGGCCACCACAATATCTGGATTAATACCTGTGGCCTGGATCGAACGTCCGTTCGGCGTGAAGTAACGCGATGTCGTCAGCTTAATCGCCGTACTGTCAGAAATCGGCAGAATCACCTGAACGGAGCCTTTACCGAACGTGCGATTACCCATAATCGTGGCGCGCTTGTGGTCTTGCAGCGCACCCGCAACGATTTCAGAGGCGGAGGCCGAGCCAACGTTGACCAATACCACCATCGGAACGGTCTTCACCCACCCTGGTAATCCGCGCAGATAATCTGACTCCCCGCGCGCGTAATCAGACGGGTTAGACAAATACTTTTGCTTCGCATCAGGCGCACGCCCATCGGTCGACACAACCAACGTATCTGGCTTGAGGAACGCAGCGGAAACACCAATCGCGCCGCTCAATAAGCCGCCCGGATCATTACGGAGGTCAAGAATCAGCGCACGGGGTGCGCCTTTCGCGCCAAGCTCTTTCAAGTGCCGCGCAAGGTCTGCACCAGTTTTCTCTTGGAACTGCGCAATACGCACATAACCAATATTGCCGTCGAGCATCTTGCTCCGCACGCTGCGCACACGAATGGTATCGCGCACGATCTTTATAACGATCGGCTGCGCTTGGCCTTGCCGAATAATCGTAAGCGTGATGGGCGTCCTAACTGGCCCACGCATCATCTTCACCGCGTCGGTCAACGACAAACCTTTTGTCGACGTGTCATCGATTTTCGAAATCAAATCCCCCGCACGAATACCGGCACGTGCAGCGGGCGTATCTTCAATGGGCGAGATGACCTTGATCATGCCGTCTTCAGTACCGACCTCGATACCCAGACCACCAAACTCGCCTTGCGTAGAGCTTTGCATTTCCTTGAATGCGTCAGCATCCAGATAAGCCGAGTGTGGGTCAAGGTCCGACAACATGCCAGCAATCGCGCCGCTGATTAATTTTTTATCGTCGACCGCCTCGACGTAATTATTTTTAATTGCGGAGAATACGCTTGAAAACTGGCGCAACTCGTCTAATGGCAGTGGTGAGCCACGTTGCGCTACAGCACTGATGCCTAGGCTCAACAACACGCCGGCCACAATACCAGCGGAAACCAAACCAAAACTACGTAATTTACGAGTGCCCATGCACATTCCTGAATTCAATGTCGTTAACGCGGAAACCTAGGCAGCAAAATCAACGCGCCAGGTAAGCTATCGGATCGACGGCGGCGCCACGGTGTCTGATCTCGAAGTATAGGGCGGAATCCACTTGCCCACCCGTACTTCCCGCTAGGGCAACAGTATCTCCGGCCCGAACGCTGTCACCTACCTGTTTAAGCAAACTTTGGTTGTAAGCGTAAACGCTGAGAAATTCCTGGCCGTGATCCACAATCAAAAGGTTACCGAAGCCCCTCAACCAGTTCGAATACACCACGGTCCCGGCGCCGACCGCTTGAACTGGCGCTCCCGCGTCAGCACGCACCAAAATCCCGCGCCAGATCCCACCCTCTGGTCGGTCCGTCCCAAACCTCGCCATCACAGCACCGCGAATTGGCCAGCGCACGTTCTTTGACAATCCCTTACCTGGAGCAAGGGATGCGCTATCTGACTCGGTTTGCTCCGTGCGCTCGGCTTGAGCCACCTGCTGCGCCTCTTGGCGACGCCGATCCGCCTCTGCCGCACGCCTAGCCTGCTCGGCTTCACGCTGCGCCTTTTCCTTGCGCGCTAATTCAAGCTTGCGGGCCTCCTGAGCTCGGCGCTCAGCCTCAGCCGCCGCCTGCTGTGCCGCCTTAAGCTGTCCCTCGAGGTCCGAAATTAACCCTGAAAGACGCTTTTCATCCAGCCCAAGCCTTGTCGCTTCAGCGCGCTGGGCTTCCATCTGCCCCTCAATACGTGCAAGAACCGTCGCTCGTTCCTTTTTTTGTACCTCTAGCGCCTCTTTTTGCTGTGTGGTTTCAGCCACTAGCCGCGAGACGTCTTTTTGACGGGCGTCGGCACGCGCCTCGAGCTGCGCCAGACGCTCAATGTCCTGTTTTAGTGCCGCGACGGCCTCTGCCCGCGCTTTCGACACGTAATCCAGATAAGCCAAATTCCGGCCGAGCTCCTGAGGATCATCTCCCGACAGCAATGCAGACCAAGGAGACAAGCCACTTGAATATTGCTGGCGCAACTGATGAGACAGTTCGTCGCGACGCACTCCCAAAGTGCGCTGCTGACGAGTAATTTGTCGCTGTAGGTCCTCGAGCTCACTCTGCGCCTTTTTAAGGTCAGCGTTTAACTCTGCGATGCGTCGAGTGGTCTGGGAAATTGCGGTTTCGGAAGCTTTGAGCGCATCCGCCGCCTCTTTGCGATCAGCCTCGCGTGCATCCAGCTCCTTCTGTACGGACTGAATACGACCTCGTAAGTCTTCCCTCTGGCGCTGCACTTGAGTTTGACGTGCGGCGATATCCTCGGGCTTGGCCAGAGCTGGCCCCGAGCCTCCAAGAAGGCTTAGGGCGGCACATAGCAAGATCGCAAAATGCGGTTTGATCACGCTTTCTTGGCTTTCCCTTGAGCAGCAACTGCGGCCATCGCCGCTTCGATTTCCGCAGGATCGCCCAAGTAGTAGTGCCGGATTGGACGCAAATCTTTGTCTAATTCGTACACCAAAGGCTGGCCGGTCGGGATATTCAGATGAACAATATCGTCATCCGAGACGTTATCCAGGTGCTTAATCAACGCCCGCAAACTGTTTCCATGCGCAGCCACCAACACGCGACGGCCCGCACGAATTGACGGCGCAATCGTCTCGTCCCAAAAGGGCAGCACGCGTGCCACAGTATCTTTTAGACATTCCGTTGCGGGCAGTTGCTCTGGCGTCAACTTGGCATAACGCGGATCAAACCGAGGGTGGCGCGGATCTTCCAACCCGATTGGGTTTGGCGCGATCGCGTAGGCACGGCGCCAAATCAAGACTTGCTCGTCCCCATACTGCGCAGCCATTTCGGCTTTGTTGAGCCCTTGCAAGTCGCCGTAATGACGTTCGTTCAACCGCCAGTTGTTGTGGACAGGCAGATACATCGTATCCATCGCATCCAGCGCGATCCAAAGCGTGCGGATTGCACGCTTGAGCACCGATGTAAAAGCCACGTCAAAAACATAGCCTTTCTCCTTAAGTAGCTCGCCGGCGCGACGCGCCTGTTCGCGGCCCGCCTCGGTCAAATCGATGTCGGTCCATCCCGTGAATCGGTTTTCGAGGTTCCATTGGCTTTCGCCGTGACGCATCAAGACTAGTTTATACATGGCAGACACAGGTTAAAGTGTGGTTAAAGCACCATTTTATAATTGTCTTTGTCTTTACAACCAGTCGA
>JACCED010719225.1_pt1 | contig 16510 bp, 13 predicted proteins | sample 7455021 | NCBI WGS metagenome assembly JACCED01 (sample SAMN15323456, study PRJNA562643) | freshwater metagenome | isolation source: river surface water | place: USA:Blue River Watershed | collected 2017-08-19 | reverse complement strand
CTTATTAGCCATGGCAAGTAACGTCACAGGCGGTGGCGTTCTAGTCGTCGATTTCGGTGCGCAGTACGCACAGCTGATTGCTCGTCGTGTACGTGAAGCTCATGTCTATTCCGAACTCGTTCCTCACTCAATTACAGCAGATGAAGTTCTCGCTAAAAGCCCTTCAGCAATTATTCTCTCTGGTGGTCCTTCCAGTGTTTATGCAGAGAATGCACCGACCTTTGATTCTTCAATTCTCACACTAGGTATTCCTGTCTTTGGAATTTGTTATGGATTCCAAGCGATGGCTCAAGGTTTGGGTGGCGTTGTTAGTCAGACCGGAAAATCAGAGTACGGCCGCACCGATTTGTCTGCAGTGGAATCTTCAAAGATTTTCACATCGCTTCCAGCATCGCAGAAGGTCTGGATGTCACACGGTGATGCGGTCACAGAAGCACCTGCGGGATTTACCGTTACTGCATCAACTTCCGATACTGCGATCGCTGCCTTTGAAAACGAGAGCGGGCAACTAGCAGGTGTTCAGTTCCACCCAGAAGTTCTTCACTCAGAGCACGGCCAGGCGATTCTTAAGAATTGGTTGATCAATATTGCAAAGTGCCCTGCAACATGGACAACTGCAAATATCGCAGCAGATGAGATCGCAAAGGCGCGCACTGTGATTGGTTCAAAGCGTGTAATTTGCGGACTCTCTGGTGGAGTCGATTCAGCAGTTGCTGCAGCAATTATTCAGAAAGCAGTCGGCGAACAACTCACCTGCGTCTTTGTCGATCACGGATTACTTCGTAGCGGCGAATCAGAACAAGTTCAACGCGACTTTGTTGCATCAACTGGCGTGCAGTTAGTCGTGGTCGATGCCGTCGATCAATTCTTAAATGCGCTCAAGGGCGTTACTGATCCAGAAGAGAAGCGAAAGATTATTGGCCGCGAATTTATCCGCTCTTTTGAAAAAGCTGCCCGCGATATTGCTGCAGGCGGAGACGTTGAATTCTTAGTACAAGGAACTCTCTATCCCGATGTCGTTGAATCAGGTGGGGGATCAGGAACTGCAAACATTAAATCGCACCATAATGTGGGTGGACTTCCAGATGATTTGAAGTTCGCGCTCGTTGAACCGCTGCGTACTCTCTTTAAGGATGAAGTGCGACAGGTGGGACTTGAACTCGGTCTGCCAGAAGAGATTATCTGGCGTCAACCATTTCCTGGTCCAGGACTTGGTATTCGCATCATCGGCGAGGTCACACAAGAGCGCCTAGATCTCTTACGTAAGGCAGATGTCATTGCGCGTGCAGAGCTCAAAGAGGCAGGCCTTGATCGCACAATCTGGCAATGCCCAGTTGTCTTGTTGGCAGATGTCCGCAGCGTTGGTGTGCAAGGTGATGGTCGCACCTACGGTCACCCCATCGTCCTACGCCCAGTCTCAAGTGAAGATGCGATGACTGCGGATTGGTCACGCGTTCCTTATGAAGTACTCGAAAAGATTTCTACGCGCATCACAAATGAAGTTAAAGGAGTAAATCGCGTCGTCCTCGATGTCACATCAAAACCTCCAGCAACAATCGAGTGGGAGTAATCCATGAAGAAAATAACTCTTTCGCTAGCCCTGATTGCAGCACTTACTGCAACATCACTAGTTTCAGTTCAGGCAGCAGAGCGACCAACTTCGGTTGCCTCATGCAAGAAGTCCACAGCTAAGCCACACGTTGCAGCTAAGTTGAAGCAGCCTAAGGTTCCGGCGAAGAAGATTCCCGCAACTCTTACTCTTAAGACAAATTGTGGAACGATTACTGCAACTCTGCTCACCAAGTTAGCGCCACAGACAACGACAAATATCTCAACTCTTGCAAATGCCAAGTTCTACAACGGTACGCTCTGCCATCGCCTGACAACTGATGGTCTCTATGTTCTGCAGTGCGGAGATCCAACTGCACAAGGTGCTGGTAGCCCAGGGGGATGGGTTGGTTACAAGGAAGAGAATCTTCCTAAAGCTGGAGCTAAGAATTACCCAGCAGGAACACTAGCGATGGCCAACAGCGGTCCAGGTACCAATGGCAGCCAATTCTTCTTGGTCTATGCCGATACTCAGCTAGATCCTAATTACACAATCTTTGGTCGAATTACTTCCGGGCTAGATATCCTGAAGAAGATCGCTGAAGTTGGCGCATATAAAGTTGAATCAGATGGCCAGGCATATTATGCAAGCGATGGTTTTCCGATTCAGTTGATTGCAATCGAAACTGCATCAGCTAAGTAATTAACCAGTAATTAACCAGTAATTAATTGGTGTTGACGATCTTAAAAGCTTCGGCAATACGGCCTTCAGGTAAACCACCAATTCCTGCGTTGCGCTGACCCCACTCCCGCACCATATTTTCAAGTTCTTTGTTATGGGCTGTCTGTGAGACATGGCTATGGAGAGCTGCCATCTTGAGATCAAAGGTATCGGTGATATCTACAAAGTGATCAGGATGTGAAAAGCCCATCATCCATACTTCTTTCACTCGCCACGGAGCAAGACCTTCGTTATCGAGCAGATCTGTAAATGCGAATGGATTACGCGCATCGGGATAGATAGCTTGAATAGCGGCTTCACCTGCAGCTAAGTGATCTGGGTGGCTTGCACCAATGCGCTCCCAATTGCGTTCAGGAGATTGGCAGACCATGCGATCTGGCTGTGAGATGCGGATTTGTCGTACTAAATCTTTGCGGAGTGCCAGAGTTGGTTCAAGGTGGCCATCGACATAATTGAGGAAGGTGATATCGGTAACGCCGATTGCAGCACCTGCTGCGCGCTGTTCGCGCTGGCGAACTGCTGGCATCTCTTCCTTTGTATATCCAGATTCCTCGCCTCCTTGATCACCATTGGTGCAGAAAACGTAGGAGACGTGAATTCCAGCCTTGACCCATTGCGCGATTGTTCCGCTTGCGCCGAAATCTGAGTCATCAGGGTGTGCATTGACGACTAATACACGCGAGATTTCTGAATCGTTAAGAGGCTCCATGTTGGCCGATCCTAATAGACTCCCGCGCATGAACGAAATGGCAACGCCTGCAGATGCCTTGATTGCAGGGCTCAATCCTGCGCAACAGGCTGCCGTCATTCATACAGGTGGACCACTACTTGTTGTTGCAGGAGCAGGCTCCGGAAAGACGCGCGTACTCACTCGCCGCATCGCGTATTTAATGGCAGCTCGCGGTGTTCGCCCCTATGAAATTCTCGCAATTACATTTACAAATAAGGCAGCCGGCGAGATGAAAGAGCGCGTTGCTGAACTTGTTGGACCGGTTGCGCAATCGATGTGGGTCTCAACCTTCCACTCTGCCTGCGTGCGCCTACTTCGCCTTGAGGCACATCGCCTTGGCTTCTCACATTCTTTTAGCATCTACGACTCAGCAGATTCGCTCCGCCTGATCACCATCGTGGCAAAAGAGCTCAACCTCGATCCCAAGCGTTATCCACCGCGCCAATTCCAGTCGATGATCTCCAATGCCAAAAATGAATTGCAGGGTCCGCAGGATTATCTCAATGCAACGACCAACCAATTTGAACAAGTAGTTGCAGATGTCTATGCCGTCTATCAGAAGCGTCTGCAGTCGGCTAATGCGATGGACTTTGATGACTTGATTCTAAATACGGTAAAAGTGATTCAACGCTTTCCAGAGGCTAAAGCACGGATGCGTTCTCGCTTTAGACATATCTTGGTCGATGAGTATCAAGATACAAATCACGCCCAGTACATCTTGGTGCGCGAACTGACCGGTTCTATCGAAGAGGGCACTCCTCCTGCCGAACTCTGCGTTGTGGGAGATGCTGACCAATCCATCTACGGATTTCGCGGTGCAACGATTCGCAATATCTTGCAATTCGAACTTGATTATCCAAATGCCACAACAGTTCTCCTCGAGCAGAACTATCGCTCAACACAGAATATTCTCAACGCGGCAAATGCTGTGATCACCCAGAACGCTTCGCGCAAAGAGAAGAACCTCTGGACTGATTCAGGAGCCGGTGCACCTCTCATTGGTTATGTCGCTGAATCCGAACACGATGAAGCTGAATTTGTTAAGGATGAGATCCGATCCTTGCAGCGCAATGGCACCTCCGAGCCAGGCGATACCGCCATCTTCTATCGCACCAACGCACAATCTCGCGTCTTTGAAGAAGTCTTCATGCGCGCTGGGCTGCCCTACAAGGTCGTCGGTGGTCTGCGATTCTACGAACGTAAAGAGGTCAAGGATCTTCTTGCCTATCTTCGCGTTCTGGCAAACCTTGAAGATGAAATTTCGCTTCGTCGCATTATCAATGTGCCTAAACGCGGCATTGGAGATCGTGCTCTGGAAGAGGTAGATCGATTTGCAGCACTGCAGGGCATCACCTTCTGGCAGGGACTTAACCGCTGTGCCGAGGCACACGAGGTTCCTGCACGTGCCGCCGGTTCCATTCTGCAATTTGTCTCGATGATGAACGCTCTTGCCGTTCTTGTTGAAGCAAAGACAAAGCCATCTGTCATCACCGAGGCAATCCTTGAACAATCTGGATTATTGACCGAACTTGAAGCAAGTAGCGATCCACAAGATGAAGTACGCGTTGAGAACTTGAAAGAACTCGTCGCTGTTGCGATGGAGTATGAAGAGCGCCCCTTTGATGCGCTAGCCGAAGATGAAGTGATCTCTCTTGCTGGCTTCCTTGAAAAAGTTGCGCTCGTTGCAGATGCCGATGAGATTCCTGATGGCGAAGATCATGGTGGCGTTGTCACTTTGATGACCCTGCACACCGCAAAAGGTTTGGAATTTCCAACAGTATTTCTCACCGGAATGGAAGATGGAATTTTTCCTCACTCACGAACATTCGATGATAAAGATGAGATTGAGGAAGAACGTCGCTTGGCGTACGTCGGTCTCACTCGCGCAGAAAAGCGCCTCTATATTTCGCGCGCCGAATATCGATCATCGTGGGGAGCCCCGAATTACAACCCACCTTCACGTTTCTTAAGTGAGATTCCAGAAGATCTCATCGAGTGGCGCAATGAAGGTCGTTCAACCTTCACCACCGGTAGTTCGATTCGCACAACAAGGGTGGCATCTGCGCCACCTCCTCGTGCCACCGGCAAGAAGAGCAGCGCAATGGTTCTGGCTGTCGGTGAGCGTGTGTCACATGACACATTTGGTCTCGGTACCGTCGTAGCTATTGCAGGCGAAGGGGATAAGTCAGAGGCGACGATCGACTTCGGAGATTACGGTCAGAAGCGCCTTCTTTTGCGCTACGCGCCGGTCGAGAAGCTCTAGCGCTGGCTCTAAGATGGGGCATTGAAACAAGGCAGATACCTGCGCACTACACGAGAATAAAGGAGCGATCTAGTGGATCTCTTTGAATATCAGGCTCGCGATCTCTTCGAAAAGCATGGCGTCCCAGTTTTAGCTGGCGCTGTTGCAACAACTGCAGATGAAGCGTTTGCTGCAGCATCAAAGATGGGCGGCCGTGTAGTCGTTAAGGCGCAGGTCAAAGTTGGCGGACGCGGTAAGGCAGGCGGAGTCAAGGTTGCCGAGAACGCGGATGAAGCGCGTGACAAGGCTGCAGCAATTCTTGGAATGGATATCAAGGGGCACACAGTTCATCAAGTGATGATTGCCCAAGCTGCACCGATTGAATCTGAATATTACTTAGCAATCCTGCTCGATCGTTCAAATCGCACATTTCTTGTTATGGCATCTGTTGCAGGTGGAATGGATATCGAAGAGGTTGCAAAGACTGCGCCAGAGAAGTTGGCAAAGGTTCCAGTTTCAGCCGTTGATGGAATTTCACTTGCTAAGGCGAAAGAAATTATCGCCCAGGCTGCATTCCCAGCTGATGTTGCAGATCAAGTTGCAGAAGTTTTAGTTAAGTTGTGGGAGACATTTGCTTCAGAGGATGCAACCCTTGTTGAGGTCAATCCACTTGTAAAGACAAGCGATGGAAAAGTTGTGGCACTTGATGGAAAAGTCTCACTCGATGAGAATGCAGAATTCCGTCAGCCAGATCACGAAGCACTAGTTGATCACAGCGCAACCAATCCACTTGAGGCGTTGGCAAAAGAGAAGGGCTTGAACTACGTCAAGCTTGAAGGCCAAGTTGGAATTATCGGTAACGGTGCCGGTCTTGTAATGAGCACCCTCGATGTCGTTGCATACGCTGGCGAAAAGTTCGGCGGAATGCGCCCAGCAAACTTCCTCGATATCGGAGGCGGAGCATCTGCTCAGGTCATGGCAGATGGACTCTCCATTATTCTCGGAGATAAAGATGTAAAGAGCGTCTTTGTAAACGTCTTCGGTGGAATCACCGCATGTGATGCCGTAGCTAATGGAATCGTTGCCGCCCTTGAAACTTTGGGATCAACAGCAACTAAGCCGATTGTGGTTCGCCTTGATGGCAATAACGTCGAAGAAGGACGTGCGATTTTGAACGCTGCAAACCACCCACTGGTAGAGCAGCTAGACACTATGGATGGAGCAGCATCACGCGCTGCAGAATTGGCGGCGAAGTAAATGGCAATCTTTATCAACGAAGCAAGCAAAGTCATCGTTCAAGGAATGACAGGTTCTGAAGGAACCAAGCACACCCGTCGCATGTTGGCATCAGGAACAGCAGTCGTTGGCGGAGTGACTCCAGGCAAGGGTGGACAGGTTGTCGAGATCGATGGCCACTCACTTCCAGTCTTTAACACCGTTGCAGAAGCGATGGCGGCAACCGGAGCAAATACATCTGTTGTCTTCGTTCCACCTAAGTTTGCAAAGGCTGCTGTGATCGATGCAGTAGATGCCAAGATGCCTTTGGTTGTTGTGATTACTGAAGGAATTCCAGTTCACGATTCAGCTTTCTTCTACACGTACGCACAGGAAAAGGGCACAACACAGATCATCGGGCCAAACTGCCCAGGTCTTATCAGCCCAGGTAAATCAAATGTGGGAATCATCCCTGCCAATATCACAGGTGCAGGTCCCATCGGACTTGTATCAAAGTCAGGAACTCTTACCTATCAGATGATGTACGAGCTTCGCGATATTGGATTTAGCACAGCAGTTGGAATTGGTGGAGATCCAGTTATTGGAACTACTCACATTGACTGCCTTCGCGCATTTCAAGATGATCCAGAGACAACTGCAATCGTCATGATTGGTGAAATCGGTGGAGATGCAGAAGAGCGTGCAGCAGCATTTATTGCAGAGTATGTAACAAAGCCAGTTGTTGGTTACGTTGCAGGCTTTACAGCTCCTGAAGGAAAGACAATGGGCCATGCAGGTGCAATCGTCTCTGGCTCTTCTGGAACTGCAATTGCAAAGAAGGATGCTCTTGAGGCAGCTGGCGTAAAGGTTGGTCAAACACCAAGTGAAACCGCGCGCTTTATGCGCGCCATACTCGGTCGCTAATCTCTGATGTTGCAACGCGTCCTTGGGGTCACGTTTGCACAAGCTCTACGTAGCGCTGCGAGCATTCTCCTCCCGCTTGCATTTATCACCTTGATTGCATGGGCAACTGCTGGAAGCGCATCAGGTACTACCTCTGATCCGATTCGTGCTGCGATGTGGATCTGGCTGGCAGCCCATCACATCCACTTCGATCTTGTTCTCTCACCATCAGGTGCTGCCGGATATCTCTCATATCTACCGTTAGGTGCGCTGCTATTACCTATCGCAGCTCTGCGTGGAGGCTTTAAACGCGCAATCGCCAAGCTCGAAGGTGATTACTCAAATCTGACAGGTGCTCGACTCTTCTTCGCACTCTTCTATGCAATCATCACAGCAGGCATTGCACTCTTCTCTAGTTCGCCTGGAGTTAAGCCTTTATGGTGGATGGCGGCAACCTTCTCATTCCTTCTCGCGTTTTCCAGCACCTTTCTTGCAGATCGAAGTATCTCTCTGGCAACTCCTGTGATTCTGGCGCTGCGCATTGTGGCTCTCTTAATCGGCTTTGGTTTCCTTATCTTCACCATCGCTTTCTTTATCAACTTCTCTCAAGCAACTCTGATCACAGAAGTGTTAGCACCTGGCATCTTCGGATCTTTACTTCTGCTCATTCTCAATATTCTCTATCTTCCCAATGTGGCAATCGCCGCACTCTCTTATGTAAGCGGAGCAGGCTTTGCTGTAGGTGCTGGAACTCATCTCTCTCCGATCACCCAAGACATCGGTCAGATTCCAGCACTTCCATTACTTGCAGCCCTTCCCGTTGACTCAAATAAACTCTTCCTTCTCTTTTCACTTGTCATCATGGCACTCGGCGTTCTCTTGGGATATTGGACAGTCTCACTTCAAGAGCGCACTGCCTGGCAGAGCTTCTTTCTCATCGTCATCGCACTTGTGGTCATCGCCTATTTCGCAAGCGGTTCATTAATCACACAGGTTATGGGCGCAGTGGGTGTATCAATCTGGCAATTTGTACTTGCAGTCGCCGGTCAGTTATTGATTGGTCTAGCTGCAATTAAATATCTTCCACGATTGAAGATCTTCTCCCGATGAAGAAAATCGCAATTCTTGCCTCAGGTAGCGGGACACTTGCGCAGGCAATCTTTGATGCAGTCAATGCCGGGCAGTTGCACTGCACGATTGAGGCAGTCATCTGTGATCAGCCAGCTGCAGCTGTTATCGATCGTGCCAGCGCCCAGAAGATTCCAGTGCATCTCCATCCCATGCAGAGCGATCGCGCGCAGTGGAATAGCGAGCTCTTCGATCTGCTTTCTTCACTGAACCCTGATCTGATTGTGAGCGCTGGCTTTATGCGCATCCTTGATTCATCAATCACCTCAGCTTTTCCAATCATCAATAGCCATCCAGCGCTACTTCCTGCCTTTCCGGGCGCTCATGCTGTCCGCGATGCGCTGGCCGCAGGTGCCACACGAACCGGCACGACAATTCATTGGATCGACGCTGGCGTTGATACGGGCCAGATCATTGCTCAAGAAGGGCTCGACATACATCCAGGTGAAAGTGAAGAATCTCTGCACGAACGCATTAAGATTCTCGAAAGATCTCTCATTGTTGCGACGATCGGTCAGCTGCTAGCTACGACAGAGAACGGCACATCATGACAACAAAGAAGATCACCCGCGCACTTGTAAGCGTCTATGACAAGACTGGGCTCGTTGAATTAGGCAAAAGCTTAGATTCTGCTGGAGTGGAGATTCTCTCTACTGGATCAACTGCATCAACTCTGCGCGAAGCCGGCGTTCCCGTCACCGATGTCAGTAGCTACACAGGATTTCCAGAGATTATGGGCGGTCGCGTCAAGACTCTTCACCCACGTATCCATTCTGGAATCCTTGCCGATCAGAATAATCCTGACCATCTCAAAGCAATTGCAGATTTAGATATTGCACCCTTTGATTTAGTAGTTATCAATCTCTATCCCTTTGCCCAGACCATTGCATCCGGTGCATCCTTTGCTGAATGTATCGAGCAGATCGATATCGGCGGGCCATCGATGTTGCGCGGTGCTGCAAAGAACCACGGCAGCGTTGCTGTCGTAAGCAACCCATCGCAGTACCCACTTATTGATGCTGCGTTGAAGAACGGTGGATTTACCGCAGAAGATCGTCAACGGTTAGCCCTAGAAGTCTTTAGAACAACTGCCGAATACGATCTAGCGATCGCAACCTGGTTAGGCGGAGAATCAGATCTCCCTGAATGGTTTGGCGAAATCTACAAACGTGAGCACTCACTTCGTTACGGTGAGAACCCACATCAAGAAGCAGCGATCTATAGCGGATCAAGCCAAGGAATAGTTGGTGCCCATCAGCATCACGGCAAAGAGATGTCATTTAATAATTACACAGATGCCGATGCAGCATGGCGTGCAGCCTACGATCACTCACAACCATGTGTTGCGATCATCAAGCATGCAAACCCTTGTGGAATTGCAATCGGCAGCGATATCTCAGCTGCATATCGCGCAGCTCATGCATGTGATCCAGTATCTGCATTCGGGGGAGTAGTTGCTACCAATCGTCCCGTAACCGTCGAGATGGCAACAGCGCTGGCGCAGATCTTTACCGAAGTTCTTATCGCGCCAGGTTATGAAGAAGGTGCAATCGAAATTCTCTCTCAGAAGCCTTCCATTCGAATCTTGTCGTGCAACGCACCTTCTGTTGCTGCGCTAGAGCGCAGACCGGTATCTGGCGGCATGTTGCTACAACGCACCGATCTTGTCGATGCAGCAGGAGATATTCCATCTGGATGGAGGCAAGTAACAGGAAATCCTGTTGCAGCCAATGTGATGGCTGATCTGGAGTTTGCATGGCGAAGTGTTCGCGCCGTCAAGAGCAATGCAATCTTGCTTGCAAAAGATGGCGCATCGATCGGAATTGGAATGGGTCAGGTCAATCGTGTAGATAGCGCAAAGCTGGCCGTTGATAGAGCCGGAGATCGCGTCAGTGGAACAGTGGCGGCAAGTGATGCCTTCTTCCCCTTTGCAGATGGCCTAGAAATTCTCACACGCGCAGGGGTTGTAGCAATCGTTCAACCAGGCGGAAGTGTTCGTGATGAAGAGGTAATCGCTGCTGCCAACGCTGCAGGAGTCGCAATGTTCTTTACCGGCACTCGACACTTCTCACACGCGTAAGCAGTTAGGATTTACTCATGAGCGCAGAGATCTTAGATGGCAAGGCACTTGCTGCATCGATTAAGAAAGATCTGGCACTTCGCACCACAGCTCTTAAAGCATCGGGACAGGTTCCAGGACTTGGAACAATCTTGGTCGGAGATGATCCTGGATCGCATTCATATGTCGCGGGAAAGCATCGTGACTGTCAGGAAGTGGGCATCACCTCTATCCGTATCGATCTGTCTGCAGATGCAACACAGAGCGATGTTCTTGCAGCGGTAAAAGATTTAAATACTGCAGCAGAGTGCACCGGATATATCGTGCAACTTCCACTTCCACGTGGAATCGATACACAGGTGATCCTTGAAGCGATCGATCCTGCAAAAGATGCAGATGGACTTCACCCAATGAACCTGGGACGACTTGTTGCAGGATATGACGCGCCGCTTCCATGTACGCCTCGCGGAATTGTTGAACTTCTCAATCATTACAAGATCAATCTTGCTGGCGCTGAAGTTGTCGTAATCGGTCGCGGCCTGACTGTGGGTCGCCCCTTAGGACTACTGCTTACACGACGCCAGGAAAATGCAACTGTGACGTTGACACATACCGGTACTAAGGACCTTGCCTTCCACACAAAGCGCGCAGATATTGTCGTTGCTGCAATTGGCCAATCGCATTTCTTAAAAGCATCAATGGTTAAACCAGGGGCAACCTTGATTGATGTTGGTATCTCGAGAACGGCAGATGGACTAGATGGAGATATCTGTCCTGGTGCATATGAAGTTGCAGGATATGTTTCGCCGATGCCTGGTGGAGTCGGCCCGATGACCCGCGCCATGTTGTTACAGAATGTTGTTGAGGCGTGCGAAAAGAGATGAACCGTTACCGCATAGCAACCGGTGCGCTTTTGGCCGCTGGAATCGTTGCCGGCATCTTCTCCTTTATCCGAGTGGGATCTCTCTTGATAGCCGTAGCTATGGCCGTGATCGTGCTCTCAGGGCGTAAAGATGCTCCCGCCCGCGGCGTTATCTCAACCTACCTGCCCATTTTGATTGCAATCTCACTTTTTGCGATGGCGATAGCCCTTCCGCGCGGGTTGTAGGCTTGCCCTAAATAGCCGCTGGTACACCCACATCACTTACTAAGAGGTCTCATACATGGCAAAGAAAGTCACAGTTGTCGGAGCAGGTTTCTACGGATCAACCACAGCACTTCGTCTAGCTGAATACAACATCTTCGACACCGTAGTTCTTACAGATATTCTCGAAGGCAAGCCAGAAGGTTTGGCACTTGATATGAATCAATCTCGTTCTATCGAAGGCTTTGAGACAAAGATTATTGGTGCAACCACAACAGCAGATGGCGCAGGGTATGAGGCGACAGCTAACTCAGATGTTGTAGTCATTACAGCTGGTCTTCCACGCAAGCCTGGTATGAGCCGTATGGATTTGATCGGAGTCAACGCTGGAATCGTTCGTGGCGTTGCAGAAAATATTGCCAAGCATTCACCAAACGCGGTCATCATCGTGGTCTCAAACCCACTTGATGAGATGACAGCTTTGACACAGATTGCTACACAATTTCCAAAGAATCGCGTGATGGGTCAGGCAGGAATGCTCGATACCGCTCGCTTTACAAACTTTGTTGCAGAAAAGCTCGGCGTTGCCGTCTCTTCCGTCAAGACTCTGACACTTGGATCACATGGCGACACCATGGTTCCTGTTCCAAGTCGTTGCACAGTAGATGGAGTTGCACTTTCTGAGAAGCTCTCTACTGAAGAGATTGCAGATTTAGTTGACCGCACACGTAACGGTGGCGCTGAAGTTGTTGCGCTATTGAAGACAGGTTCTGCCTACTACGCACCATCTGCGGCTGCTGCTCGTATGGCAAAGGCAGTCATTGAAGATTCAGGTGCTGTGATGCCTGTCTGCGCATGGGTCGATGGCGAATATGGAATCTCAGGTGTCTATCTCGGCGTTGAAGCTGCAATCGGTCGCGAAGGCGTCAAGAAGGTTGTTGAAACCGCACTGACAGATTCAGAGCTGGCTTCTCTCAAGGAGGCTGCTGAAGCTGTTCGTACTAAGCAAGCAGATGTACAGACCCTCTAAGAAAATTTAAGATTACACATTCACGGATCAGCAAAGGATAAAGATGAGCAAGATTAAAGTGACAGGAACTGTCGTTGAGCTAGATGGCGATGAGATGACCCGCATCATGTGGCAGTTCATCAAGGACTCGCTGATTCTTCCTTACCTCGATGTCAATCTTGAGTACTACGACCTCGGTATGGAGCATCGCGATGCCACCGATGATCAGGTCACTATCGATGCAGCACATGCGATCCAGAAGCATGGCGTTGGTATCAAGTGCGCAACGATCACTCCAGATGAAGCTCGCGTAGAAGAGTTCGGTCTTAAGAAGATGTGGAAGTCTCCTAACGGAACTATCCGCAACATCCTTGGCGGCGTGATCTTCCGCGAACCAATCATCATCAGCAACGTTCCACGTCTTGTTCCTCACTGGACTAAGCCAATTGTTATCGGCCGTCACGCATTTGGCGATCAATACAAGGCGACAGATATCAAGGTTCCCGGTGCTGGAAAGCTCACCCTTACCTATGTACCTGAAGGTGGCGGAGAGCCAATGAACCTTGAAGTATTTGATTTCAAATCTTCAGGTGTAGCGATGGCGATGTATAACGTTGATGATTCAATCCGTGACTTTGCTCGCGCATCACTGAACTACGGTCTTCTCCGTAAGTTCCCTGTATACCTTTCAACAAAGAACACCATCTTGAAGGCCTATGACGGTCGCTTTAAAGATATCTTCCAAGAGATCTACGAAGCAGAGTTCAAGAAAGATTTCGATGCTGCCGGCATTTGGTATGAGCACCGCCTCATCGATGACATGGTTGCTATGTCACTTCGTATGGAAGGTGGCTACGTCTGGGCATGTAAGAACTACGACGGCGATGTTCAATCAGATACCGTCGCACAGGGTTACGGCTCACTCGGTTTGATGACATCAGTTCTGATGACACCAGATGGAAAGATCTGCGAATCAGAGGCCGCTCACGGAACAGTGACACGTCACTACCGCGATCACCAGGCAGGTAAGGCAACCTCTACAAATCCAATCGCATCGATCTTTGCGTGGACACAAGGGTTGGCTCACCGTGCAAAGCTGGATAACAATGCCGAGCTTGCAGAGTTCTCAAAGACACTCGAGCGCGTCTGTATCGAAACTGTCGAGCAGGGCAAGATGACCAAGGATCTATCTCTCTTGATCTCACCAGATGCTCCATGGCAGACAACGCAAGAGTTCCTCAATTCAATCGATGAGAACCTCAAAAAGGCGATGGCGTAAGGTCGTTAAAAACAAAAAACAACAAGTAATAAAAAAGCCCGCCGGATATCCGGCGGGCTTTTTTAATTGAACTATTAGAGACGCTCTCCAGTTGTTGCGCTGAAGAGGTGAACTGAGCTCTGGTTTGCAGAGACAGTAATGGTCTGGCCGGCACGTGGTGGGTTCTTTGGATCCCAACGCACGATTACCTGAGCGCCTTCATCTGTTGCGTTAGCAAAGTGAACAGATGAATCAGCAGGCTTTCCGTAGACAAATGCATCAGAGCCGAGCTCTTCAACAACTTCTACGAGAACATCGAAGCCTGATGATGCAGGTGCGAAGCCTTCTGGGCGGATACCGACTGTGACAGATGATCCAGCTGATGCAGGAACATCAATCTCAAGGTTTCCAAGCTTTGCCTTACCGCCAACTACTGGAGCTGTAAGCAAGTTCATCGCTGGAGAACCAATGAAGCCAGCAACGAATGCATTTGCTGGACGATCGTAGAGATTACGTGGTGTATCTACCTGCTGTAGGAGACCATCCTTAAGAACTGCAACGCGATCGCCCATGGTCATAGCTTCAACCTGGTCGTGTGTTACATAAACAGTGGTGATTCCAAGACGACGCTGTAGAGCGGCGATCTGTGTACGAGTTGCTACACGCAACTTCGCATCAAGGTTTGAGAGAGGCTCATCCATAAGGAAGACCTGAGGTTCGCGAACGATTGCGCGACCCATAGCAACGCGCTGACGCTGACCACCTGAAAGTGCCTTTGGCTTACGATCAAGATATGGCTCAAGGTCGAGCAACTTTGCAGCTTCACGGACGCGCTTATCGCGCTCTTCCTTTGAAACTCCAGCGATCTTCAGAGCAAATCCCATGTTCTCAGCCACAGTCATGTGTGGGTAGAGCGCGTAGGACTGGAAGACCATTGCGATGTCGCGATCTTTAGGTGCAACGTTTGTTACATCTTTATCGCCGATGAGAATACGACCAGCATCGATCTCTTCAAGGCCTGCCAACATACGAAGTGATGTTGACTTTCCGCAACCTGATGGACCAACAAGAACAAGGAACTCGCCATCGTTTACAACGAGGTTGAGCTTGTCGACTGCTGGAACGGTTGTGCCTGGGTAGATACGTGATGCGGCTTCAAATGTTACTGATGCCATGATAAGCAACTCCTTCTCCGGGCAGGTACGTGCCCGACGGTCCGAGGATGAAGGTGTCCACCGGTTGGTGAACGGATGAAGGCTACGACAGGGGGAGGCAAAAGGGAAGAGATCTCGGTAGACTTCTCACATCATGGAGAGCCACTCGTTTAGCTCACTTCTTGGCGATATCGGCATAGTTGCCCTTCTCGTCGCCCTCGGCGGTCTCTTTGTCGCTGCCGAAATTGCCCTGATCTCCCTGCGCGAGAGCCAGATTAAACAGATGGCATCCAAGGGAAAGCGCGGGGCCAAGGTCGCCTTCCTCGCATCGAACCCCAACCGATTATTAGGCGCCGTCCAAATCGGCGTTACCGTCAGCGGCTTTCTCTCTGCAGCCCTCGGTGCCGAACGGCTGGGCAGTTATGTCATTCCATGGCTTGAAGGACTTGGTCTGACTAGTGGAGCATCACGAGCGATCTCACTCGTTGGCCTGACATTTGTCATCGCATATTTCTCACTTGTATTTGGCGAACTGGTTCCAAAACGTTTAGCGCTCTCTCGCACCGAACCTATCGCGCTGATGTTTGCCGGTCTGATCGATATCACTGCAAAATTCTTTAGACCGATTATCTGGCTCCTTTCACATTCGACAAACTTTGTCGTGCGCATCTTTGGTATTGATCCAAATGAGCAAAGAAGTGCGATGTCAGAAGAAGAGCTTCTCGATCTCGTTGCCGGCCATGCTGCATTGACAGATGAAGAGCGCGATATTGTAGAAGAGGTCTTTAACGCTTCAGAGCGCCAAATTCATGAAGTGATGGTGCCTCGTACAGAAGTAGATTTCTTTGACGCTTCACTCACAGTTGGTAAGGCGATCAATCTTGCGATGGATAAGGCACACTCGCGTTATCCAGTAGTGCGCGGCTCTACCGATGAAGTAATTGGATTTATCCATGTGCGCGATCTCTTAGATACAACCCTTGTGAGCGCAGGCGGCAAGATTCAAGAGCTCGTGCGCAATGTGATGTTCCTTCCTGGAACTAAGGGAGTACTTCCGGCCCTGACTGAGATGCGTAATCAACGTCAGCACCTTGCCATCGTCCTCGATGAGTACGGTGGAACCGATGGAATTGTCACCCTAGAGGACCTTGTGGAATGCCTCATCGGAGATATCCGCGATGAATACGATGGCGATGAGCAAGAGATCACCCTTGAAACTCGCACAGGAGATTTTGAGGTTGATGGACTAGTCTCCATTGAAGACCTGCTCGATGATTCAGGAATTGAGATTCCCGAAGGACCATACGAGACTGCAAGTGGCTTTGTGATGCACTTCTTAGGTCGCATTCCGGTCGTGGGTGATGTGGTCAATATCAATGGAATTCGTATCTCTGTTCTCACAATGGAGGGCAAGCGCGCTGGGCGTTTATTGATCTCG
>JACCED010620093.1_pt1 | contig 16520 bp, 15 predicted proteins | sample 7455021 | NCBI WGS metagenome assembly JACCED01 (sample SAMN15323456, study PRJNA562643) | freshwater metagenome | isolation source: river surface water | place: USA:Blue River Watershed | collected 2017-08-19 | reverse complement strand
GTAGGGCCGTTATGCAGAAGCGGTGTAATGATGAAAGCGTTTGTGCCGAACAGCAGCGTATACCCATCTGCCGGTGCGCGCCGGACCGAGTCTGTTCCAACGAGCGTGCCGCCTCCCGCCTTATTTTCAACGATGACGGATTGACCAAGGATTTGGGTGAGTTCTTGCGCCAGCATTCGCGCAACAATATCCGTTGCACCGCCCGGCGCATATGCGACGACCAGCCTTAATGGCTTGTCAGGGAACTCACGTGTCTGGCTGCGTGCGGCAAAGGAAATTGCAAAGGCGAGTAGCCCTAGGCAGACAATACGTGCTGCGCGTTTCATGCCGAGATCCTTGAGGTAAACATAATTGGATGGGTGGTGCCTTTTTCGCCATAAAAGCGGGTTGCCATGACTTGGCATCGTTCGATGTATCGATGCTCGTGCGAATCGTAATCTGCGACAGCATTGTGGGTGGTGCCGATGTTGTCCCACATCAGTAGCGAATTTTTCTTCCACGCGTAGGTGTACAAGAACTTGTCTTGGAGCTGATGTGCGAACAGAAAATCCAGCGTCGCCTTGCTTTCTTCGTCAGACATGTCGCTGATGTACATCGCGTAGCCGGGGTTAGCGTACAACACTTTTTTTCCAGTAATCGGATGAGTGAGGAAAGCGGGATGCACAGCCGGAGGGCGCGCTTGTCGCTCGCGCTCGCTGAGCGCAGGTCGCGTGCTTCCTGGTCTTGCACGCATCATGTCCCAAAACTTATTGAAGTCATGCGTAATCGTTTTGTTTGCGAGATTTTTTTTCAGATCAGACGGCAAGTCTTCATAGGCGGCGTGCATGTTCCGAAATTGCGTTGCGCCTAAAGGCAGTCCATCACGGTGCGGGATTGTTGTGCCGTATAAAACGTTCGCAAAGGCAATCATTTTTGCGTATGACATGTCCGTGTGCCAGGATTGACCCGCATCTTTTAGTCCGACCGCTTGACCATCTTTTGTCATGTTCGACAGAATCATCACCTCAGGATGGCCGTCGGCTTGCGCTCTGCCACCTGGGCTGACGTAGAGCTCGCCGAAACGCTCGCTAAATGATTTGAGCTGACTGGTTGAAAGGTGTTGCGCGGGGAACTCTAAGACCCCATGTGCTCCGAGTGCATGCATCAGCCGATCGATCTCGCTGTCTTTGAGGCTGACGGACAAATCAAGTCCAAGGATGCGGGCACCCATTGTGTTTGAGTTCGGTTCGATGATCATGTCATTCTCGGAAAATTCACTAAACCGAGCATAACTCCAGAACGTGCGGAAACGAAGTGATTGCGCAGATCGCCTTTTTTGTGCAGTGCATTAAGGAAAGGGTAGGCTGGACTGGAAGACGACAGGTGTATGGTCTGTCTCAGTCTTGGCGCTGAGGTTTGCGGCCCGCACACCAAGAAGTCGTATGCGCTGCTCGAGCGGAACGCGCTTGAGGCACTCCGTGGCCGCATTTCTAATGCGTTCTCCTGTCGAAACCGCATTCGTCAGCGTGATGTCTCTGGTGATCACGTGAAAATCTGCAAATTTAATTTTTATCCCGATGGTTTTCGATACATATCCTTTTCGGGCTAAGTCCTCGGACAGTCTTAAGCAGAGCTTGGTAAATGCCTCTGAGAGTAATGCTCGGTCGTGCTTTGGGTGCAAGTCTCGCTCGAAGGTCGTTTCTCGGCTGATTGACTTAGGTTCAGACCATGTCACGACAGGACGGTTGTCAATCCCATGGGCGGCTTCGTGCATCCAGCCACCGGTTGCTCTACCGAAATGGGCGACTAATAAGTCGGGTGAGGCGGCAGCAAGTTCGCCTACCGTCACAATTCCTAGTGCGCCAAGCTTCTCGTTTGCCTTGGGTCCGATACCATTAATTTTTTTTGCTGGTAGTGGCCAAATTCGATCAGCTAGCTGCTCGATCGGTAGGATCGTTAGGCCATTTGGCTTTTCTAAATCAGAGCAAATTTTTGACAGAAGTTTGTTTGGACTGATCCCGATTGAACAGCTCAGCCCCGTCGCCTCAAAGACGCGCGCTTTGATTCTCTGGGCAATCGTGAGGGTGTCCTCTTCGTGATCACTGAGATCGATATATATTTCATCGATCCCGCGGTCCTCAACTGCGGGCGCGATCTCGGCAACGGCGCGTTTGAACAATTGTGAGTAATGTCGATAAGCGTCGAAGTTTGCCGGTAACAGTATCGCGTCAGGCGCAAGCAGGGCAGACTTCATCAAGCCCATGCCTGAAAAAACACCGAGTGCGCGAGCCTCGTACGTCGACGTCGTCACGACACCGCGCCCGGCGTAGTCTTTGAGACGTGGGAATTGTTCGAGATCCGATGAGGTATTTGGAGCGGGCGCGCTCGCACTTCTGCCGCCCACGACCACTGGGTGGCCACGAAGCTCTGGATAGCTCAATAGCTCAACGGACGCAAAAAAAGCGTCCATGTCCAAGTGAGCAATTCGGCGTTCGCGCGGCATGACTCAAGTTTAGGTGAATCCCCCGCTTGTGGGTGGCTAGTGCCCATTCTTTTTGGGGTTGAGCGTACTTTTTGTAGGCTGATTAAAATAGTTAAATAACATCCTTAAATGTTTTGTAGCCGGAACCAAAGAAATGAGCGCACACGCAGCACCAACGTCAACGAATAATCTGCACATTGCAGCTTTCCATGAAATGCCTACACCTCAGGCAGTTCAAGCCAAGTTTCCACTAACGGAGGCAGCGGCTCGGACGGTTGCAAATGGCCGAGCAGAACTCGTTCGGATTCTCAATGGTGAGGATAAACGGCGCTTTGTTGTGGTGGGCCCTTGTTCAATACATGATCCGATCGCTGGGATGGATTACGCGCGCAGACTCAAAGTGCTCGCGGCCGAGGTCTCGGATGTGTTGATGATTGTGATGCGGGTTTATTTTGAAAAGCCACGCACGACAGTTGGCTGGAAGGGCTACATCAATGACCCGCATATGGACGACACATTTCGTATTGATGAGGGGATGGTGCTTGCCCGACAATTTTTATTGAATGTGAATGAACTTGGCTTGCCCGCAGGCACCGAGGCGCTGGATCCAATTTCGCCCCAATACTTAGGCGACTTGATCGCATGGAATGCGATTGGGGCGCGCACAACAGAGTCTCAAACACATCGTGAGATGTCATCGGGATTGTCAACGCCTGTCGGATTTAAAAATGCAACAAACGGCGAAGTGGGGGTGGCAGTGAATGCCATTCTGTCTGCCTCTAGACCGCATCGGTTTTTGGGGATCTCGGGCGATGGGCAAGTCTCAATTGTGCATACGACCGGAAACCCCTATGGCCACCTTGTACTCAGGGGTGGGGACGGTCGCCCAAACTACGACACGGTTTCTATCGCTTTGGCAGAAGAGGGCTTGAAGAAGGCAAAGCTCACACCGAACATCGTGGTCGACTGCTCACACGCGAATAGCTACAAGAAGCCCGAGTTGCAGCCCTTGGTGATGTCGGATGTCGTGAGCCAAATCGTGGCCGGAAATCGCTCTGTGGTCGGAGTCATGATTGAGTCCAATATCGCTGCTGGCAATCAGTCTATTCAAGCTGATCGCAGCAAGATGACCTACGGCTGTTCAGTCACTGACGGCTGTGTCGACTGGGATACGACTGAGACAATGATTCGAGAAGCCGCTGAGCGTTTACGCGGAGTGCTTGTTTAAAGCGACTCCCCGTTAGTCGAAACCATAGAGTTCTGCGGGGTTGGAGACGAGTATCCGGTTGATTGCGGCATCGTCGCGTGTCCAGCGAGTCATCAGGTCAAGTAATTTCGCATCATCCGGCTTGATGGTTTCAGTCGGATGCGGCCAGTCGCTCCCCCATACGAGCCGTTCCGGCGCAGTCTTAATCCAGTGTTTCGCAACATCATCAATGTCAAGAAACTGGCCTTGCTCGCCAACCTGACTGTCTAGGTAGGGACCTGATAGCTTTATCCAGGTCCGTCCGTGATCAAGCAGTGTACGGATGAGCTGAACTGCTGGATGATTGACGCCTGCTGGTTGAGGCAATCTGCCCATATGATCAATCACGATCCGGGAGGGCAAGCGCTTGAGCATCGCCGCGTGCTCAACAAATTGATCCGCGGTCCAGTGCAGTTGCAGGTGCCAACCATATGGCTCAATTCGGTGCGATAGCTCTTCGACCATATCGAAGCTCGCGGCTGCGTGTGTTGGGGTGTACAGAGAAAAACGAATGCCCCTTACTCCCGCTTGATCGAGTTCATGTATCTGCGCATCGGTTGCGTCTGTGCGCAGCACAGCTACGCCACGCGCATTCTTGATACCAAGCTGCGCGATTGCATCAACGGTAACGCGATTATCGACACCGTAACTGCGCGGCGTAACGATGATCGCGCGTGTCGTACCTAATCTTTTTTGGAGTTGGCGGTACTCGTTAACAGTCGCTTTTTCTAAGGCGTGGGCTGCGTCGACGACGGTTGGAAAGCGTGAGTCGTAGATATGCAGGTGAGAGTCGCATGCGTGTGCTGGCATATTTAGAGCAGGACGTTGCGTACCGGTTGTGTTTGGAATGCTCATTTCTTTTTAGGCTGTTGTCGCAAGCGATTTGCCTCGGCGCGGATTAATTCGGTGTGCTGACCAAGCGTTGGTGCCGCGAAAGGGTCAGGGCCCGGAGTGCGACTAAAACGAAGTGAACGCTTCAAGCCACGATACTGTCCAACGACTGGATGTTCAAACGTTGTAATCATATCTTGGCTTTGGACTTGCGGGTGATCGAACATGTCTTCAACACTTCTCGCCGCAGAACAAGGAACCTCTTCGCCAAAAATAGCTTCCCACTCAAGTGCTGTTTTATTGCGCAGCGCACGGTGAATGATTGGGACGATTTCATCCTGATGCGCAGCACGCTTGCGTACGGTGTCAAAGCGCTCGTCCTTGGACAGTTCGCTTAATCCCAGCTTTTGGCACAAGGCGGTCCAGAAATGCGGAGTGTTCGCTGAGATATACAAATAGCCTTCTTTTGTTGGGTGCAGCCCGGTAATTCCACCCGAGCGCATGTCCCGTCCCACATCGCGGCCCTCGCTCTTCGCCCAGACCAGTCGAGCAGATTGCAGGGTCATCGCGGCAGACAATAATGAAACACTCACGAACTGTCCTTCTCCAGAGCGCTCCCGTTCAAATAGAGCCGATGAGACAGCACCCGCAACGAGAGCAGAGGCGTAGTAGTCGACGATAGAGCCGTACAGGATCTCTGGCGGTCCATCCTTTTTGCCCTGTAGCGTACACATCCCAGTCATGGTCTGTAGGACCTGATCAAATCCTGCTTTATCTTTAAGCGGTCCGGTTTCACCGTACCCGCTGACTGTGCAGTAGATCAGTTTGGGATTAAGGGCCTTGAGCTGTTCGTAACCAATCCCAATGCGCGGTGCTACGGTGGGTCGAAAGTTGTGCACCAATACATCAGCGCTTTCAATCAATGTCAGTAACGTCGCAAGATCGTCTTCTTGTTTCACGTCAAGGACCGCAGATAGTTTGCTGCGATTGACGCCCAAGAATGCTCTACTTTCTGACTCGAGTGTTGAGGGGTACTTGCGTAAGTTATCACCGATAGGTGGTTCGATCTTGATGATCTCTGCACCTTGGTCGGCGAGCAGTGAGCACGCGTAAGGGCCAGCGATGTACGCTGACATATCCACGACACGAATGCCAGAGAGTGGCCCTGACGCGCCACAGCGGGCAGGCAGTTCGGACTGTGCTTGCGAGGATTGGGTTTTCATACTCCGTCTTTTAGTCTGCTTGGATGTTGGCGTTTTGCGCAATCGTTTTCCAACGCTCAAGTTCCGTTGCCAAGTGGTTTGCAAACGCATCTGAACTCATCGCGACCGGAGAGGCTCCCTCTTTGACAAAAAACGACTTCATTGCATCGGAAGTGATGATCTGATTAATCGCTTTATTTAGCTTGTCGACGACGGGCTTCGGTGTACCTGCTGGTGCGAGTACACCCCACCAAAGATCCACCGCGGCTTTCGGATAGCCTGATTCCTTGAGTCCGCGGATCTCGGGCGCAACCTCTGAGCGTTCCACAGTTGTGACGGCCAGGGCGCGAATCTTTTCAGCCTTAACCTGTGACAACAAAGAGGGTGCACTTGCGATGATCATGTCGATTTGTCCGCCGAGTAAGTCGGTGACAGCGGGTCCCATCCCTTTATACGGTACATGGGTCATTTTGATATCGGCCGCCTCGGCGAGTAGCTCGGAGGCAAACTGGTTAATGCTACCTACGCCAGAGGTTCCGTAGTTGAGCTTGCCAGGATTGGCCTTCGCGAATTTGACGAGGTCCTCGAGGGTCTTGTACGACGTCCCATTGCCCACAGTGATCAGCATTGGCCCCTTAGCTAGCATTGCGATCGGTGTAAAGCTTTTAATCGCGTCGTATTGCAAATTCTTGCGGACCGCAGCGCCAGTTGTGAACGTCGAGGACAGCACAACCAAGGTATAGCCGTCTGGTGGTGCTTTGGCGAGCAAAACGTTTGCCAAAATCCCGCCAGCTGCGGGCTTATTTTCTACGACAACCGATACGCCAAGAACTTCTTGTAGCTGTTTGCCGATCACCCGCGCAAAGATGTCGTTTGAGCCACCGGGAGCGCTACCAACCAGTAGTGTGATGGGTTTAGTGGGGAAGTCTGTCTGAGCGCTAGCTGTTGCCATCACTGTTGTGAATAAGAGTGCAGCGATTACACGCACATATTTTTTTGAAATGAACATAGATTTTTCCTTGATGAGTACCGAGTGTATTAGGAGATCAAGCCCATGCTTTTCGCATTGGCCACCAGCGCTTGTGCGCTTCTTAGAAAGGGCGGATCGATCATTTTTCCGTCTACGACGTAGGCGCCAACGCCATCCGCTTCAGCTTGCGCTGCGGCTTCCAGTACGCGTAGGGCATGCGCAATCGCCTCGTCGCTGGGTCTGAAGGCTTCGTTCGCCATTGCGACTTGGCTAGGATGAATGCATGTCTTGCCGGTGTACCCGAGTCGCGCAGCAAAGCCTGCTTCATGTCTGAAGCCATCCGTATTTTTGATGTCGGCATACGCGGCATCAAATGCGGCTACGCCAGCTTCTGCGGCCGCCATTTTCATCTCCATCATGGCGTATTGCACAGCAAAAATCTCCTTGCGCGAGACAGCGATGGGTTCGAAGAGGTCTGCGAGTCCTAGCTGAAGTCCTGCGACGCGGGGGTGTGCACTTGCAAGTTCGTATGCAATGCGCAGAGCCTTGGGAGTTTCGACATTCAATAACACTTTGATTGGAGCGTGCCCGTCTGCATTAACGCCATTTTTGCGCTCAGCCTGCTCGATCAAATGGATCGCTTGGTTCACCGCTTCGGCATTATCTGGCTTGGGGATATTGATCATGTCGAGACCTGCGCGCACCACTTGGGCAATATCTTGTTCAAAAAAACGCGTGTCCATCGCGTTGACGCGAACGATCACACACTTTTTTGTTTCGCACGCAGAAGGAGAGGCCAGCCATTCTGCGAGCGTCAGACGCGCGCTTTCTTTCTTGGTTTCCGCAACGGCATCTTCGAGATCAAAGGATAGAGCGTCGGCGGGACTTGCAAGTGCTTTTTCAAAAAGCTCGGGTCGTGAACCAGGCACAAATAGTTTGCTTCGCATAGAGGGACTCTTTATTTGCTTCGCCAATGCGGCGTTTGTCTAACTATAGTGGATCGGAAAAACTCACATTGTTCGTGTTGCGGTGCAGCACGACGAATGACCGATAAGGAAATATGATTTTCAGGTTCGCCAAGCTGTAGTATTCCACCGTTAAACCGAACCTTTGAAATAACCAATCGGAGATCCGATGAATTTGAACAAACTCCTCCAAGCGGTCTTGGTTGCCGCATCCTGTGGCGTTTCAGCATTCGCCCATGCTCAGGCAACTGCACCCGCAGCCTACCCATCCAAGCCGATTCGCCTGTTGGTTGGTTTTGCCCCAGGTGGTGGCACGGATTCGGCCGCACGCACGATTGCCATCAAGCTATCGGAGTTGGTTGGCCAGACAGTCGTGGTGGACAATCGTCCCGGCGCAGGCGGTAATATCGCAGCGGATGCGGTGGCAAACGCTACACCAGACGGTTACACAATCGGCTTGGCCAATATCGGCTCGCTCGCGGTGAATCCGCACATGCCTGACGGCACGCCATACAAGACGCTCAAAGACTTTGCCATGATCACCAATGGCGTCACGTTCGGTAATATTTTGGTGGTGCGCACCGACTCCAATATCAAGACATTGGCAGACTACATTGCGGCAGCGAAAAACAAAGATAAGCCATTGTTTTATGGCTCGCCGGGATTGGGTAGTGCGGGGCACCTTGCTGGTGAACTGTTGCAGGCACGCACAGGCACATCGGCAGAGCACATTAATTACAAAGGTGGCGGTCCTGCCATGACCGCATTGTTGGCGGGTGATATTCAAGCGATTTTCGCAAGCGCCCCGACTGCCATTCCACAAATAAAAGGCGGAAAATTACGGGCACTCGCCGTGACGGGCGAGAAGCGTGCCCAAGCGCTACCTGACGTTCCGACAGTCGCTGAGCTGGGATTTCCGGGTTACCAAGCAACGAACTGGTACAGCTTTATAGCGCCAGCACGCACGCCAGATGCGATTGTTAAAAAGCTCAACGAGGCATTAGTCGCTGCACTGCGTGACCCCAAAACGATAGAGCGGTTAGAGACTTCGGCGATGGAGCCTGATCCGAGCACTCCTGAGCAGATGCGCGCGTTCGTAGAGAAAGAGTACGAGACTTGGGGTGATGTCGTCCGCAAATTAAATTTAAAGCGTTAATCCATATGGCCTCTACGATTGTTGAAAAAATTCTAGCGAAGCACGCAGGACGGGAAACTGTCCGTGCGGGAGAGGTTGTTGTCGCACATATCGATTTCGCAATGGTGACCGATACGCGTGCGGTCAATACCATCAAAATGATCGGTAAATTTGGCGAGCAGCCGTTGCAGTTTGCACAAAACACGGCTCTGGTGCTTGACCATTATTCCCCTCCGCCAAACTTGGAGGCGGCACAAATTCACACGGAAATGCGCAGCTTCGCTGCTGAGCGCGGCACCAAACTTTATGACATTGGTGATGGCATATGTCATCAAGTGTTGCCAGAAGGTGGGCATTTGACTTGCGGGGATCTCGTTGTCGGGACAGACACGCATTCTGTGACGTACGGCGCGTTCAATGCCCTGGGCACGGGCATTGAGGGAACCGATGTCTCTGCGGTCATGATGAGCAGCAAACTTTGGTTCCGCGTTCCCCACACGGTTCGCATTAATCTTCAGGGACGTCTTGCTCCAGGTGTGTGGGCCAAAGACATCACGCTCGCAATGCTAGGGCGCTTCAGAGCGGAAGGCCTTAACGATATAGCGATTGAGTATGTCGGCGAAGCTGTAGCTGCGATGGACATTGATGATCGCATGACGCTCTGTAACCACGCAGCTGAGTTGGGTGCGATGGCGGCGATTCTTGAGGCCGATGAAAAGACGTTTGCATGGTTGCGGGCCCATGGAGCCAAGGAGCCATCTCCGGTGGTGGCTGATCCTGATGCCGAGTATTTGGAGAAAATCGATTTTGATGTGTCGACCTTAGTGCCACAACTCGCGCGTAAGCATGAAGTCGATGATATCGTTTCTGTTACTGATGTTGTCGGCCAAAAGATTCAATTTGCGCTGATTGGTACCTGCACAAACGGTCGTTTGGATGATATTCGTCAGGCCGCAGCCATTCTCCGTGGAAAAAAATTAGCCCCTGGTGTGCGCATGATCGTGACACCGGCGTCGCGTCAAATTTACCTAGCAGCTTTAAAAGAAGGGCTGATCGAGGTATTTGCAAACGCTGGTGCTTCGTTCGAGTCGGCGGGTTGTGGTACGTGCGTTGGGATCACGAACCGCTTGGTCCCGGGCGATGGGGATACTGTGATCTCAACCGCCAACAGAAACTTTAAAGGTCGCCTGAGTAACAAAAATGCAGATATCTGGTTGGGTTCTGCTGCAACAGTCGCGGCCTCTGCGTTGACCGGATACATCACGGATCCGCGCGATGTGGTGGGCGGAACATGGAGGGCCGTAGCATGATAACGGCGCATACGTTGCAGGTTGTAGGTCCAAGCTTTTTGCTTGGCGACGACGTGAATACAGATATCAATTGTTCGAACAAGTACTTGCCGGGCAAGGATGTTGCTTACGTTGCACAGCATGCCTTTGAGCAACTTTCACCCAAGCTTGCAGCGGAAGTGCAGGCTAGCGCAGGTGGTATTTTGGTCGCTGGTCATCACTTTGGAATTAATTCATCGCGCGAGCAGGCGACCCACGTCTTGCATGCGATGAATATTCGGGCTGTTGTGGCGAAGTCGTTTGGTCGGCAATTTTTTCGCAATGCGATTAATAATGGCTTGCCTGTCTTTGAATGCGACACAGATCAGATCGCTAGTGGAGAAATAATCAACATCGATTTTGGAGTTGGTGAGCTTACGGTCGCGGGGCGCAAGGTCCAGCAAGCGCATCCATTGCCACAAGAGATTCTTGCGATTTTGTCACTAGGTGGCCTGATCCCATTCCTAAAAAAATATCCTGATTGGAAGTTTGCATGACTAATGTGACCGCCACACAAAAACGACGTGCTTTGCGTGATCTTTTGAAGGGGTCGCTGGCAGTCCGTGCACCGGGTATCTATGATGGCTATGGGGCACGCTTAGTGGAGCAGGCTGGTTTCTCTGCTGTCTACATGACAGGGAACGGCGTATCGGCAAGTTTGCTCGGACGCCCGGATGTGGGCTTAATTGATCTGACGCTTATGACGGATCATGCACGACGCGTTGCGGGTTCTGTGAGCGTGCCCTTGATCTGTGACGCCGACACGGGGTATGGCAATGTCGTGAATGTGCGGCGCACGATTGCTGAGTTTGAAGCGGCGGGTGTTGCTGCAATACATATGGAAGACCAGATCTCACCCAAACGCTGTGCACAGATGCCGGGTGATCGATCTGTATTGGATTTTGATGAGGCCGTATCAAAAATTGCAGCAGCAAGTGCCGCACGCACTGATGCCGAGTTTGTTTTGATTGCGCGCACCGACTCTGCAGGCGCTCTGGGTTTGGCCGAGGCGATCCGGCGAGTGCGCGCTTTCGCACAAGAGGGGGCGGATGCGGTGTTTGTTGAGCTCAAAGCGAGCCCCTCGCTGTTGGAAGATATTGCGGCGATAAAAGCCGCAGTCAACGTCCCGGTTGTGGTGAATATGGACAGCGGCGGCGCCTTAGCCGGACTATCGTTTGATGCGATGAAAGCTGCGGGCATCGACCTTGGTATTTATCCGGCAATGGCGCGTGGTGCCTTTGGTTTTGCGATGACTGCTGCGTTAGGCCATTTGTCGAAGGAAGGAAATATGAAAGGTTTTGCTGGGCAGATGTTTAATTCCGCCCAGTACAACGCGGCTCTTGGCATTGATGAAATCGAAGCATGGGAAAAGCGCTTCGATCGCTAGTCCCGATCTTTACTGCATACGACAATATCAATCGAGAAATTTAACAAAGTTCGCGACGGGTTCGCGTTCGCTGATGAGCGTATTTTCGATTTTGCTCATGTCGGCGACACCGAGAGCGAGCCCACACATGACGATCTCATCTTCTGGGATCCCTACAATCTCGCGGATAGTGGGATGGAATCGGTTGAAGGCTGCCTGAGCACAGGTATCAAGGTTGCGGCCACGCGCAGCGACCATGAAGCTTTGGAGGAAGCAACCAAAGTCTAGCCAGGATCCGGTGTTCATTTTTCGTTCGATCGTAAAAATGATGCCGACCGGTGCACCGAAAAATGTGTAGTTTTTGCCGTGCTGGGCATGCATCCCAGCCTTGTCATCGCGACCAAGTCCCAACAGTTTATACAGAGCGAGACCGACTTTACGACGGCGATCGATGTAGGGTGACTCCCATTCAGTTGGATAATAGCGATAGTCTTCTTTTAAAGCTTCGAAGCGCGCTTTGTCGTTGTAAATCTCGATAATTGCGTTAGATAAACGATCCTTAAGCGTGCCCGTTAATACATACGCTTTCCACGGCTGTGTATTCGAGCCAGACGGCGCACGCGCAGCGACCTCGAACATTTTCTCAATATCTTCACGCGCGATAGGGGTTGGTAAAAAAGCGCGCATCGAGTGACGAGATATCATTGCCTCGTCGACGATTTGTTGTTGGGTCGTTTGAATCATGTGAGCACCTTCTTCGGATCATATTTGAGGCAAGACGGGTATTTTGCCGCATTTTTTTGAAACCCATACAATCGAGACAAACAATAAAGGAGATTCTCAATGAGTGCCAGCGCGGTTGATGCCTTTCGTGATAGTGCGCGTGATTTGTTAAGCCGTAACGGAGCGATCGCGCGGCTTCGGCACCTAAGCGACTCGCAGACCGGGTTCGACCGTGCAGCATGGCAGGAGATTGCGAGGGCGGGTTGGCTAAGCGTGCTGGTGTCCGAGGATGAGGGGGGCTTGGGTTTAGGCCTGCGCGAGTTAGCCGTCATCGCAGAAGAGGTCGGGCAGGCGCTTTTTCCAGAGCCCTATATCGCGGGCGCCGTCCAAGTGGCCACCGTCCTGATGGGATGTCCCGCCGGCACGTTGCGTAACCAACTTCTTGAGCGCCTAGTCGATGGTTCGTGCGTGTCGGGCGTGGCATGGCAAGAAAAGCTTGGACAGATTCAGTCTGCGGATGCGCTAGCCGTACAACTCGTTGCAGAGGGTGATGGATTGAAGTTGTCGGGCAAAAAAAACTTTGTTGTTCCGAGTACGGGCGCAGAGGGCTGGATTGTTCTTGCAAGTCAGCGGTCCGAACCCGCCCTAGTATGGATCGCAGCCAATGCACCAGGCGTTGTTTGTAGTGATCTTCAAGGTGTGGATGGTTTGCCCACCGCGACGCTGACCTTCACAGGCGTTCACGTTCCAGAGGCTCATGTCTTAATGCGGGGTAGTGAGGTCGTCCGCTTAGTTGATTGTGCGAACGATCGGGCACGTGTGACTCAAGCGGCTGAGTTGCTAGGTGTCATGCGACGCACCTTAAGCCTGACAATTGATTATCTCGGCACCCGTAAACAGTTTGGGCGGGCGATAGGCAGCTTTCAGGCGCTAAAGCACCGTGCTGTTGATGCTTATATTCAGGTTGAACTGTCTTCTGCCTGCATGCAGGATGTGCTGAGCCAAATTGAACAGGGTGGTGACCTCGCTGCTTTAGCAAGCCGTGCAAAGTCGCGCACGATTCATGCGGCACTACTTGTCACGCGTATGGCTATTCAGTTTCATGGCGCGATGGGATTCACAGACGAGTGCGATATCGGTTTGTACTTTAAACGGGCATTGAAATTGTCGGCCCAGCTCGGAAACTTGAACAGACACCGTCAGCGATACCTTGAGCGATCAACGCCAGAGACTGACGTGGTGTTAGAAGAGGGGACGCAGGATTTTCCGGCCGATGCCGATTGGGATGCAATGTCGGAGACAGAGTTTCGACAAATGTTGCGGGGGTTCTATTCTAAAAACTACCCTGACTCCTTGCGCAATGTACCGAGGCGTCTACATTGGCACGAGATCAAGGATTGGTATTTCACTCTGTCGCAACAGGGGTGGGTTGCGCCGGCGTGGCCAAAGCGTTTTGGTGGAATGGGACTGTCCCCAGAAAAAATGATTGCCTACGTGGAAGAGCAAGAGCAGTATGGCGTCGCCCGCGCCCCGGACATGGGGATCGTCATGATCGGCCCCCTGTTGATCCAACGCGGGAGTCCCGCTCAACAGGAGAAGTTTTTACCAAAAATCATTGCGGGTGAGCATATATGGTGCCAGGGCTACTCGGAGCCTGGTGCGGGGTCAGATTTGGCCTCTTTACGTACAGAGGCCGTGCGCGATGGTGATGCGTTCGTTGTAAATGGTCAGAAAATCTGGACGACGTTGGCGCAGGATGCGACACATATGTTTGCTCTGGTGCGTACAGACAAGGAAGCCAAGAAGCAGTCTGGAATTAGCTTCTTGTTGATTGACTTGGCCACTCCCGGCATCACGATCAGACCAATCAAAGACATTGTCGGCTACGAAGAGTTCTGTGAGGTTTTTTTCGATAACGTTCGGGTGCCAGCAGAAAACCTTGTTGGTGAACTTAATCAGGGCTGGACGATTGCGAAGGCTTTGCTAGGTTTTGAAAGGATCTTTCTTGGTAGTCCTAAGCAGTCTCGTTATGCGATGAGTCAACTCACTGCCATGGCAGACTATATGGGACTCTTTGTCGACCCAGTTTTTTCTGGGCGCTACGCTGAGTTGATGTTGGATGTTGCGGATCAAGTGTCGGGTTACACGCATTATGCTGATATGGTCAAGCGAGGTGAAGCGCTGCCTCCTAGTGTGTCTCTTTTAAAAATATGGGGCACCGACACATACCAAAGAATCTGTGGGCTCATGGTTGAATACGCCCAGGAGCATGGTGCCTCAGGACTCAACAGTGAGTTATCGCCGTCCGGGTTGAATGTTCCCGCTATTATGTTGAACTCAATTCCGGCGACCATATACGGGGGCAGTACCGAGGTGCAGAAAGAAATTCTGGCCAAACACGTACTTAAGTTGCCAGATTAAGTTTGGTCCGATTTTTCATTGTGCGCTGTGTGCGTACCGAGTGCCTTAGACAGGAGTCAGGTGTTGGAAACTATTCAATATGTAGTCAAAGATGGCGTCGGCACGTTGACGCTCAATCGCCCTCAGCGTAAAAATGCAATCGACGCTGTCATGCGCGAGGAGCTCAGGCAAGTTATCGCGACCATGCCCGGACAGAGAGACTTACGTGCATTAATTATTACTGGCGCGGGTGCAACGTTTTGTGCGGGCGGTGACATCAGTGTGATGGGCGCAGGCACGTTAAGTCCGGAGGACGGTCGACATCGGATGCGCCACGACTATCTGTCATGGATCGAGACGTTGCTGCGTCTTGAGATCCCAGTAATCTCTGCGGTAGAAGGGCCGGCTTATGGCGCTGGATTTAGTTTGGCACTCACTGCCGATATTGTGTTGGCAGCTCCAAGTAGCCGGTTTTGTTTGTCATTTATGAAGTTGGGGTTGATCCCCGATTGCGCCGCTTTTTATACGCTACCGCGCGTTGTGGGTTTGCAGCGTGCCAAAGAGCTCGCATTTTCCGCGAGGGAGCTCAGTGCGCAAGAGGCGAAGGATTTGGGGATTGTGCTTGAGGTCTTGCCAGAGGGGCGCGTGTTGGAGCGTGCGCAACAAATGGCGAATTGTTTTGCGCAGGCTGCCCCGGCGGCGCTTGCCATGACCAAAAGAGCCCTTAATGCCTCGCTGAATAGCTCGCTCGAGGTCATGATGGATATTGAGGCCGACGGTCAGGCTGTTGCGCGCACTAGCCAGTGGCATACAGATGCAGTGCAGCGATTCTTGAACAAACAACCATCCGCTTTTAAGTGGCCTAACGCGCTGGACTGATGTATTTCTCGTCCTCTCAAGAACTTGGTCGCGTACCCCTCATCCTGGTTTGCGGTGAGGATGTCTCTGTTCGGCGCTCATTTGTAAATCGCTTGTTGGCTCAGCTCAGCCCGCATTTTTTTTTGCTGTTGGCCCAGCGCCCGGAGGTTGAGGGTGTTTTTCAGGAACGAGCAGTCCGCTGGTTTGACGGTGCAGTGGGCGAGCTCAATGAGGACTGCCTCTGTTGTGGGCTGCGCAGTGGATTGGGCGATGCGTTGCGTAGTGTTTTTTTGAGTGCGTTATCGACCCGTTCTGAGCCGCTAGAGCGCGTGTTGATCGATGCAAGCGCAATCCGTCGAGAGCAACTGGGGCAGACGTTAAGGCACACGCCCTTTTTGGGGCAGCGGTTTGTGCACCAATCAACGATATGGGTTGTCGATCCGACAGGGTTTGATGTGCGACATATCGATGCCGGAGCAGGCGGATGTGTGGTGGTAAATCGCCCTGATGGCTGGCGGACCGAGGTGTTTGAGTCTGCCTTTGAAGATATTGAAAGAGCTGTTTCCGCTGTTTCATCAGAATTAGCCACCGTGCGACTACTTTCTGAAACGCTTGTCGCGGATATGCGCCTGATAGTTGGGAAATAACCGCAATGTCAGTTAAAAAGCTTGAGGTTGCATAGGGAAGTGCGCTACACTTGCATTCACTATCTTCTTCGCGCAATCTTATGCGCCGGTCTTGCACGCTATGCGTGGGACCCTGGTTCAAACCGTAACGATTCAATTGCTCCGATCTGACCAAGACAACTGGTGTGTCGATTTAGACTTTCACATGTTGCATGTCATTGCTGCGATGAGATTTGTTACGCAGTGATCCAGCTAGATAAATATTCAATTTATACGGCCAACCGGGATCTACAAAATAAAACTGGCCGAGCGCCATAAGCGATCGACCAGTTGTATTTGGTTGCGGGGGCAGGATTTGAACCTACGACCTTCGGGTTATGAGCCCGACGAGCTGCCAGACTGCTCCACC
>JACCED010541231.1_pt1 | contig 16520 bp, 10 predicted proteins | sample 7455021 | NCBI WGS metagenome assembly JACCED01 (sample SAMN15323456, study PRJNA562643) | freshwater metagenome | isolation source: river surface water | place: USA:Blue River Watershed | collected 2017-08-19 | reverse complement strand
GATTGGCCGGAAAAGTTTGCGATCTTATCCGGATATGCCACCACGGGCGAGGTGTGGACTGCGGAGAGGAACGCCGCCGCCGACCGTGCGCTGGGCGAAACAATTTTCGTGATGGGTGCTTGGCGGGAGCGCATCACGGGTTTTTTCGAGGAGACGGGGCACTCGGAGCCCGGATGGGCTGCCGACCTTGAACTCGACGCCGCATGCGACCTCGGGCTTAAGTTTCTACAAGACGCAATCTTCTACGTCCAAGGGGACGCACTGTCAGTGAGTTATTGTGACGAAAGGCGGGCTTTGGTTCCGGTGGGGCGGTTTCGGGAGCGTGTCCGGGTCGATCCTAAAAGTTAAGGGCCGTGGCGCAAGACGCGCACCGACTCGATCCTTGCAGCGGGCATGCAGGAGGTCCGCGGGGTGCTCCGGTTTATTTTTCGAAGTTTTCCTTAACCCAGGCTTCCGCGTCGGCGGATGTACTCAACGCGCCTTCGAGTTGCGCGGACTGCACGGCCTCCAGAATCGACTTGAAATTCGGCCCGGGCTGATAGCCAAGGCGCATGAGGTCGTTCCCGCTGAGGAGCGGCGGAGGGATGAGCGGTTCATGCGAAAACTCATCCATCTTGCGTTTCAGAAACTCGTAGTTGGAGAGGTCGCCGTTGCTGGACTGGCAGTCTACTTTGTGCAGCGCGAGTTCATCGGCGATGGTTGGACGTGCAAGGAAGCGCTTGAGACGCGCCACCCTCATGTGCTGGACGTCCTTGAACGCCATGTGATTCGCAACGGCCTCCACCGTTTCGTCGATGGTTTTGCGCGGATAGCGCAGCCGGGTGAGAATGTGTTCCGTCATCTGTGCCCCAAGTTTTTCATGACCCGAAAACCGGATGCGTTTTGCGGTTTCATCGTACGAAAAAGTCGCTGGTTTCGCGATGTCGTGGAAAAGTACGGCGAGTACAAGTGGCAGTGACACATCCTCTGGCAATAAGCTAAGCATCAGTCGGGTGTGGATCCAGACGTCTCCCTCCGGATGAAACTGCGGCGGCTGCTCGCAGCCTTTTAACGTCTCTATTTCGGGCACGATCACTCGCATCAAACCGCTTTCATCCAGCAGATCAAAACCGCGCACCCGCCCCGGACTGAGCATGATTTTTGTGAACTCCTCACGAATCCGCTCGGCGCTGACTTCTCCAAGGTTTGGCGCGTCTCTGCAGACTGCAGCCCATGTCGCGGCCTCGATTTCGAATCCGAGGGTGGCCGCAAATCGGACCGCTCGAAGCAGCCGGAGTTTGTCCTCGGCAAACCGATGGAGGGGGTTGCCTATCGCGCGGATCACTTTTGCATCGATGTCCGCCCGTCCCCCGACAAAATCGCTCACGGTGTCTTTGATAGGATCGTAAAAAAGCCCGTTGATTGTGAAGTCGCGCCGTAGCGCATCATTTTTTGCGTCTGAAAACGAGACGCTTTCCGGGTGTCGGCCATCGGAGTACTGACCATCGGCGCGGAATGTGGCGACCTGCACCTCATGGGGCCCTTCGAGCACGCAAACTACTCCGAACTGTGCACCCACGGCGACAGTGCGCCTGAAGAGTGACTGGACTTGCTCAGGTTTGGCAGAGGACGCGACGTCGTAGTCGTGGGGCGCTTTCCCCAGAAGCATGTCACGCACGCAACCGCCGGCATAAACAGCTTCAAAACCCGACTCTTGAAGCCGGTTCACTACCTTCCGAGCCGCCTGCTCTAATCCGGAATGGTCCATGGGGGAGTGTTTCCCGATTTCATCACCAGCTCAAGGTTCAAGCCGCAGGAAAGCCCGCTGCGACACGTGCTTGGCGAGCGTCTAGCGTTTCTTTGTAGCAGCCGTAAACCAATCCACCGCGGGAGCCGCGCTTTTGCGCTCACGGTCACTGTACCGCTGCACGTCCCTCTGCGTGCCTTCGGCTTTGTTCGCGCCCTTTGGAGCACGGGGACCGACTTCGGGGTTGGTTTTTAGTGAAAGCGAGATGCGTTTGCGGGGAAGGTCGACCTCCAGAACGGTGGCCTGCACGCGCTGCCCGACTTTAACAACCTCCGCGGGGTTCTTCACAAAATTGTCTGAGAGTTGTGAGATGTGCACCAGACCATCCTGATGGACTCCGACGTCCACAAATACGCCGAACGCGGTCACGTTGGTCACCACGCCGGGCAGTTTCATTCCAGGTTGGAGATCCTCGACCTTGTCGACGCCATCCTTGAATGAAAAGGCTTCGAATTGCTGGCGGGGATCCCTTCCGGGTTTCGCCAACTCCGCGAGGATATCCTGCAGGGTCGGCAATCCGACGTCCTCGGACACGTATTTCTTCGCGTCAATCTTGGAACGCTTCGCTGAATCGCGCATCAGGTCCTCAACCGTGCAGCCAAGGTCTTTCGCCATCTGGTCAATGAGCGTGTAGCGTTCCGGATGCACGGAACTCGCGTCCAGAGGATGGTCGCCTCCGCGGATTCTAAGGAATCCCGCGGCTTGCTCGAAGGATTTGGGGCCCAGCCCCGGCACCTTTTGAAGTTCTTTGCGGGACTTGAATGGACCGTTTTCGTCACGGTATCCAACGATGCTTGCCGCGGTCCGCGAATTGAGTCCTGCGACGTAGGAGAGGAGATGTTTGCTAGCTGTGTTTAGCTCCACTCCGACATTGTTCACGCATGAGACCACCACGTCATCGAGGGAGCGTTTGAGTGCCGCTTGATCAACGTCGTGCTGGTACTGGCCAACGCCGATAGACTTCGGATCCAGCTTCACCAACTCCGCAAGCGGATCCATCAGACGGCGTCCGATTGAAACCGCACCGCGTACCGTGATGTCGTGATTTGGAAACTCCTCCCGCGCCGCCTCGCTCGCTGAATAAATCGACGCGCCGCTCTCGTTGACCATGACGATGGGAATCGATGCGGGTAGTCCAAGCTTGCGAATGAAAGCCTCAGTCTCGCGCGACGCCGTGCCGTTGCCAATCGCGATCGCCTCAACGTTGAACTTGGTGATGATAGTCTTCACCATGGTCGCTGCCTCCGCTTGTTCCCTGGCACTTTTCTCGGGGTAAATCACATCGTTGCCGAGCAGCTTGCCCTGCCTGTCCAGAAGCACGACCTTGCAACCCGTGCGAAAGCCCGGGTCGATCGCGAGCACGTTTTTTTGCCCGAGCGGCGCCGAGAGGAGCAGTTCGCGCAGATTCTCCGCGAAAACTTTCACCGCTTCCTCGTCCGCGCGTTTTTTAAAATGGACACGCGCCTCGCCCTCCATCGCGAATCCGAGCAGCCGCTTGTAGCAGTCTTGGACAGCGGTACGGACTTCCTGTCCCGCAGGGGAGGAGTTTTTGACAAACATCGATTCCAATAGCGCCACCGCCTGATCCTCCGGCGGAGTCAGGCGCGTGAAGAGGAAGCCTTCCTCCTCGCCTCTGCGCATCGCTAGAATGCGATGCGAGGGCGCGCTTGCTGCTGGTTCAGTCCAGTCGAAGTAATCCTTGAACTTCGCGCCTTCCTCTTCCTTGCCAGAGATCACCTTAGACTTGATGGTCCCTTGGCTGATATAAAGTTCCCGCAGCTTTGCTCGAGCGGCTGCGTCGTCGTTGATTCTTTCTGCGATGATGTCTCGCGCGCCCGCAAGGGCAGCCGCGGCATCGGGGACCTCCTTTGCGCTGTCAATAAACGCGGTTGCAGCCGCTTTCGGGTCGGTGGAAGCGTCCTGGACCCAGAGGATTTCCGAGAGGGGTTCGAGGCCTTTTTCCTTCGCAATAGTTGCTCGGGTCCGCTTTTTGGGCCGGAACGGCAGGTAAATGTCCTCCAGCGTGCTCATCGTTTCCGCCTGGTCGATCTTCAACTGGAGGGCGTCGGTGAGCAGGTTGCGCTCCTTCAGGGAGGAAAGGATGGAGTCACGGCGTTTGTCCAACTCCCCGAGTTGTTCGATCCGGTCGCGGATCGCCGTGATTTGGACTTCGTCGAGTTCGCCGGTTTTTTCTTTCCGATACCGTGCGATGAAGGGGACGGTCCCGCCCTCCTCAAGAAGAATGGCGGTTGCAGCCACCTGACGGGCCTGCAAGTTGAGTTCCTTGGTGATTTTGAGGATGTGCTTTTCGATCATTCGTAGAGGAGGCGGAGATAAATAGTCACGCTCGCGGGGGCACGAGTCAAATGCAACAAGGCGCTGCGCGTGCGTCTTGCCGTATTTTTATCTTCCGCAAATTCCAGGCTTGCTATTGCGGAGGCAGAGCAAGGGGGAGCGGCTTTAAAACGGTTTCAGCGTTTACGGAAAGACTGCGCGACAACCGAGCCCACAGAGGCGCGCAGGGAGGGCAGTTTCATGTGAAAAGTGTGCGAACTCCAGCGGTTGGGCTGATGGGGCATCTTTCTGAGGATTGCGCTAGCGATATGCTCCGCGAGGGCTTGCGAACCTGCCGGGGTGAAATCTCCGTTGTAAGACCCCCGTTTTAAGACCGGATCACCAATTGCCGGGGATCACCAATTGCCTGTCCCCGTGCTGACCGATTGCCTGTCCCCGTAAGTGAGTGGGAATTGCCAGTGTGGAGTGTGAATTGCCTGTCCCCGTGACCCCATTGGTTGAGTGCTCCCGTGAATCTGTGACCGCGCTTTCTGTGGGGACAGGCAATTGGTTACGTGCCGGGGACAGAGTGGGACCGTGCCGGGGACAGGCAATCGATTTGCACTGGGGCACTGGGGCGCGCTGGGGGCTCCGGTTTAGGGAAAATGTGCGCTGACTCTAACGGTTGGGCTGCTGGGGCAGCTTGCTCAGGATTGCGTTAGCGACCTGTTCCGCGAGGGCCTGCGAACCAGCCGGAGTGAAATGGACGTTGAGCGGCAGCTGGAGTTTTGCAAGTTGCGGCTCGCAGAAACCAAATAGATCGTTGACGGACGCGCCTTCTTTTTTCGCGATCTCAACCGCAACCGCGTTGTAGGTTTTGGGTGCTTCCGGTTCGCGCAGGGGATTCACCGTTCCAGGTTGTACCGGGGTTGTTGTGGCGAAGATGAGTTTCGCGGAGGTTGCTTTGAGTTTCGCAACAATCTGTTCCATGTTTTTGCTGTAGGTTTCAACCGACGCTTGAACAGGATCCGCTGGGTCGTTGGATTTGTCGTTGGACCCAGGCGCATTCACGTGCTTCAAGTCATGAAGCCCCCAGTTGAAATGGATCACGTCCCATTTCCGGCCTGCAATCCAACGGTCGATCTCAGTGACGCCATACGTCGTGCCGCTGCAGTTCTGGGCCGCGTCCCCTCGGGTGTTAAGCGGGCGGAATACATTGGCTTTCCCCTCCAGAAGCTTGCGGACCTGAAGCGTGTACCCGATGGAGATCGAATCCCCGAGGATCAGCACGTTCGGAAGCGCAGGATCGGGAGTAAAATTCCAGTTTAGTTTTTTTGAAGTCTCTGCCCTTGATCCGGCCTCTGGTTTCGATGGCGGTGCGGCGGTCTGGGCTGCCGTCTGGGTCGCGGGGACTGCGAGACTCAGAAGGGTGCCAGTGAGTGCGAAGATTGAAAGAGTGGTGCGCATCATTTTAAGGGGATTTCAGAGTTGGTGAGCGGGGTGGGGCGTTGCTGGTTTGTGGTTGCGGGGCTATGCGAGGATGTCGCGCACTACTTTGCCGTGCACGTCTGTGAGCCGGAATTCGCGGCCTTGGTATTTGAAGGTGAGCCTTTCGTGATCAAGTCCGAGTTGATGCAGGATCGTGGCGTTGAGGTCGTGGATGTGCACCGGATTTTCCACCGGGCTGAACCCGAACGGATCCGTACTGCCGTACGTGATGCCCGGTTTGATCCCACCGCCCGCCATCCACATGGTGAATGCATCCTTGTGATGGTCGCGCCCTGGATTGGTGGACTTGCCGGACTCATCCGCGCCCTGCCGCAGGGGGGTGCGGCCGAATTCAGCGCCCCAGATCACAAGCGTGTCGTCCAGCATCCCGCGCTCTTTCAAGTCGGTAACCAAAGCGGACATAGCCTGGTCGACATCCCGCGCCTTTTCCGGAAGGCGGTTCGCAAGGTTCCCATGGTGGTCCCAGTCCGCATCGTAAAGCTCGACCACCCGGACGCCCCGTTCCACGAGCCTGCGCGCCAGAATGCAATTGTTCGCAAACGAAGCCGTGCCTGGCTTCGCTCCATAGGCTGCCAATGTAGAAGTTGACTCCTTTGAAATGTCCATCAGCTCAGGGACGCTAGTCTGCATCCGAAACGCCATTTCGTACTGGCTGATTCGCGTGGCGATTTCAGGGTCGCCTACATCCGCAAGCGTGCTTTCGTTAAGGGATTTCACCGCGTCAAAAATCCGCCGCCGGTCGGATGGTGTCTGTCCCTTGGGATTGCTCAAAAACAGGACAGGATCGCCCGACGAGCGGAACTGGATTCCCTGGTGCACGCTGGGCAGGAAACCGTTCGCCCAAAGCGTTGTTCCAGCACCACCGAGCGGTCCGGAAAGCATGACCACGTATGCCGGCAGGTCCTGCTGCTCGGTTCCCAGCCCGTAGGTCACCCAGGACCCGAAGCTCGGCCGTCCGCCGCGCCCGAAGCCTGTGTGAAGGAACATCTGGGCCGGCGCGTGGTTGATCTCCTCGGTGTGAAGAGTTTTCAAGATCGCAATATCGTCCGCGATCTTCGCGAGATTAGGGAGAAGTTCGCTCATTTCCTGCCCGCTTTGGCCGTGGCGGGAAAACTTCCACTTGGTGCCCGATAGCGTCATTTTGTTTCCGATGAACGCGAAGCGGCGGCCTTTGAGAAGCGACTCCGGGCACTCCTGCCCGTCGCGCGTGATGAGCTCCGGCTTGTGATCGAACAAATCAAGCTGCGAGGGCGCGCCGATCATGTGCAGATAAATGATGCGCTTGGCGCGCGGCGCGAACATGGGTTGACGCGGCAGCAGGGGATTCGTCTGTGGTGCGCCGATGGCGGTTTGGTTGCCCAAAAGCGCCGAGAGGCTCATCGCCCCGAGTCCGAGGCCGGTGCGTTGAAAAAGAAAACGTCGGGAGATGCTGTTCATGACAGGCGGGTCACTGTTTTGAGATGGTCTCGTCCATGTTCAGGACGGCGGCTGCAAGTGCGTACCAAGCGGAGAATTCCTGTGCGCTGACCCCCGCTGGCAGCTTGAAGTTCGTGGCGAAATCAGCGGCGTTCTGGGCGTCCTGCGCCGATATCCGTCTAAGCTCCCGCTCCGTTTCCAGCAGGGTTTGAAGGGTCGCAAATTCTGCGGGACGCGGCTTTCTTGCTGTGGCGAGCAGAAACGCATGTTCGATTTTGACTCCATCGCCTGCGTCGGGGCGCTCCAATAGAACCCGCCGCGCAAATGCCATCGCAGCCTCCACGTACACGGGGTCGTTCATCAGCGTGAGAGCCTGCAACGGCGTGTTCGAGCGCGTCCGCTTCACGCGGCATGCCATCCGGGCGTTCGCGTCAAAGTTTGTGAAGCTCGGGTAGGGGGCCCCGCGTTTGATCACCACGTACAGACCACGCCGGTATTTTTCATCGCCCGGACTCACCGTGTACTCGTATTTTTGGCCGCCGACCTTGATCCACAAGCCATCGGGTTGGTAGGGACGAATGGGCTCGCCTCCGAGTCTTGTATTGAGAAGTCCGGCGATCGAAAGTGCGTTGTCGCGAATCAACTCGGCCTCCATGCGGTGGCGTGGTCCGCGGGCGTAGAATTGGTTCTGATCATCCTTCTCCGCCAGGATCGTGGACAACTTGGAGGACTGCCGGTAGGTCCTGCTCAGCACAATGGTCCTGATCAGGCTTTTCATGGACCAGCCGTTGTCCATGAACTCACATGCCAGCCAGTCGAGCAGCTCCGGATGGGTCGGCAGCTCGCCCTTGATCCCGAAGTCCTCCGGAGTCGCTACCAGTCCGTGACCGAACAGCTCCGCCCACCAACGGTTGACCGCGACTCGGGCGGTGAGCGGATGCTCGGGGCTCACGAGCCATGCCGCCAGATCCAGCCGCGTTTTCGGGGGGGGTGGTCCCCGCCGGCCGTCTTCCGCGCCCTCCATAAGGACCGCAGGAAACGCCGGTTCAACCGGGTCCCTCGGGTTACGGAATTCGCCGCGCTCAAACACCGAGCTCATACGGGGGCTGTCCTCGATCATCACAAGAGTCGAAGGACGGTTGAGGGATTGCAGCTGTTTTTCCAGCTCAAGTTTTTCGGATTCGAGCGCAACCGCATCCGGTGTGTGTTTGAGGCGGTAGGCTGTGAGTGCTTTGGTTTGATCGGCCGAGCGCGATGCCCTTGGGATCTCCAGCGCCTTGAGGATTTCCGCTGGAACGGCTCCGTTGCCGCCCGTTGCTCCGGGCGCATTTCCGGTGATTGCGCTGATTCTGAAGCGTCCGATGGTCCGGCTTGCCCCGAAGTTTTGCTCCATGCGAAACCGCAGGATGGTTCCGCTGGCGAAACCTGTTTTTTCACTGAGCACGAATTTGGCCCAGTGGGATTGGTGGAATTGCGGGGCGATCGCCCAGCCGGATTTCGGATTGGAGCCGGCCGCGAGGAGGTTTTGCACCGGGAGATTTGCCTGCGAGAAGGAAGCTGCCGCGGACGCAAACTTGAGCGGGACACCCTTGTCGGGGGCATCGGCCGGAGCGGCCGTGACAGTGAAGCTGTTGAGAACGAAATTCGCGCGCTGCGCGTCACCGCGTCCCGGGCCTTTCCCGGGGAGCGAATCATCCGCGAGCGCCTCAAGCTTGAGGCCGGTAATGTCCCTGAGCTCCGTTTGGATCTCGAAAGTGTAGGTGTCTTTGTCCGGCACCGGTTCGCCGCTCAAGAGGACCGAATCGTCGGGAAGAAACTCGTGTGTCGCACCACCGGATGAATCAAAGGCCCGGACTTTTAATCCGTGCTCAACCGCCGTGGCTTTTGCGCCTGACAAGATGCTCGATTCCCAGCGTTCAAGAGCGGCCTCATCCGCCTGCTCTAGATTTTTCAAGCGACCCTTGAGTTCCGCGATGCCGGCCCGGAGTTTTTCCCTGCGAGCATCGGCCTCCGGGTCCGTGAGCGCCAGCGTTGGTCCTTTAAATTGGATGGAGCCCGGCACCTTGGGATTGCTTCGGTCTGCCTCCAGGGAGGTGTTGTTGAAAAAAGCGAACAAGCCGTAGTAGTCCCTCTGCGTGATCGGATCGTACTTGTGGTCGTGGCACTGGGCGCATTCCAGCGTGCTGCCGAGCCAGACCATTCCCACGGTGTTTACGCGATCCAGAACTTGGTTCACCCGTGTTTCTTCGGGGTCGGTTCCCGCCTCAACGTTTGTAGGCGCGTTGCGGTTGAACCCCGTGGCGATGCGTTGGGCTTCGGTGGAGCCGGGCAGCAGGTCGCCCGCGAGTTGCTCAATGGTGAACTGCGTGAAAGGCATGTCTTCATTGAGCGCTTTCACCACCCAGTCACGATAAGGCCAGATGTCCCGCAGGTCGTCCCTTTGGAACCCGTGCGAGTCGGCGTAGCGCGCGCAGTCCATCCATTGCCGCGCCCAGCGCACACCGAATTGATCCGAGGCCAGCAGTCTGTCCACCAAGCGCTCGTAGGCGTCCGGACGGGCGTCAGCAGCAAACGCCTCGATTTGCTGAGGAGACGGAGGAAGGCCCACGAGATCCAAAGAAAGGCGGCGCAGAAGTGCGTTGCGGTCGGCCTCCGGTGCGAAGTCCAGACCCTCCGCTTTGAGGCGCGTCCGGATAAACGCGTCGATGGCCGCGGCTTTTTCTCGGTGGTCTGGTGTTTCGTTTCCGTCTATCAAGGAGGGTGAGCGTTTCGGCGGAATGTAGGCCCAGTGTTTCGAGGCGTTGAAGGACTCCGGCCACGCGGCGCCCCCGTTGATCCAGTCCTTGATCCGGTCGGTTTCGGCTTTTGTGAGAGGTTCGCCGCGGTTTGGCATCACATCATCGTGGCCTTTCGGCAATGTGATTCTCTTGTACAGTTCGCTCTCGGCGGCGTTCCCCTTGACGATGGTGTCCGCGCTTTTAAAAGCGTTTCGCGGCGAGTCAAGGCGAAGCCCGCCCTTGTGATTTTTGGCGTCGTGACACTCAAGGCAGGAGCGGCGGAGGATGGGATAAACGTCGCGTTCAAACGCGCCGCCTGAATCGGCCGCCGAACTCGCACGCGGCCCGAGCAGGAAAACAGTCAGGAGGAGCGAGGCAAGGACTGGTCGGTGAAAGAGCGGGCCGTGCGCAGGCTCAAAAGTGCAGGCGATTCGTGGATTCAGGCGCATGGGGGGTGGGCGGGGGTGCGGCAAACTTCACTTCAGCACGTTTGTCATAACCCGAGGAGGTAATTAAGTTGCGGCGCGCGAGCAGGCATGCGCGAGCGCAAAGTGAGGGATGAATCCTCTCAAAGTCCTCTTGCTTCGGGATGAATCCTCATGCAAAAGGGGCCTGATGCGATTCACCCTCCGGTCGTTCCTCCTGGTTGCATGCTGCGTGTCCACGGCACTCGCTGCCCCCCCGCAAGACAACGTGCTGTTCATCATGAGCGACGATTTTCGTCCCGAGCTTGGATGCTATGGATCCAAGGCTAAGACTCCGAATCTCGATAAGCTTGCGGCGAGGAGCGTGCAGTTCGACCGGATGTACGCGCAGCAGGCGGTGTGCAATCCTTCACGCTCCTCGATGCTCACCGGCAGGCGCCCCGACACATTGAAGGTGTGGAACAACAGCTTGCATTTCCGCGAGGCGAATCCCGAGGTCACCACACTGCCTCTGTGGTTCAAGGAGCACGGTTACACGACCCGTTGCGTAGGGAAGATTTTCCATAACTGGCACACCGCCGAAAAAGGCGATGCCCGCTCGTGGAGCGCGCCTGAGTTTTTGCACTACGCCAACCACGGGGACGATGCGCCGAAGGTGGAGGGGGAGTTGCCCGCGGGCGAGCCCATGCTCACCCAGTTGCGTTACGGCGCCGGTCCGATCTGTGAGGCGTTGAACGTGTCGGATGAAGCCTACTACGACGGGCGCGTTGCGGCCGAGGCTGTGCGGGTTTTGGAGGAGGTGAAAGGCGCACCCTTTTTTCTGGCAGTCGGTTTCTGGAAGCCGCATGCGCCTTTCAGGGCTCCAAAAAGGTACTGGGACCTCTACGAACGCGGCGACTTTGAAGCCTTCAATGGTGCGCGTCCGGAAAAGGCTCCGGAAATCGCTTTCCACAAAAGCACAGAGATCCTTGGAAAAGCTGTCTCTGCGGGGGACCTGCCGAATGCGCAGGCGGCCGAGATGCGGCATGGTTACTTTGCAAACGTGTCCTACCTCGACGCTCAGATCGGTAAGGTGCTCGAGGCCCTGGACGCTTCAGGGGTTGCGCAGCGCACGACCATCGTTTTTTTGAGCGATCACGGGTATCACTTGGGCGAACATGCGCTTTGGGGGAAAACCTCCAACTTTGAGTTGGATGCCCGGGTGCCGTGCATGATCGCGCCTGCGGGGAGAAAACCCGGGGGCGCGCGTACAAAATCGCTCTCCGAGTTGGTGGATTTGTTCCCGACACTTGTGGATTTGTGCCGTCTTCCCAGTCCCTCTGGGCTGGAGGGGACTAGTTTGGTGCCGGTGCTCGCCAAACCCGGGGTGTCCATGAAGCCGGCGGCTTTTTCCCAGCATCCCAGACCAGCCTATTTCGACCGCGAACCCGGCAAGATCCCCAAGGCCATGGGCGTGAGCGTGAGGACGGCTTCCGTGCGCTACACGGAATGGCGGGACTGGGGATCAGGCGAAGTTCTCGCAAGTGAGCTGTATTCGCTCTCAGACGACCCCAGAGAGACGGTGAACAAGGTGGGCGCTCCAGAAGTTGCGGTGCGGCAGCGCGAGGCTGCCACGCTGCTCCGCAAACAGTTTCCGCCTCAAAAACACCCCTAGGGATGCGCTGGCGATGCGCCCCCCTTGGGTTTTCCCGAGTCCCTCGGAGTCTTTGGAGTCTATTTCAGGCGGGCGCAAGGGACCACCTATTCACTAAATCCGCAGCTCGTGACTCGATGAGGTCGAGTACTTTCTCAAATCCTTCGAGGCCTCCGAAATAGGGATCGGGAACCGGCGCGTTTTCCAAGAAGAGCGACAGCTTGTGTTGGTGTTCAGAGGGACAGCGCCGCTTGAGTTCCGCCAGATTTTCGGCGTCCGCTGCGAGAATTAGGTCAAATTCGCAGAAGTCGCTTCTGCTCACCTGTCGTGCGCGGAGGCGCGTAAGGTCGTATCCGCGGCGCTGTGCATGGCTGATTGAACGCGCATCGGGAGCCGACCCCACGTGGTAATCCTCCGTGCCGGCGGAATCGACTTGGATCGGCAGTCCTGCTTCCTGGATCCGAGAACGCAGGACTTCCTCCGCAGTGGGGGAGCGGCAGATGTTTCCCATGCAGACAATCAACACGCGTTGAGGGCGCCGGTGGCAGGCCGGTTCGGTTGAGCGGGGTGGCGTTTTCATTCTCAATTCTTGTATCAGCCAGAAGATTGATCGTGGCAACTTTGGGAAGGCAGCGGAGGTTCCGGCGGATGAGGTTTTCCCGTATTTCAAAAATCAAATAGAAGCGAATTTCGTTTTTAAAATCGCGTAAATAAAAACATCATCCCCAGCCCATGCGATTTCTAGCCCCAGCGAAGGTGAACCTGTCATTGCGAGTGCTTGGGCGCCGCCCGGATGGTTTCCACGAACTCGACAGCCTGATGGTTCGCGTTTCGGTCTTTGATGCGTTGGAGATCGAGCGCACGTCGTCGGGTGGGCTTGAGTTTTCATGCGACGCGCCGGATGTTCCAGTGGACGACAGCAATCTGGTGGTGCGTGCCGCGCGTTTGTTTTGCACCACAACAGGCGCCCCGCTTGATCTAAGAATCCACCTCCAGAAAACGATTCCGCACGGAGGTGGTTTGGGCGGGGGGAGCAGCGATGCCGCTTCCACATTGCTGGCGCTGAACACGATTTTCAGCCTTGGATTGACCAAGGATTTGCTCGCCGAGATGGGGGCGCGGATCGGATCGGATGTGCCCTTCTTTGTCTACGAAACCGACGCTCGGATTGGCGGGCGGGGCGAGGTGGTGACGCCTGTTCCCTCCGTGGGAAAACTGCCTTTGCTGCTTGTGAAGCCTCCGTTTGGAGTGCCGACCCCTTGGGCCTACCAGCACTGGAGTCGTTCCGTTCAACTTCCTGGAGTCCGTTACGCGCCGCAATCCGTTGGGGAGCTCGTTTTGGAGAACGACTTGGAACGACCGGTTTTTGAAAAGTTCCTTTTTCTTGCCGATCTAAAGCAGTGGCTCTTGAAGCAACCCGAGGTGGATGCCGCACTGCTGTCAGGCTCGGGAGCCACGGTATTCAGCGCCCTAAGGAACGGCGCGAACACCAAGGAGTTGACCGAACGGATCGCGACAGAGTTCGGCTCCGAGATCTGGATAAAAGAATGCCACACTCTGGCATAAGGGCGATCCCCGCGCAGAGGGCCGCTTGAGCGGCGCTTCCCAGGAGGAATCAGGGAACGATCATGATCTTGCCGGAGTCGGGATCTTTCACCTGCGTGCCTGGCGGTACACCGGCGGCATCCAGCACTTTTCCATCGTAGGGGCTCCTGATCCACCCGTTCTTTCCCGGAACTTTGGTCGCGTATTTGGGCTCCTCCGTTTTCGGCGGCGGGGCGTTCGGGGATGGCTGTGGTTTGGGTGAATCTGCCGCGGGCGCCGGGCTTTGAGATGCGCTTGCTTCCGGGGTGGGCTGCGGGGCGGGAGACGCGGGCTGGTTTGCTGGCAGCTGCGGGGCGGTTCCGGTCGGCGATGGAGCCCGTCCGGCGATAAGATCGCGTTGATCCCTCCAAACGCGCTGAAGCTGCTGCTGGCGTTCTGCGGGGCTGAGCGAAGCGTTGTTCCGAATGCTGAGCTCCTCGGACTCCAGTTCCGTCATGGTCTTCCGGTTCTGAGGCGATTCTTGGGAATCTGCAGGCCTGCCTGCCGCTGCCGAGGGTCCCCGGACTGCGGCACGGTTGCTCCTCGCGTAAGATTCGTCCACTGGCGCGCAGGCGTTGAACCCCGCGAGGGCCACCAAACTCAGCACGCATCCGCTTGTCTTCGCATTCATAACGACCTCCATGTTAGTTAAACCATTGCGCGTGGAAATATTAAAGTTGAGATGCGGACATGCGTTCAGCCCCCCGGGTCTGTTGAGCGCCTCGGGTCTGGCTCTGGGGATGAAACCCTCGGATTGAGCCGGGACAGCAGCTCGTAGGGGCACTTGCTGATCCTCGGGATGCCTCGCGTTTTCTGTTGCAATTCAGCCGTTTTGCCTGCAGGTACGCGCATGCTTAAGTTCTCGCTACGCTGCCTGCTGGTTGCTGCCTCGGGCTCTTGTCTGGTCTCCGCTGCTGAAAAAAAGAGCCCCGTGACGATTGAGAAAGTCGAGTTGATGGATTGCCCGCCGGCGAGAAAGGATCCGTCCGAGGAAAAGCCGGTGATGCCCGCAGGTGGGCCTGCGAAGCCAGGCGCCAAGCCTGCCCCCCCGATGAAGCAGTCCAAACAGCTTAAAATCACGCTTCGCAAGAGTTCTTCCTCCGACTTTCAGAGCCAGCTGTTGGTCAAATACTGGATCATCGGGCGGGACACCGCGACGAACAAGCCTGTCGCCGCTTCAGTCGGTGAATCAAAATGGGACGTAAAGCCCTCGGACCGCGGGAAAGAAATTCTGAGTGAACCGTACCATGGTTCTTACACCGTGAAATCTCCTTACACCGTGAAATCTCCCACTCCGAAACCGGGCACGGCGGCGCCTGCCATGGGTGCCTCCTCGGCCCCCAGCATCAAGATTGTTGGATATGGCGTAAAAGTCTTACTGGCCGACAAAGTGGTTGCCGAAGCCTACTCAGAGGAGCCTTTTAAGCAGGGGATTGATTCCGGTGCGATTACGGCCCCGGCGGCCAAAATGTAGTGATCGGGGCGCCGCCCCGATCGTTCTCAGGCGTTCCGAGGCAGACCTCCAACCCTCTTTCCTTGCTTCACTGGAGCGCCTCCAACACCGCGTCACCCATCCCGCGTGTTCCCACCCGGGAGCAACCTTCGCTCCAGATATCTCCCGTCCGGTAGCCACGGTCGATGGCGGTGCGCACCGCCGTTTCGATCTTGTCAGCAGCCGCGCCCTGCCCGAGGGCGTACCGGAGCATCATCGCCGCCGACAAAATCTGGGCAATCGGGTTTGCAACTCCTTTCCCCGCGATGTCGGGCGCTGTGCCCCCGCTCGGTTCGAACAACCCGAACCTGCCCGCTGCCAGTTCCTTGGTTCCGAGTGAGGCGCTCGGAAGCATCCCGAGGGAGCCGGTGATCATCGCCATTTCATCCGAAAGAATGTCCCCGAAAAGGTTCTCGGCGAGGACAACGTCGAAGCCCCTAGGATTGCGCACCAACTGCATCGCCGCGTTGTCAACGTAGAGGTGATTGAGGGTGACTGAAGGATACTGCTTGGAAATCTCGGTCACGGTCTTGCGCCAAAGGACACCGTTCTCGAGCACGTTTGCTTTGTCGATGGAGGTCACCCTGTGGGAGCGTTGCATCGCGGCGGCGAATGCAATGTGGGCGATCCTTTCGATCTCGCTTTTTTTGTAAACCATCGTGTCGATAGCGACGGTTTCGCCGTTCTCCTCATGCGTGCCTTTGGGTTGTCCGAAATACAGCCCGCCGGTGAGTTCCCGCACGCAAAGCACGTCGAAACCTCCCGGAATGAGCTCCTCCTTCACCGGCGAAGCATGCGTGAGGTTCGGGTAGCAGATGGCGGGACGAAGGTTTGCGAAAAGCTGGAAATGTTTGCGCAGCGGCAAGAGCGCGGCCCGCTCGGGTTGCTCGTTCGGCGGCAGCGACTCCCACTTCGGGCCCCCCACCGATCCAAACAGGATTGCATCCGCCGCCTCGCAGACTTTTAAAGTCGCCTCAGGGAGGGCTCTTCCATCCACGTCGATGGCGATGCCTCCGACGCGCGCCTCGGAGAATTCAATCTTGAATCCAAACTGGGCTTGGACGCGCTCCAGAACCCTGACGGCTTCGGCCATGACTTCCGGCCCGATTCCGTCACCCGATAACACCGCGACTTTGTAGGTATGCATAAAAGCCCTTTAGATTAAGCGGGAGTCGATGCCGAGGAAAACTCTGAAATGTGCGCTCAGTTCCCTCCCTGGGTTGGGCGCGGCTTTCAAAAACGCTATTTTACGAAGGCTTTTTCCGAGTTCTCCGCGTAGGGAGGTTATGGGCAGGCTCAAAAGAATGGTTGCCTCGTTGGGGCAGCGTCGCGCGTTCCGTAAAATGCGCTCTGCTGCACATCACGCGTATTCGAGGGTTGCAAACAGTCGTTTTCAAAAGAGAGGCGTGGATCCCGCACAAGAAGGGGATGCGGATTTAAATGCGGGTTTAAATGCGGGTTTAAATTCGGGTTTAAATTCGGGTTTAAATTCGGGTTTAAATTCGGGTTTAAGTGACGCAGAAATCGACGGAGTGTTTTCGCGGCTGCACTCGGACCCACTCCGGGGTTTAAACGAGCGGGAGGCGGAGGCTGCCCGGCGAAGGTATGGGGCGAACGTATTGAG
>JACCED010200793.1_pt1 | contig 16522 bp, 7 predicted proteins | sample 7455021 | NCBI WGS metagenome assembly JACCED01 (sample SAMN15323456, study PRJNA562643) | freshwater metagenome | isolation source: river surface water | place: USA:Blue River Watershed | collected 2017-08-19 | reverse complement strand
GCAACCGAGATCTTTAACGAGCTTCCGAAAGGAATGCTCGGCTTTCTGCAGAAAGTTAAATTTTTTCTAAACAAAAGGAAACCAAATGGCAATCTCCACAAACGGTACAGTCATCGCACGCTTGGCTGGTGCTCTGTACAACACGCAACTGAGCAACGCAACTTACAATGAAGTTGCTGCAATCGTTACAACCACAGCTTCATTGAATGCTTTGGCCAATGACTTGTATGCTCGCGACTTCGCTGCCTCTACAGACCTGAACGTAGCAAAAACATTGCTTGCCAACCTGTCGCTTTCTTCTGTGGCCGGTCTTGACGCTTGGGTTGCAGCTCAAATCACTGCAGCTGGTGCAGCAAACAAAGGTGCAAAAATTGTTGAGTTGCTCAACAGCTTTGCCCAAATGACATCCGATGCCACATACGGCTCGGCTGCAGCTGCCTTCAATACAAAGACAGCAAACGCTTTGGAGTTGTCACAGACTTCCGGTAACTTGGGTGGCACCTTTGAGGCTGCTTCGGTTTCTGCGAGCAAAACATTCACGCTCACAACAGGTCTTGATACAGGTACTGCTTTCACTGGCGGTGCTGGCAACGACACATTCATCGGTACTTCTAGCTCTACAGCTACATTGAACGATGGCGACTCTTTGGTTGGTGGCGCTGGTACAGATACCCTGAACGTTGCAGTTTCTGGCTCTACTGCAGCTAGCGGCTCATTCTTGACAAGCGGCGTAGAAAACGTTTCTATCACCAACTCTGGCTCAGCTGCCTACACGCTTGATGCCACTTTGATGAGTGGCTTGACAGGTGTTGTGGTTAAGGCTGGTGCAAGCGCCTCTACGGTTTCAGCTGCGCAAGGAATTGTTAGCGCTGAACTCGTTTCTTCAAGCCAAAACTTGACAATCACCAGCGCCGCCGCCGCAGTGGTTGGTACAGCTGACGCTACTTCCGTTACACTGAACGGTGCAGCTACTACAGCTGACGTTGCTCTGACATACAACGGCATCGAAACATTCAACGTTACAACCACAGGCACTGCTACAGGCAGCGCCTTGGGTTACGAAGTGACATTGGCAAGTGATGAGCTCGAGACAGTTAACGTTTCCGGCTCTGCTGCTGCCCGTATTACGGCTGACCTGACTGGTGCCGATGCTTCAACACAAACAGCCGTGTTCAATGCTTCAGCTGCAACTGGTGCTATCACAGCGGTTGTTACTGCAGGTGCATCTGGCAAAATGTCTGTCACAGGTGGTTCAGCAAACGACTCCATCGATGTCGGCACTGTCACTAAAGAGATGACAGTCGACGGCGGCGCAGGTACCGACACATTGAAGGCTACTGGCTCATACAGCGCAACAGCTACTACCCAGGCAGGTGCAAACGTTACTAACTTCGAAAAAGTAACAGGTACTGTAGACCAGCGCGCATTCCCCAACAACACCTTCACTGAAGCTGGTGGTGCTGGTTCTTACACATACGTTGGTGCAACATTCACAACGGCCGCAGTTTCAACAAACGCAGCCTTGACCGTTGATCGCGCTACTGATACAACTGCAGATGCATTGACTGTTAACTTGACTGCAACAACTGCTGGTACAGCTACATTGACGGTTGACGACGAAGAGTCATTGACAATCAACTCTGCTGGTACAGCTACAGTTGTTCACACTGTTTCTTTGACAGACACAGACCTGACAACATTGACAGTGACAGGTGCCAATTCTTTGGATGTGGGCACTTTGACATCCTTGGCCGTTGCAACCATTAACGCTGGTGCGCACACTGGCCCAGCCTTCACTGCTAACGCAGCCGCATCTAACGTTGCTATGACCATCACTGGCTCTGCTGGTGTGCCAGTTGCAACAACTGACACTGTCAACACTTTGACTGGTGGCTCTAAGGCCGACAACATCACAGGCGGCGCATACAAAGACGTCCTGACTGGCGGCCTGGGTGCTGACACGCTGACTGGCGCTGCTGGCAACGACAGCTTGGCTGGTGACGGCGGTAACGATGTTCTGTTGGGTGGCGACGGTGATGACACAATTGGTGGCGGCACAGGCGACGACTCGATCGACGGCGGTGCTGGCAACGACTACATCACAACTGGTGGCGATGCTGACACAGTTGAGGGCGGTGCAGGTAATGACCGCTTTGCAGTGACAACAATTTCTGATGACACCAATATTTCTGACAGCGCTGGCACTGATGTCTTGGCTAATACAACTGCCACAATGTCTGTTACCAATCTGGCCGTGACAAGTTTTGCTGATGTAGGTGACGATGCGGCCCCAACCATCACTGGTGTGGAAACTGGTTACATTCAATTGACTGCAACTGCTGGTTCATCTATTGCAACTGCGGCTTTGCCATTGACATTGGATATGACAGGCGTTACTGGCATGACTACGCTGTATCTTGATACAGTTGAGGGCGATGCTAACTCAGACTACGCGTTGGTTAAGAACTTCTCTGGCTCAAGCATTGTGATGTCTTCTGCCGCAGAATTCGAGGGATTAACGATCGACGGAACAGGTCAAGCTTCCTTGACCTTGACACTGGACGATTACGACAATGGCTCTAATGACACACTTGCAGTAACAGGTGTATCGGCATTGACAATTTCTGGCCGTAGCACAACTAGTTTGACTGCTGGTGACGATCAAGACAACGTGCTAGGTGTTGTGTCTGCAAATACAGCCAACTCTGTCACAGTTTCTACAACTGGATCTGTAAGTGCAGGTGCTCTGACGATGGCCTCTTTGAGTGCTACTAACGCAAGCACATTGACATTCTCAGTTGGTAATTATGACGTTCTGACTTCTGGTGCAATAACAGCATCAGGCGATGCAGCTGAAACAGTCTCTGTATCTGTTGGTACTGGCGCCAAAATGGATGTCACAAGTATCAGTGTTGATGCAGCAGCAGCAGATTCAGTAACTATTACAGTTGCTGAAGGCGGCGTGTTTTCTACTGACTCTGATGCAACAGTTGAGGCATCTGATGACGTAGATTTGACTGCAACCTCAATTGCTGAACTGACAGTAACTGTTGGCTCATCTGCATACGCTGCTATCGACATCGATGGAATCAACGTTGCCGCTGGTGTGTTCACAATTGGTACAGGAAGCTCACTCTCAATCAACAACGACATTGGTGTTGACGAAGGTGATACAAGCTTCACATTCTCTGGACGTGGCACCTTGGTTGTTGATGATGGTTCTGACGTTACTACAGGATCCAACCCAATCGTTATCCTTGGTGATACTGCAACCTTCAACACAACAGGATTGTCAACATTCAGTACAGGTTTGCTCATTAATGGTTCAGCTGTTGAAGAAAGATTAACAGTTTCTCTGAACACAACAATTGGTGGTGCTGACAGCGTTACTGGTGGTGATGGTAATGACTCTATCTCTACTGGTTCAGGTAATGACACTGTAGACGGTGGAGCAGGTAACGACACGATCACAGGTGGAACTGGTGAGAACTACATGGTCGGTGGCGCTGGTAACGACGTCATCACTGGTGGTGTTGCTGCTGACACAATCGACGGCGGTACAGGTGCTGATACCATCACTCTCGGAACTGCAGCAAGCATCGTTGACGTTGTGCGTTGGTATGAGGGCGATAGCATTGCACCTTCGGCAATTTACGATGTGAGCGTGAGCACTACAGTGGCTGTTACGAATGGTTCAAACGCATTTGCAGCAGGTGACATCATCACCTTTGCAAACGGTGTAGATACTATCAGCGGTTTCGAAGTTGGTGTTGACGTGTTGAACGTTGCTGGTTTCTCTGGCTTCTCCACAACTACAAACCCAACAGCTTTGATCGGTGCCACTATTACGGCTCTCGGTGAAAATACAGCATATCAAACTAAGGGTACTTGGTCTGCAAGTGCTGGAACATTCACTATTTCTACAACTGGCTTAGACACAATCATGGTTGCGAATGATGGTGTTGCTGCCGATGACTCTGCCCTGACCAATACAAACTGGGTTGTCTTGATTGGTGCAGTTACACCAACTCAGGTTGAGCTGGTCACAGGTGCTATCGGTGGCGCTTAATAGGCGAATGGCAGTGCAACCCTAGGTTGTTGCCATAACCGAAAACCCGCTGGTGCAAACCAGCGGGTTTTTTTAATTTAATCAAGCAAATATAGAACCAATGTCCTCAGCAATTTATTACCCCTCAGAAGCGTACTCAACTGCTGGACCTAAATTAATGGGTCGAAATGCAGCCGGAGAATCTTTTATGGAGGGGTATATTAAATACGCTTCAGGAAATGAATTTTGGGCTATAGTAAATACAAAAAAAGATGAGGAAGAATTTACCGAGAAAGTAAGGTCGAGAAAAAGAGAAGAAAAAATAAATCTAATAAAGCCTGGTGAAATAATAAAACTGCAGCAACCCGGAAATTTGTATTACCCAGGACCTGATATAAACGACCAAGTGTTTAAAAGAAGAGCGCTTACTGGCGTTGATAGTGATTGGAGTGTTTGCGGCGTAACTCATACCACTTCATCAGCAGGCGTGATGGACTCCATTGTTAGTTGGCTGAGTTCCCCTGTACGTGAATGGGATGCGGTAATTTGCACAAGTCATAGCGTAAAAAAAAACGTAGAGTGCTTAATTGAAAGTCAGTTTGAGTATTTAAAAGCTAGGCTTGGTGCTACAAGAATACAAGTACCTAAATTACCGGTAATACCACTAGGCATTGATACAACTCAGTTTGCTTTTGATGAGAGACAAAAACAAGCATCAAGAAAGTCGCTTAATATTAAACCAGACAGTTTTGTAGTCTTATATGTAGGACGGTTATCCTTTCACGCAAAGGCTAATCCGGTTGCAATGTATCAAGCTCTTGAAAGAGTGTCAAAGGGTAGGAAAGTAGTATTGGTCGAGTGCGGTTGGCACGCTAATGATTACATAGAGTCAGCTTTTAAAAAAGCGGCTGAAACAATTTGCCCCTCAGTAAAATCAATTACTCTTGACGGACGAATTGCAGAGCAGAGAAAGTTGGCTTGGTCATGTGCAGATATTTTTTGCTCTCTTTCAGACAACATACAAGAAACATTTGGTATCACTCCTGTGGAGGCAATGGCCGCGGGTCTTCCAAGTGTGGTGAGTGATTGGGATGGATATAAAGATACTGTAAGAGATGGAGTTGATGGTTTTCGGATTAAGACACTTATGCCACCCCCTGGGTTAGGTGTGGACATAGCAAATCGATATGTCCTGGGACTTGACAACTATGACATGTATTGCGGTAACGCCAGTTCATTTGTATCAGTAGATGTAGATCAGTTGACTGAAAAAATGGAATTGCTTGCATCGAATCCTAATTTGAGGGCGTCAATGGGAAATTCAGCTAAGCAAAGAGCGCAAATCGAATTTGATTGGAGAAATATAGTTCCCGCTTATGAAGCTTTGTGGGAGGAGCTCAAAATGATTAGGCAGGCATATCAACAAAACAATGTCAATGAACCCAGAAAATCAAATCAGTGGCCAGCAAGGATGGACCCGTACTTTATATTTGCAAACTATCCAACCAAAAATTTAAATATTAATGAAAAAATTGTTGCTTTTGAAAACTCTGTTGAGCAATCACAACAAAAATTAGCAGGCCTGCTCCAATTGAGTATGGTGAACTACACCAAAGATATTAATTTAAAACAAAAAGATCTGTTCGCAATGTTGAGAAACGTTGGTGTAGATGGGATTATTCTTTCGAAATTACTTGAAAAATACGAGGAGAGATACAGGCCAATTGTTTATCGAGCCGTGTTGTGGCTCATGAAGTTTGGCGTATTGAAGGTCTTGAAATGAAGATTTTGTTCATACATCAAAATTTTCCAGCTCAATTTAAATTTCTAGCGCCTAGCTTAGTGGCAAGAGGGCATGAAGTTTTGGCAATGACAATGAACCAAGATGGCCCTGAAATTTGGCAGGGGGTAAAAATGGTTAAGTACAAAGTGGACCGAGGAAGTTCATTGCATGTTCACCCGTGGGTAAAAGACTTTGAGACCAAAGCCATAAGGGGAGAAGCTTGTTTTAAGGCGTGCGCAAAGCTTAAATTGAAAGGATTCGTGCCCGATGCTGTCATTGCGCACCCAGGATGGGGGGAAAGTCTTTTTGTAAAAGAGGTGTGGCCACAAACCAAATTAGGTATTTATTGTGAATTCTATTACCGACAACAAGGCGCTGATATAGGGTTTGATCCGGAATATGCAAACGTAGATGAGGGTGATTCATGCAGAGTAATGCTTAAAAACATAAACAATCTGCTCCATTCAACCGTAGCAGATGCAGGCCTTTCACCAACCCACTGGCAGGCTAGCACTTATCCTGAAGAGATAAGAAAAAAAATAACTGTGGTGCACGACGGCATAAATACTGATGAAATAAAGCCTCTCTCAGCAGTTGTCAAAATCAATAGTTTAGGTTTGGAATTAACTAAGAGAGACAAAATTGTCACTTACGTGAGCAGAAACTTGGAGCCATATCGTGGATTTCATTCTCTCATGCGTTCTTTACCTCAAATACTTAAGTCTGATGAAGATCTGACGGTAATTGTCGTAGGCGCAGAAGGCGTCAGTTATGGCTTAAAACCTGATGAGACTAAATTTGGTGACGCTAGCTGGAAAGACATATTCTTGAATGAATTACATTCAAGGGTAAGTAAAGAAGAAGCCAAACGCGTAATTTTTTTAGGAAAAATCCCTTACAACGACTATTTAGCGATTTTGCGTATTTCATCTGTGCACGTGTACCTAACTTACCCCTTTGTGCTTAGCTGGAGTTTGCTCGAAGCGATGAGTGCAGGTTGTGCTGTGGTGGCAAGTGACACCTCACCATTGATTGAGGTGATAGAAGATGGCAAAACAGGCAGCCTTGTTAATTTCTTTGATTACAGTGCAATAGCCTCGAAAGTCATTGAGCTTTTGAACAATCCAGAGAAAAGAGCAAAGTTATCAAACAATGCGCGGAGATTTGTGGTGGAAAACTATGACCTTAAAACCGTATGCTTGCCCAAGCAAATTCAGTGGGTTGAGTCATTGGTTAGCTCAAGCGTCAACTGATCAAGAAAATGAATTCGACATCCAAGGATGCCAATGCGGCTAAAGCAGAGCGATATTTCCAAGTGGCATTGAAGCACTATCAATCAAATAATGCCAAGCAAGCTTTGCTTGAGGTCAAAAACGCACTCAAATTAAATTCCAAGCATCCTAACGCACTTAACCTCTATGCGGGTCTTGAAATTGCTGCAAAAAATTATGCAAGTGCAACAGAAATTTTAAATAGATCAATCGAAGTAAGTCCAGGAAATTACTTGCTCCATTACAACCTTGGCGTTATTCAACGACTTCAGGGTGACAACATTGGGGCGCTTGCTAATTTTGAGCGATCTACACAACTGAAGGAAGATTTCCCTCAGTCTTGGCTGAACAGGGGCGTAACACTTGCCGCACTAGAGCGAGTAGATGAAGCAATTGCGGTTTACCAAAAGGCTTTGCAGTTAAAGAGTGACTATGCCGAGGTTTTTTGTAACCTGGGTAATGCCTATTTAAAGAAAGACTTGTTTGAAAAAGCCAGTGAGTCATACACTCTGGCCATCACAATCAAACCAGATTACGCGCAAGCTTACTTTAACTTTGGTGTGCTGGCGCAAAAAAAGAAAGATCACCAAGAGGCTATTAAACATTTTTTGAGGTCTATTGAAATCCAGCCCAATTACGCCGAGGCTCACGGTAACTTGGGAATATCATATAAAAAAATAGGTGACCTTGATTCATCCATCGCTTCGTACAGACAAGCGCTACTCATCAATCCCAACTTCTTTCAAGCCTACTCTAACTTGGGTACCGCTCTCAATGAGGCAAGGCAAACTAAGGAGGCTCTTGCATCCTATAACAAAGCGATAGAACTAAATCCTAGCTACGCTGAGGCAATAGCAAACAAGGGGCACCTTCTACATGAGATGAGGCAGTACAAGGAAGCAATTGAGTGCTTTGAAGCGGCCATTAATTTGGCGCCCAATTTGTACAAAGCGCACCTGAACTACGGCAACCTGCTCAAAGATGTGCGGCAGTACGACAAGGCCGTTTCCATTTATGACAAGGCCATCGAAATAAGCCAGAACAAGGCAGAATCTTATACAAACAAAGGGCACCTCTTCTTGGAGACCAAAAGGCCAGAGCGTGCAGTGGCGGACTACAAAAAAGCTTTAAATTTAAATCCAAACTTGGATTACCTTCTAGGTACCAAACTGCACGCAGAAATGCAAATATGTGACTGGTCCAGTTTCGATCAAGACCTAAAGCGCCTGAAGTTAGAGGTTGAATGCGGAAATAAGGTGACGCCCTGCCTGCCATTTTTGGCGATGGTCGATGACTTGTCCTTGCAGCAGAAGGTTGCTCAAATTTGGATCAATGACAAGCATCCGGAAAATAAAAAGCTAGGTCCAATACCTAAATGGTCGCCACACCAAAAAATAAAGGTGGCATACTTCTCTGCTGATTTTCACAACCACGCCACAACGTACCTGATGGCTGAGATGTTTGAACTTCACAATCCTGAAGAATTCGAGGTTTATGCTTTCTCCTATGGGCCTGACTCGAACGATGAAATGAGAAGGCGCATCAAAAGCGCAGTGAACACATTCATTGACGTTCGCCTGATGAGTGACGAAGAGATTGCGCTACTGGCTCGTTGCCATGAAATTGATATTGCAGTCGACCTTAAGGGCTTCACGCTTGATTACAGGTTGGGGATTTTCGCATTTAGAGCTGCACCTATTCAGCTGAGCTACATAGGCTACCCTGGCACTTTGGGCGCTTCTTATATTGACTACGCAATAGCAGACAGCATCGTGACCCCTGAATCTGCAGAATATTTTTATACGGAAAAAATCATTCGCATGTCAGGGAGTTACCAGGTAAATGATCGTAAGAGAGTCGTTTCAGATCGAAAGTTCACTCGCCAAGAGTTAGGCTTACCTGAGCATGGATTTGTTTTTGCCTGTTTTAACAATAATTACAAGATCACACCAGATTACTTTGCTACTTGGATGAACATACTGAAAAGTGTACGCGAAAGTGTGCTTTGGCTTTTTGAGGACAACCCACAAGCAGCTGCAAATTTGCGAATGGAAGCAGCAAATGCTGGTGTCGACCCATCCAGGCTGATTTTTGCAAAGAGAATGCAAGTTTCAGATCACTTGGCACGGCAACAATTGGCTGACCTATTTTTGGACACTGGCCCCTATAACGCTCACACCACAGCAAGTGATGCCCTATGGGTTGGATTGCCGGTTCTGACATGTATGGGGAACTGTTTTGCTTCGAGAGTGGCTGCCAGTTTGTTAACGGCCCATGGGGTGCCAGAACTAATTACCCATTCAATGAGTGATTACGAGCAAAGTGCAATTGATCTTGCAATCAATCCTGATAAGTTGGTGTCTATTCGTGCCAAGGTGATCAACAATCGAGCAGATTCCTCTCTTTTTAATTCCAAGCGGTTTACAAGCAATCTTGAGCAACATTACAAAGAGTTAATAAAGCATCACCAATTAGGTTGATTTTCTAAATTAATTATGAAATTGAGAATTTACTCAATTGTTGGGAGTTCTCATCTTAGAATCTCCAATATGAAAACTAACAGCCTGCTAATTTCACTTCCTTGTAATTTTGTTGTGAGGTGTTTCAAGTTTGACGTCGTCGTTGCAACGATGATTTTTACATCATTAATTCTTACAGCTAACGTAAACGCTCAAGCTCTGAGCCCCAATGGCTACAGTGGCTTAGGCGTAGTGCCCAGTGCACATTCAATCAAGGGGGGTAGTGCTGTACTGGCGTTTGACCCTTCAGTCCCAGGTGCGCCTATTACCAGTGGTTACAACACTCAGGTCGGTTTTGGGCTGATGGAGAATTTGGAGTTGGTAGGGAGGCTCGCAACCAACAATCAAAAATGTAATTTTTTTAGAGGTGAATGTCCGACAAACTCATACAGAGACTTATCCTCCTCCATTAAATGGTCTTTGCCTTCAGAATGGCTCAAACAAAACAAAGCAGCAGTTGCTGTTGGTGCTACAGACTTTGGTGGGGCAGCAACGTACTTCAGGTCTTACTACGTGGTGGGTAGCAAGTCTTTTGATCAGTTTGAGGTTTCTTTGGGGCAAGCAAAGAGGGGAAGTGTTGGTAACTCCATGCTGGACGGCACGCTGGTATCGGCAACATGGCGCCTTTCAGACTGGGCCAACGTGAGCGTTCAGAAGGTGGGGCAGCACACCACGGCGCATGCCTTACTTCAAACACCCATCTCTACAGACGGCAGCTCAGCGTGGCTCACGTTTAACCACCGGATATCTGATGCGCCCGTGATGGACAAGAGCTGGATAGGTTGGGGCGTGAGTATGCCCCTAGACAGGGTGGAGAAACAGTCTGTTTCCACGCCTTTAGAAAAGGCAATACCTAAAACAAGTGTTAAAGAACTTGCCAATTTGAAGCCTTCAGACTTGCCCGAAGCATTGAAGGCTAGGGGCTTCTACAATCCCAGAATTGGCACCAAGGCTAACGGGCAGTTGGTCCTTGAGCTGGAAAATACCGCATACTATTGGAATATTTTGGATGCAGCAGGCGTCGCACTGGGCGTCATTTCAAGTGCATACGCTCAGGAAATAAAAGAACAAAAATTTGAGCTAGTACTCACTACGCGCGGCATCAAGCAACTCAAAGTAACAGGCGAAGCCAAGTGCGTGGGCCTGTGGCTCTCTAGGGGTGAGGTCTGCAGCAAGTTGGCTGTTCAGTCCTTAAGCCAGAGATCATCGGATGCAGCATTTTTGCCATCGAGCTTTATGAATGCCATGGGTGGTTTAGACGAGTCAGTCAACTGGACATCCGGCAGTGCCTGGAGTTTCAGGCCAGAAGTCATCATCAGCCCCACACTGGTGACCACCATCGGCACAGAGTACGGCTCTTTTGATGGCGACATGGGGGCAAACATCAATGCCGTCATCCCCTTGTGGTCTGGCGCAATGATCGAGAGCAATCGCGTCAAGCCCTTGGGTGTTGGTACCAAACAGTTTGAGCAGGGTGGGCTGTTTTACGCTTCCCGCTTGAAGCCTGCCACCAACCGTACCTTGTTCCATCAACTCATCAATTTGCCTGCGCTTAACACTCAAGCAAGGCTCAGTGCTGGCACAGCCTACACGGTCTGGGATGGACGTCAAATAGAGACCAGTACCCAATCGGACAACGGTAGACATAAGCTTGGCTTTACAGAAGGCTCGTTCAAGAACGATGCCCTTGTCAACAACAACGAGCGCAACTATCGCCTGGTGAACTACCGCTTTGCCAACAATGACCAACAAACGGCAGTGACTGAAGTGACGCAGGGCAAGTTCTGGGCAGGAGACAAGGGCTTCAGCATAAACCAACGCTTTTGGCATGGTGACACCACGCTAAACATTTACTTTCGTCGCACTCGAATGACAGACTCGCAGCCCTTGGTGTCTTTTGCGGGTATCCAGTTTGCCATTCCGTTTACACCCAGAGAAAACAAGAGCCTTGAGCGCCTGGGTGTAAGAGGTGTCAGCCAGTGGACCTACTCGCTAGAGACCAAGGTACTGGAAAAAGACAACATCATCACAGGTGGATATGGCGAGGTTCCAAAGGTTGGCGACAGCTTGGTCATTACCTTCAACCGAGACCGCAACAGCAACCGCTACTACGACACCAACCTTGGCCGCATGAAAAACGCCTATGTCAACTTAGGCAATGACTAAGTAAAATGCGGCTTTTCAGTCTGGACTTACTCAAGCGTGCTGAGCGCGTGGAACCTATGAAACACATTTCTGAGCTATCTACAAAGCAGGAAGCAAAGCCGGCTACTTCACGCGGACAAGCTGGCTTATTTGGCTTGTTGATTAGTTTTGTGATTGGACTAACGGCATTCACGACAACCTTGAATAGCCAGGCTCAAGGATTGTCTTTGGGCGGCGCACAGAGCCTCAGCCCTCAAGATCTGAATGCTTTGAAAAGTAGCATGGGCATGGGTGGTTTGGGCTTGGGTTCATCTTCAGGTGGTGGTAACTTCTTTAGCTCGGGATTAAGTGGCCCTGCTTTGCTGGCACTACCTGCGAATATCAACGACGAAGAGCCAGCTGACAGCAGTAAAAAAGAGCCTGCCAAGAAAATTGCACCCTTGCCGCCGAACGAGTTTCAGAAGTACGTTCTGGAGGTCACTGGCCGTGCATACCCTTTGTATGGTGCAGACTTCTTTGAGAACTCTCGATATGCCATGCAGCAACAGCAGTCACCTGTGGGTGATGACTATGTGTTGGGGCCTGGAGATCAATTGTTAATTAGTGTTTGGGGCAGTACCAGTGCAGAGACCAAAGCCACTATTGATCGAAGTGGCGAAATTGCTATTCCAAAGCTTGGCACCTTAAACCTGGCTGGCGTGAAAGCTTCACAAGCCCAGGCATCTGTAAAAGCCTTGTTCAACAAATACTACAAAGACATTGACGTCAGTGTTTCGTTGGGTAAGCTTCGCAAAATTACGGTGTTTGTAGTTGGTCAAAGCCGATTCCCCGGTAGTTACCAACTCAATAGCCAAGCCACATTAACATCAGGCTTGTTTGCAAGCGGTGGCCCCAACGCCAGCGGATCTATTCGCCGTGTGCAACTTAAACGCAACGGCGCAGTAGTATCAGAGCTAGACCTATATGCTTTCTTAGGTAACGGCGACAAAACGGCTGACGTAAGACTCCAAGATGGGGATGTTATCTTTTACCCACAAGCTGCGGGCCACATGGCATTTGTGGGTAAGGTTAATGCACCCGCAGTATTTGAAATAAAGAATTCTCAAGAAACAGTTGCATATTTCTTGAGCTTGGCAGGAGGCTTACCTGTTGTTGCCGATCCGCGCCGTGCAAATATTGAGCGCTTAACGCCCGGTAAAGATCAGCCAAGGCGTGTTGAAGATCTCAGACTTGATGAAGCGGGCCTTAAGAAGCTAATACAAAATGGTGATGTGGTGAGTGTGGGGCAAATAGTTCCTGAGATGGCCAATGCCATTACCTTGCGCGGTAACGTGGCACAAACTTCACGTACGCCATTTAAGCCTGGGATGCGAATTTCTGATGTGATTTCACAAAAGACCTTATTGATAAGTCCTGACTCAGTTCGCAAACAAAACGAAGTGTTGTTCGATTCATTTGAGCAAGAAAGAAGTGCGCGCTTCCGCGCAAGGGTGCCTCTTGATTTGGCAATGGAGCGCCTTACTGAGCAGCAAGACAAATCTCAAGAAAAAACGCAGGAAAAATCCCAAGACAAGAGTTTAGAAAAAACTAATTTCTTTGCGCTGATGGAAGCAGTGCCAGCTGCCAAGTCAGACAAAAAAGAAAAGTCTCCATTCATCATTGAGGAAACAATGGTCGACAGAATTGGTGGCTTGATTGAAGAAGTTAATTTAGATTACGCTGTCATTGAACGTATCAATCGATCGGAGCTAAAGGTATCGGTTATTCCATTCAATTTGGGTAAGGTATTAGCCAACGCTGGGGATGCAGATAATTTCGAGCTGCAGGCTGGTGATGTGATAACAGTTTTCTCTGTCAAAGACTTGCGAGTACCGATTTCAAGACGACAAGTGTTTGTTCGAATTGAAGGTGAAGTGAACCGTCCTGGCGTCTATCAAGTTGCTCCTGGTGAAGGGCTTACTGAACTGATTCAAAAGGCTGGCGGCATCACCGCCGATGCCTACCTTTTTGGCGCAGGCTTTTACAGAGAAGAAGTTAAAAAGAGTCAACAAGAAAACTTGAGTAAATTACTAAGAAGAATTGAGTCTGAATCCTCAGGTGCCTTTGCGCAAGCCGCTCAAAGTGTTGGCGCCTCTTCTGACCCAGGCGTTGTTCAAGCCAAAATTGCAGCACTGAAGCAATCGCAGCAGCAAGCCATTGAGCGCGCTAGGTCTTTGAAGCCGGAGGGCCGAATTTCTTTGGGCTTGCCTGCACATAGCGCAGAATCTGTAGACAAATTGCCAGCAATACGACTCAGTCAAGGTGACAAGCTTTATGTGCCCTCAAGGCCAGACTTTGTTTATATCTTTGGTTCGGTGAATACTGAGTCTGCACTGATTTACAAGTCAGGTTTAACTGTTGCTGATTACATCCAGCTGGCTGGCTCGGGCATGGGTGCAGATAAAGACGGCATTATTTTGATGCGAGCTGATGGAAGTGCAGTGACCAACCAAAGCAGTTGGCGAAATGAAGTCATGTCTACAAAAGTGATGCCAGGCGACACCATTGTCATGCCAGAAAAACTTGACCGTGAGTCTGTTTGGAGTGTCCTTTTTAGAAATACTAAAGACTTCACGCAAATCCTGTATCAGCTCGGATTGGGCGCGGCAGCCATAAAAACTCTACGTCAGTAAGGAAAAAAGTTACATGACCATGAGTGACAACACAGTATCGAATGCGAATAATGGCGTCGAGATGGATGATGACGAATTCAGCTTGCTAGATATGCTGCAGGTCATCGTGGACAACCTGCGCCTTCTTGTACTTGCCCCGTTGGTATGCGGATTGGCTGCTTTAGGAATCAGTTTTGCAATTCCTCCTACTTACACAGCCAAGACTCAGTTCTTGCCGCCACAACAGCAACAAAGTGCGGCGGCAAGTATATTGGCTTCAGTGGGTGGTTTAGGTGGTTTGGGTGGAGCAGTAGCGGGTTTCAAAAGTCCAGCAGATCAGTACATCGCGTTTTTGAAAAGTGCTAGTTTGCAAGATGCCTTGATAGAGCGATTCAAACTATCAGATAGATATCAGACTAAATTCAAATCAGAAACAAGAATTGAACTGACAAGTAATGTTAGCATTGCATCTGGTAAGTCCGGACTAATTGCACTTGAAGTAGATGACAAAGATTCCCAATTTGCTGCAGACTTGGCTAATGCCCATGTAGAGGAACTTCGAAATATTCTTGGGCGCTTGGCAGTAACAGAGGCTCAACAACGTCGATTTTTCTTTGAAAAGCAACTTCAAATCACCAAAGAAAATTTAGCCAAAGCAGACTTGGCTTTGAAATCCTCGGGCATCAATAGTAGTGTCTTAAAGTCAAGTCCATCTTCAGCAGTAGAGGCAGTTGCGAGGCTCAAGGCTGGTATTTCAGTTCAAGAAGTCAAAATTGGCAGCTTGCGTAACTACTTGACTGAGAATGCACCTGAATTTAAGCAAGCGTTGAATGAGCTTGCTTCTTTAAAAACTCAGTTAGCCAAAGCCGAAAAAGAAGAACCTGCGTCCAAAGATGCCAGTGACTATGTTGCCCGGTACCGAGAGTTCAAGTATCAAGAGGTCATGTTTGAGCTTTTTGCTAAGCAGTTTGAGCTTGCAAAAGTGGATGAAAGTCGTGAGGGTGCTGTCATTCAAGTCTTAGATGTGGCGCAACCGCCTGAGAGAAAAGCCAAGCCAAAGAAGGCATTGATTGCAATCATTGCCACCCTCGCGAGCGGCTTTGCCCTTTTGCTTTTTGTCTTTGTCAGAAATGCATTTAAAAATGCTGCACAAGATGAAAGCACCCAACTCAAAATTTCATCGTTACAGAGTTCTTGGCGTAAGGCTTTAGGAAAATGAATTTTGGCCAGAGGTTCAAATCCTGATCAAGACTTTGATAACAGACAGAAAACTAAATCAAAATTTTCAAAAAATCTTGATCTAAAGTACTTATTAGATCTATACTCGTTCGAATTCGAACAAAACTTCTTTGCACCTGAGGTGCGCATTCTTTGTTCATATCTGAAGTGAGTCAGTATTGAGCTTACCAGCGGTAGCGTGCTTACTTCATTTTCAAATTAGTTATAAATCTAAGATTTCAACGCATTGACAAGCCGTCGTTCAAAACTTCAAGAAGACACCTATTTCAGAGTGCTGCGCATTCTGGAAGAAAAGCCTGATGTCACTCAACGTGAAATTGCCCAAAAATTAGGCATATCAACAAGTGGGCTTAACTATGCTTTGAACGCGCTGATAGATAAAGGATGGGTCAAGGTTCATAACTTTAGTGAATCAAATAATAAGTTAGGCTATGCCTATCTTTTAACTCCCAGCGGTATTTCAGAAAAGGTAACTCTCACAAGTCGATTTTTACAAAGAAAATTACAAGAGTATGAGGAGATGAAAGCTGAGATTGAATCCTTAAGATCAGAATTAGACTGCCAAGACGTTAATAATATTGTTATCAAAAATTTTTTTTGACAATGTTTTGTCAATACTTGATATCAGTGAGTTAGCTCCCTGAATGACAGTCCCATCGGTATTCCTTAAACTAACAACTAGGAATAAGACTATGGATATGACTATGTCATCAATAAGACCTAACCGAGTGGAAGTGGTCACCAGTGTTCAGCGCCGCAGGCGCTGGACTCCGGAACAAAAGCTTGAAATCGTCAAACAAACCAATTGACAAGGAAGTACTGTTTCTTTGGTAGCCCGACAACATGGATTAACTGCAGCCCAGTTG
>JACCED011152253.1_pt1 | contig 16526 bp, 12 predicted proteins | sample 7455021 | NCBI WGS metagenome assembly JACCED01 (sample SAMN15323456, study PRJNA562643) | freshwater metagenome | isolation source: river surface water | place: USA:Blue River Watershed | collected 2017-08-19 | reverse complement strand
TGCATGACTTCCTCCTTCTTAGAGTGATACCGCCAAAGGCGGACCAGCTGGTTTTTTCCGCTTCACGCGTGACCCTTGCTGCTTGAAAACCACCACAAGGGCCATCGCGTGCCGCCGTTCAGACACCAAGATACTGATGCAGCCGATCAAGCGAAGAATTGAGATCCGCATTGGCAACCATATCGACCCCTCGGGCATGTTCCATGACATAATGGCGGTCAGCCACGGTCTGGGCGAAACGGAAATTCTGTTCCACCAACAACACGGTAACGCCGCGCTTCTTCAATTCGCGGATCGTACGGCCAATCTGCTGCACAATCACGGGCGCCAACCCTTCAGACGGCTCATCAAGCAGCAAGAGCTTGGCGCCAGTGCGCAGAATGCGCGCAATCGCCAACATCTGCTGCTCGCCCCCGGAAAGCTTGGTTCCCTGGCTGCGGGCACGTTCCTTGAGATTGGGGAATAGCGTGTAGATTTCATCCAAAGGCAGACCACCAGGACGAACCGTCGGCGGCAGCATCAGATTTTCAGTCACGTCGAGAGAGGCGAAAATGCCACGCTCTTCCGGGCAATAGGCAATACCGGCACGCGCGATCGCATCCGAACGCGCGCCAATCATTTCCCGCCCTTCATATTTCATCGAACCGCTACGCTTCGGCACGACACCCATGATGGCGCGCAGCGTGGACGTCTTGCCCGCCCCATTGCGCCCGAGCAAGGTGACGACCTCGCCTTCGCGGATATCGATATCGACGCCGTGCAGCACGTGGCTTTCGCCATACCATGCTTCCAGGCCACGCACTTCAAGCAGTGCCGGGCCCGCCGCCCCTGCGGTTGGACGGGATGCTGCCATCACCTCAGCCATGCGCGCTCTCCGTCTCGCTCGGTGCTTCGGAGCCAAGATAAGCCGCAACCACATCCGGGTTGCGGGAAACATTGGCGTAATCGCCTTCCGCCAAAACGCTACCGCGTGCCAGCACGGTTATATGGTCGCAAAGGCCCTGAACGACCTTCAAATTATGTTCAACCAGCAGCACCGTCCGGCCCGCCGAAACGCGCTTCACCAGCGCCACCACACGATCAACGTCATCATGGGCCATGCCCGCTGTCGGTTCATCGAGCAGCATCATGACGGGATCGAGCGCCAGCGTCGTTGCGATTTCAAGTGCGCGCTTGCGGCCATAGGGCAATTCGCCCGCGGTCAAATGCGCCCATTCCGTCAGGCCGACATCTTCGAGCAATTCGGCCGCGCGGTCATTGTATTGCCGCAGCAGCGAATCGGAACGCCAGAAATCGAAGGACCCGCCCCGCGCGCGTTGCAGCGCGACACGAACGTTTTCCGTCACCGTCAGATGCGGGAATACCGCCGAGATCTGGAACGAACGCACCAGACCAAGCCGCGCCACCTCGGCCGGCTTCATCCCGGTGATGTCGCGCCCATCATAGCGGATGGTCCCGCGTGTCGGGGGCAGGAATTTCGTCAAAAGATTAAAGCATGTGGTCTTGCCGGCGCCATTCGGGCCAATCAAGCCATGGATGGTACCACGCCGAATCTTCAAGTTCACATCGCTAACAGCGACGAACCCCCGGAATTCTTTGGTAAGACCTTCCGTTTCAAGGATGGTGTCAGACACCCAGCCCCGCTCCCCTGTTCCATGCGGCAACTCACCGCAGCATTTCGTTGAGGAATACCTATGCGAGGCTCACGCCATGTGCAAGCCACCCGCTTGGATTCAGGCGAAATTTAGCCGCCAAGCCCATGTTCTGAACAAAAAAAGGGCAGCGGATCGCTCCGCTGCCCCTTATTTCCGAAGGCTTGCGCCTCTCAGGCGGCGGAAAGCTCCTCCGCGGCCACCTGACGGTCGGTCACCTTGGCCAATTCGATGATGAAATCGACCACTTTTTCTTCAAAGATCGGGGCGCGCAGATTTTCCATCGCATCCGGGTTTTTGCGGAAGAATTCGATCACCTGCTGCTCCTGGCCCCGATAACGCGAAGCCTCCTGGCGGAGCGCCATGCTCAATTCATCCGGGGTGACCTGGATATTGTTGCTACGGCCAATCTCGGACAGCAGAAGCCCAAGGCGAATGCGACGTTCCGCAATGCCACGATACTCGGTGCGCAGCGTCGCCTCATCCTTGCCTTGGTCATCGGCATCAAGCCGCCCAGCCTTCAAATCGGCTTCCACACGTTGCCAGATCTGGCCAAATTCGCCCTCAACCATGCCCTCAGGCACGGGGAAGCTCGCCATATCTGACAGCTTGTCCAAAAGCGCACGCTTCAATTTCATGCGCGACAGGCCATCATATTCGCGCTGCAGACCTTCCTTGATCTGTGTCTGCAACGCCGCCAGGTCGGTCTGTCCCACGGCCTTGGCCAAATCATCATCAACGGCGCGCGCCACGCGTTGCTTCAGCGCCTTGGCGACAATGCTGAACACCGCACGCTTGCCCGCCAATTCTTGAGAACCGTAATCGATTGGGAAGACCACATGGATATCCCGCGTCTCACCCGCAGACAGACCTTCGATCTGGTCGGTGAAACCCGGAATGAAGCCCGGACCACCCACTTCGATCGGCATGTCGCTCGCCGCGCCGCCGGCAAAGGCTGGCGCCTCAGGCTCCTCGGTCCCCGCGATCAAGCGCGCGGGGCCAAGGCGCAGCGTGACATCCACGCTGCTGCCACTGGCGATGCCGTGCAGATAGATGAAGGGCCGCGCGAAAGCGATGGCATCCTGCGCCGGGAAGGTGAAAGCCTGCGTCGTCTGGCCAGCGGCCAGTTCAAAACCCTGACGCACCATTTCAAGAAAATCAGTGCGAGACCGCAAATTAAAGCCAAGTTTGCCCTGCGCGCCCTGCGGCAAAGCACCTGCGGCGACAGAGGTTGTGACCGTCAGGCTTTGCGTTGTACCGGCCGCAGCGGCGATGCCATTGGGGCCTTCCAGGGACACCTGCACCCAGCCCTCTTCGCTTGCCGTGCCGCTGACGCGGAGATCGACATAGGGCAGGCCCGCTTCGGTCCCGATGGCCGCAATTTCCGTGGTGAGACCTGAGGAGACGCCAACTTCCCAACTATTGGGCATTTTGCCAGGGGCGCCGGGAACGGCACCAAGGCCAGGGCCATTGCTCAGCAGATCAGGATAGATGCGGCCAGTGAAATCGCACACCAGCATATCGCCCTTGGCGGACGGGCGGGCTTCGGTAACATCCGCCAAATCCCCGTTCCGCTCGGCCAGGGTGGTCAAAATCTTCGACACATCCTCATCGCCGGGCTCGGCGCGCAGGCGTTCGATTTCAATGCCGGCAAAATCGGGCATGGGAATATCCGGCAGAACTTCCAAGTCCATGCGGAATTCCAGATCGCCCCCTTCCGGGAAGCTGGTCACTTCAATCTTCGGCTGCAGCGCAGGCTTCAAGCCGCGATCGCTCACAACCTTGCGTGAGGCATCGCCCACGGATTGTTCAAGCACTTCGCCCATGACAGCGGTGCCATAGCGCTGGCGCACGATGGACATCGGCACCTTGCCAGGACGGAAGCCCGGCAGAGACACGGTCTTCGCGATTTCAGAAAGGCGCTTTTCGCGGCTGCTGGCGATATCGCCTGCCGGAAGCGTAACGGAGTAGGCGCGCTTCAGGCCTTCATGCGCGAGCTCATTAACCTGCATCGGAGGATCGTCCATCCCAAGTTAGAGGTAGAAAGAGTTACAGCGGCGCCGTTGGTGCGGGCGAAGGGACTCGAACCCCCACGGCTTGCGCCACCGGAACCTAAATCCGGCGTGTCTGCCAATTCCACCACGCCCGCGCCGAGCGGCGCCGCGCCGCGGCCGGCGGCAGGGCTTTAGCGCAAGCCTCGCCGCTTTCCAAGTGATGCCCCCATCAAAGGGGGGTCACCCGACCAGAGCCTGGGCGCAGGCGTCCAGAATGGCGGCCTCATCCAGCCCATATTCGCGGTAAAGATCCGGGATATCTCCAGCCTGACCGAAGCGATCCACCCCAAGGGGCACCACCCTCTGGCCCCTTACGGACCCGAGCCAGGCATGGGCGGCCGGATGGCCATCCAGAACGCTGACCAGCACGGCCCCGGGGGCCAGCGGCGCCAACAAGGTTTCAATCCAGCTCGGCGCCCCGAAGCCCGCCCGCGCCTTGCGGCGCGCCGCCAGCCATTCCGCATGCAGGCGATCCGGGCTGGTGATTGCCAGCAAGCCCGCTTCCGGAATGTCTTCACGCAAGGTCTGAAAAGCGGCCATGGCTTCCGGGGCAATGGCGCCCTGATAGGCCAGCGCAAAATGAGATCCCGGCGCCGGCGGCACCACCCAATGCGCGCCAGCAATCACCGCAGCCGGGTCCAGCTGCCGTTCTGGCTGTTCCAGGCCGCGGGTTGAAAGCCGCAACCAGACAGCCGAACCATCGGGTTGCTGCATGTGATGGAAGGCATGGCGCATCAAAATGGCCAATTCATCCGCATGCGCCGGTTCGTAGGACAGCAGACGATCCTGCGCCATGCCGATCAAGGGCGTATTGACGCTTTGGTGTTGCCCCCCTTCTGGCGCCAAGGTCAGGCCAGACGGCGTTGAAACCAAAAGAAAACGCGCATCCTGGTAGCAGGCATAGATCAACGCATCGAGGCCGCGATTCACGAAGGGATCATAGACCGTCCCAATTGGCAGCAGCCGCGCGCCATAGAGCCGATCCGCCAGCCCCAATCCTGCCAGCACCAGAAAAAGGTTCTGTTCGGCGATGCCGAGTTCAACATGCTGGCCTTCCGGCGACATGCCCCAGCGCTGCGCCGAAGCCAGCTTGGCATCCCGGAAGACGTCATTTTTCTTGTGCCGATCAAAAATACCTCGGCGGTTCACCCATGGCCCAAGATTGGTCGAAACGGTCACATCCGGGCTGGTGGTCACGATCCGCTTGGCGAGTTCGGCATTCTCCCCCTGCCCGCGGCCGATTTCGGCCAGGATTTCACCAAAGGCCGCCTGGGTTGAATGTTTGCGGCCCGCGGGCACGCGCGGCGCCGGGAATTGCGCCGGCACATGAATCGTTGGCGCGGTCAGGGCGCGCCCTTCTGGCGTCAGTGGTTTGGCGAAGGGGATGCTGGCCAGGAATTCGCGCAGTTCTTCTTCGGCGACATCCAAGCCCTCAAACGCGTCCCATTCATGACCGGGCCGGATCCGCTTGACCGCGCGGAAGCCTTCCATCTGCTCCTTCGTCATCAGCCCGGCATGATTATCCTTATGGCCGGCGAAAGGCAGACCCATGCCTTTGATGGTATAGGCGATGAAACAGGTCGGCTGATCACCAGCGGCATCCTGGGCGCGAAAGGCCTCGGTCAGGGTTTCAATATCGTGCCCACCAAGATTATTCATCAATGCCGATAATTCATCATCGGATAGCGGATCGATAATGGCGCGAATGCCCGCGATCCGGCCCAAATCCGCCAGCAAAGCGGCACGCCATGCCGCCCCGCCTTGAAAGGTCAGGGCGGCGTAAAGGCTATTCGGGCAATCATCGATCCAACGCCGCAATTCTTCGCCATCCGGCCGGGCAAAGGCGGCTTCAAGCTTGCGACCGTATTTGAGGGTGACAACATTCCACCCCATATCGCGAAACAGCCCTTCGATCCGGCCAAAAAGCCTGTCCGGCACGACGGAATCGAGGGATTGGCGATTGTAATCCACAACCCACCAGACATTGCGGATATCGTGCTTCCAGCCTTCCAAGAGGGCTTCGTAGATATTGCCCTCATCCAATTCGGCATCGCCCACCACGGCCACATGCCGCCCAGCTGCCAGACCTTCCGGCGCCAGTCGATGCAACTGCACATAATCCTGCACCAGCGAACCGAAGGACGTCAGCGCCACACCAAGCCCGACCGAGCCGGTGGAGAAATCCACCTCCCCCCCATCCTTCACGCGCGACGGATAGGGTTGGATGCCGCCGAATTGGCGCAAGGTTTCAAGCTTATCGCGTGACTGGCGGCCCAGCAGATAATTGATCGCATGAAAGACCGGCCCGGCATGGGGCTTTACCGCAACCCTATCCTCGGGCTTCAGAATATCGAAATACAGGGCGGTCAGGATGGAAATACACGACGCGCAGGAAGCCTGATGCCCCCCCACCTTCAGCCCATCACGATTGGGCCGGATATGATTGGCGTGATGGATCATCCAGGCAGATAGCCAGAGGAGTTTCTGTTCGAGCGCGTGCAGTATTTCAATGCGCCGCGCGCCCTTCGTCAGATGGCGCGGCTTGCTTTTTCCCTGCACGGTCATGCTCCAACCCCTCAACTATTGAAGGGAATATGGCGCCTTAAGCTTGGGGAAGGAAGGGGTCTTTCAGTGCCGGATCAGTCGCTTCAAGGCCGGGGCGGCAGCGCGCAGCCCCTCCCCCACATAGGCTTCGTGATTATGCTCGATGCTGGCGGGATCATAGAGGTAATTCACCATAAGCCCCAGGGATTGCCGAAAACCATTCTCCGAGACATCCGCCCGCCAATTCACCCTTTCGACCCGGGCGCCATTCGATAGATGAAAATGCGCAACCGGATCCAAGGCACGGCCGGGCCGGTTTGGCGCGGTTTCATTAAGCAGGTAGCGGGCGGCCCATCGGCTGAACACCGCCCGCGCCAGCTTCGCTTGCGCCTCATCCTGCCATAAGCCGCGCTCGGCCAGGATGCGCCCCAGCAATTTTGCGCCCGGATCAGGCGCCTCCCCCGCTGCCCCCGGGCCATCTGCCTGGAACGCCGCGCCTTCTTCCGGGGTGAGAAGCGCCGTGCCCGTCGCGATGGATTTTTCCAGCCACGCCCGAAACCCAGGCATCGGCGATAGGGTGCAAAAGGTCTTGAGTCGGGGGAATTCGGCGGCGAGCAATTCCACGACGCGCTTGATCAGAAAATTACCGAAGGAAATGCCATCAAGGCCGCGCTGGCAGTTATTGATGGAGTAAAACACCGCAGTATCCGCAAGGCTTGCATCCTGTAGCGGTGCCTTTTCATCCAGGATCTTCTGCACGCTTTCCGCCATGCCACGTTCCAGCGCCACCTCGACAAAAATCAGCGGTTCATCGGGCATGCGTGGATGGAAAAACGCGTAACAGCGCCGGTCAGAATCAAGGCGATTGCGCAAATCGCGCCAGGTGCGAATACGATGCACCGCTTCATACTGCACCAGCTTTTCGAGCAAGGCAGCCGGTGATTTCCAATCTATCGCGCGCAATTCAAGAAAGCCGACATCAAACCAGGATGCCAGCAAGCCCTTCAAATCCGTTTCAAGCGCTTGCAACAAGGGATCCGCATTCATCACGGCCAGCAATTCGGCGCGCATATCAACGAGAAATTTCACACCATCTGGTATCGCCGCGAAGGCCGTCAGCAGCCGTAACCGCGGTGGTTCCAAAGCACGGCGCAGCTTCGCCAAGGCAATGGCGCGCAAGGCGGCATTGGGCGCTGCTGTCAGCGCTTCAATCGCCGCCGTTACAGCCTGGGCATCGGAATCAAAAGCGGCCAGGGCCTTGAGGAAGGCGAGCCTGCCTTCTGCATCCAAACCACGATATTCCTGCGCCAAGGCGGCCGCGCGATTGCGGGCGGAAACCTCACCGCCACGCGCCAGCAAGCAATCGCGGAATTGGGCGGTGAAATCCTGCTCTGGTGCAGTCACACGTCCGCCATTGCCCGACAAATCGCGCCACAAGGTCGCCACGCGACGCATCGCACGATCAATCAACCCAGCTTGCAGCGCGATCTCGGACATAAAAACCCCATCCGCGTAAGCACCGAAGCCTATCGAATATTACCTTTCAAAACAAAGAAATTTCGCTTCAAGACACAAAAGCGTGACGACGCATCATGGCGCTGGCATCCATTGCTGCATGGCAACCGCAATTAATGGCGGCAGATCTTCCGCGATCAGCCCCGGCGGTCCCAGGCGGGCGGCGGCGCCATGCAACCAGACCGCTGCCGCGCTGGCTTCAAAGGGCGCCATCCCTTGCGCCATCAGCCCCGCGATCAGGCCGGCCAGCACATCACCACTGCCGGCCGTGGCCAGGCTCGCGGGCGCATTGTCATTGATGATCAGCCGGCCATCCGGCGCGGCGATCATGCTATCGGGCCCCTTAAGTACGACGACACCGCCAATCTGCGCCGCAGCCTGACGCAGGGCGCTTGGGCGATCCTGCCCCGGATCCCCGAATACGCGCGCGAATTCGCCGGCATGGGGTGTAATCACCGCCGTACCACGCAAGATTTCCGGCTGGCCCGCTGCCGCCATCAGGGCGCCCGCATCCGCCACCAGCAGGCGCTTGGCGGCAAGCACCGCCGCCAGGGCCTTCCTTGTCGCGGCATCGGGCAGCAACCCAGGCCCCAAAAGCCAGACCGCGCGCCGTGCATCGCCCAGCAGCGTGTCCAAGGCTTCTTCGGTGACCAAAAGCCCCGGATCGCCGCCCCGCAGCAACTGCGCCAAAGCTGCGGCCCCGGCCAGCAGGCTCACCAGCCCTGCCCCGGTGCGGCGCGCGGCAACGGCGGCAAGCCGTGCTGCCCCAGGCATGCTGGCACCCGCCAGAATGGTGACATGGCCGCGCCGATACTTATGCGCCTGCGCTGCCGTGGCCGGGAGCGACCAAAGCCCTGGGCCATTCCGCCAAGATTGCGGGGCAATTTCATCCAGCACGCGCGCTGGCAGGCCGATATCGGCCAGAACAACCTCTCCGCAGAGGCTACGGGCCGGAAACAGTAAATGCCCTGGCTTCAGCCGGAAAAACGTGACCGTCAGGGCGGCCTGGGGCGCATATCCCAGGGCCTGCCCCGTCGTGCCATCCACCCCGGAAGGGACATCAATGGCAATGATCGGTGCCGTCACAGCCTGCAATACGGATTGAACTGCTGCGCCCAGGGGGCGCGCCAGCCCGGCCCCAAACAGCGCATCCACCACCAAGCCCGTGCGCGCCACACTCGCCGGCGTGAAGGGCCTGACAGGGCCGCGCCAGGCCGCCGCCGCCAGCGCGGCATCACTGCCAGGCCGCGGGGGCGCCAATGCCGCTACGGCAACCGGCCAGCCCATTTGCTCCAGATGGCGCGCAACCACATAGCCATCGCCACCATTATTGCCGGGCCCGGCCAAAACCACCGTCGGCTGCGGCCGAAACCGCGCGCGAATGGCCCTTGCCACGGCGCGGCCAGCGGCTTCCATCAACCTATAGCCCTGGATCCCCTCGGCCAGCGCCAAGGCATCAGCGCGGCCCATTTCGGCTGGGGTCAACAATTCGGCGGGTTCGGGCCAAGACATGGCGCCTTATACACCGCGCAGCGCCCCATTGTCGTCCATCCGCCTGGGACAGCGCAGTGCCTAGCCGGGGATACTGCTATAAAGCGTAAGCAATTAATGGAGTCGCGCATGGCCTTCGTGATCGCTGTCGCCCAGCGTAAGGGTGGTGCGGGCAAATCGACCGTTTCAGCCACCCTCGCCACCGCCTTGGCAGAGGCCGGCAAGCGTGTGGCTTTGCTCGATATCGACCCCCAGCGCAGCCTGGCGCGCTGGGATCAGCAAAGGGGCGAAAGCAAGAAGGCCCGGCCCTTGCACTTTGAAGCACCCAGTGGCTGGCGCCTGCCCGCGACCCTGGAACGCCTGAGGCGGGAGCAGGACTACATCCTGATGGATACCGCGCCCCATGATGATACCGATGCCAGGCTCGCCATTCGCGGTGCGGATCTGGTGCTGGTGCCGCTGCAACCCTCGGCGGCCGATCTCTGGTCCATGGATGCCACGCTGGATTTGGCAAAGCAGGAAAGGCGCCCGGTTCAATTACTGCTGAACCGTGTACCGGCCGCGGGCCGTCTGCGTGAGCAAATCGAGGCCGCCTTGCACCAGCGCAAGCTGCCCGTGCTGGATGCCGTCTTGGGCAATCGCACCGCCTATGCGCAGGCCTTCATGTCCGGGCTTGGCGTGGTTGAAGCCGCCCCACGCGGGCCCGCCGCAGCAGAAGCGCGCGCCTTGGCAGAAGCGCTGCAACATTTGCACAAAAAGGGCTGAGCGCGATGGGAAGCTTGATCTTGATGGCGCATGTGCTTGGCGCCGTGATCTGGGTGGGCGGCATGGCCTTTGCGCTCATGGTCCTGCGCCCGGCCGTGCACGAGGTACTGGAACCACCACAGCGGCTGGCCTTGATGGCCGCCGTGTTTCGGCGGTTTTTCCTCATTATCTGGCACGCCATGCCGATCGTGATTCTGTCGGGATGGGCGTTGTTTTTTACCTGGCATGGCGGCTTCAGCACTGCGGCCTGGAACCTTCACGCCATGCATCTGATCGGGCTGATTATGGGTTTGGTGTTTTTGGGCGTATTCTTTGGCCCGTGGCGCGCCATGCGCTTGGCCTTGGCCGCGGAAAATCGTCCAGCAGCGGCGCGGGCGGTTGAATCGATACGAAAGCTTATTGTGATGAATCTTATACTTGGCCTTGGCGTCATCGCCATATCATTGATCGGACGCATTGCCGCATGAGCACCACCCTGAAGGACGGCATCCAGATTGTGGAGGATGCCGCCCCCGAATTTGAAGCTGTCGCGGCCATTCAGCGCGGCCTGCATAATTTCAACCAGGAAACCGGCGGTCCTTATGACCGGGAACCGGTGACGTTGCTGGTGCAGGATGCTGATGGCAAGACGCTGGGGGGCTTATTGGGCCTGACCTTCTGGGGCTGGCTATTCATCGATTGGCTCTATCTGGAACGCGGCATGCGCCGGCAGGGCATTGGTGAAGAATTGCTCCAACGCGCCGAAGCCATTGGGCGCGAACGCGGCTGCACCAATGCCTATACGGATACTTTCAGCTTCCAGGCGCCGGGCTTTTGGAAGCGCAATGGCTATGTGGAATTCGGCAAGCTGGAAGGCATGCCGGCCGGTCATGCGCGGGTTTGGTTGCGGAAGAAACTATAGGCCTATTCAACCCTGATCCCCGCCTTGGCCACCACATCGGCCCACATCGCGATCTCTCGCTTCAATACCGTATCGAATGCGGCTGTGCTTTGCCCGCCGGGTTCCGTGCCCAATTCCAGGATACGCTGCGTGAGATCAGGTGCTGCGATGGCGGCCGCTATCGCTTCATGGAGCTGCGCCTGAAGGGCAGCGGGTGTGCGGGCCGGCAGGAAGGCTGCGACCCAGGTATCCGCTTCAAACCCTGGCACGGTTTCAGCGACACTCGGCACCTCCGGAAAGGCGCGGTTGCGCGTGGGCGATGTGACGGCGATGGGTCTGATCTGCCCTGACCGTGCCAGCCCCGCTGAGGCGGTGAGCGAATCAAAGCCAAGCTGCACATTGCCCGCCGCCAGATCCTGCAAGGCAGGGCCGGAACCGCGATAGGGAATATATTGGATATCCACCCCGGTCGTGAGCCGAAACAACTCCGCCCCCAAATGCGGCCCACCGCCGGGTGACCCCGCCGTGTAATTCAGCTTGCCCGGATTGGCGCGGGCATAAGCCAGCAATTCGCCAATGGTCCGGATGGGCAGGCTTGGTGTTGCGGTCACCAGCATCGGCGTGCGCCCAAGCATGGTGATGGGCAGGAAGGCGCTTGGAATATCGAAAGGCGCCTTGTCCTTATGCGTCGTCGGCAGGATGGAATGGGCCGAGGCATTGATCAGCACCGTATAACCATCGGGCGCCGCGCGGGCGACTTCGCCCATGCCAATCAGCCCGGAAGCGCCGGCGCGGTTTTCCACCACGATTTGCCAGCCTTTTTGTTCCGCGATCTTGCGCGCCACCAAGCGGCCCAGAATGTCGCTTGGCCCGCCAGGCGGAAAGGCTATGACGAAGCGGATGGGCGCGCTGGGCCAGGCCGTCTGTGCTTTCAGGATGCTGGGGGCCAAAAACCCAGCGGCAAGCACCTTCCGACGCGACAAAGCTGGCATGCCGATCCCTCCGTTCCCAGGGCATGGCGGCCAGGCCCGTGCTGGCCGTTCATGGCATCATTTTCTTGGGCGTTTTTCGAACCCCGACAAAAGCTGCCACGGGGCGTGCAAAACCTCCATAAAAAAATGGCGCGACCCGGTTTCCCGGATCGCGCCATAGCCCTCTGTTGGAAGGGGTTGGGTCTTAGCCCTTCAGGCCCGCCAAAGCCTCATTCAAGGTCTTGCTCGGGCGCATGGCGGAGGAGGTCTTGGCGTTATCGGGCAGGTAATAACCACCCAAATCCTGCGCCTTGCCCTGGGCCTCAATCAATTCCGCGTAGATCTTCTTCTCATTCTCAGAGAGCTTATCCGCAAGCGGCTTGAAGCGCGCCGCGAGGCCAGAGCTATTGTCACGCGCCGCGAGCGCCTGCGCCCAATAAAGAGCGAGGTAGAAATGCGAACCGCGGTTATCGATTTCGCCCACCTTGCGCGCGGGGGAACGGTTATATTCCAGGATCTTGCCATTCGCTTCATCAAGCGTCTCGGCCAGCACCTTCACGTCTTCGTTGTTGGTGGTCTGCGCCAAATGCTCAAGCGACGCGCCAAGGGCCAGAAACTCACCCAGCGAATCCCAGCGCAAATAGCCTTCCCCCTGGAATTGCTCGACATGCTTTGGCGCCGAACCACCCGCGCCGGTTTCAAACAAGCCACCACCATTGAGCAAGGGCACAATGGAAAGCATCTTGGCCGAGGTGCCGAGTTCCATGATCGGGAAAAGATCCGTCAAGTAATCGCGCAGCACATTGCCCGTGACGGAGATGGTATCGAGCCCCTTGCGGATACGGTCGAGCGAGAATTGCATCGCTTCAACCGAACCCAGGATGCGGATATCAAGCCCTGAGGTGTCGTGGTCCTTCAGGTATTTCTGCACCTTGAGGATGAGTTGCGCATCATGTGCGCGGTTCGCATCCAGCCAGAAGACCGCAGGCGTATTGGTCAGACGCGCACGGCGCACGGCAAGCTTCACCCAATCCTGAATGGGCGCGTCCTTCACCTGACACATGCGGAAGATGTCGCCCGCCTCAACCGGGCGGGAGAGCAGCACCGTGCCATCTTCGGCAACCACGCGCACTTCGCCATCAACCGCCAGTTCGAAGGTCTTGTCGTGGGAACCATATTCTTCGGCCTGCTGCGCCATCAGCCCGACATTGGGCACAGTGCCCATGGTCTTCGGGTCAAAGGCACCATTGGCTTTGCAGTCTTCAATCACGGTCTGGAACAGACGCGCATAGCAACGATCCGGGATCACCGCCTTGGTGTCATGCAGCTTGCCATCCGGGCCCCACATCTTGCCCGATTCACGGATCATGGCCGGCATGGAAGCGTCAATGATCGTGTCGCTTGAGACATGCAGATTGGTGATGCCGCGATCGGAATTGACCATCGCCAGCGCCGGGCGCGCCTTATAGGTCGCGTCAATATCGGCCAGGATCGGCGCCTTTTCGGCTTCCGGCAGGGTTTCGATCTTGGCCAGCATGTCGCCAACGCCGTTATTCGGGTTGACGCCAAGGCGCGAGAGCGTCGCGGCATGCTTCTGGAAGACATCCGCGAAAAACACCGAAACCGCATGGCCGAACAGGATGGGATCGGAGATCTTCATCATGGTGGCCTTGAGGTGCACGGAAAACAGCACCCCGTCGCGCTTGGCGGCGTCAATCTGTTCCGCGAGGAAAGCGCGCAGCGCCTTCCGGCTCATTACGGATGCATCGATGATTTCGCCCGCGATCAATGGCGTTTTCGCCTTGAGCACCGTGACGCTGCCATCCTTCGCCACCAATTCAATGCGCGCATTGGTCGGCGCTGTCATGGTGGTGGCGACTTCGGAGCCATAAAAATCCCCGCCCGGCATATAGGCGACATGGGATTTGGAATCCTTCGACCAGGCGCCCATCTTATGCGGATTGTTGCGCGCATATTGCTTCACGGCACCGGCCGCGCGGCGGTCTGAATTGCCTTCGCGCAGCACCGGGTTCACCGCGCTGCCGAGCACCTTGCCGTAGCGGGCGCGGATTTCGCGCTCAGCATCCGTGCTGGGGTTATCCGGGAAATCCGGCACCTTATAGCCCTTGCCCTGCAATTCCTTGATCGCGGCCTTGAGCTGGGGGACCGAGGCGGAGATATTCGGCAGCTTGATGATATTGGCATCGGGCCTGAGGGCAAGCTTGCCGAGTTCCGCCAATTCATCATTCACCCGCTGCTCAGGCGTCAGGTTTTCCGGGAAATTCGCCAGGATACGGCCCGTGAGCGAAATATCCTTCAGCTTCATCTTGACGCCGGCCGTGCCGACAAAGGCCTCGACGATCGGCAACAGGGAAAACGTCGCGAGCGCCGGAGCTTCATCGACTTTGGTCCAGACGATTTCAAGATCTGACATGCTAGCACCTTCCGAGGGCCGTTAAGGCCACGTTGAACATTGCAAGATTTATGGCGGCGTTGTCGCACCAGGGGGGGCTGAGAGCAAGTGCCGACCCGCCCGACACCCCGCAAAAACCCAAGGCGGCATGCGCCTTGAGCCATGACAATATTTACCGAAATTTCATCCCATGGCTGGCGCGCGCCGGCATAGCCCAATAGGCCCTGGATGCCCGTGCTTTCCAGGGGGGGGCGGCCAGCCCGCCCTGCGTCAATCGGCGCCATGCGCCGATGCGCGGTCCCCATAGCCCTGCGGATGTTTTTCGCGCCAGGCCCAGGCGGTGCGGACGATATCATCAATATCGGCAAAACGCGGCGCCCAGCCGGTATCCTGGCGCAGCCTTTGGCTCGCCGCGACCAGCACGGCAGGATCGCCCGGCCGCCGAGGGCCGATGCTATGGGGTACGGCGCGGCCGCTCACGCGTTCAATCGCGCCCAGCACCTGTTTCACCGAATGGCCTTCGCCATTGCCGATATTATAGCGGCAGGACCCATGGGTATTCAGCCGATCCAAGACGCGCAAATGGGCATCGGCCAGATCGGTCACATGCACATAATCGCGAATACAGGTACCATCGGGGGTCGGGTAATCAGCGCCAAACACGGTCAATGGCGGGCGTCGGCCCAAGGCCGCATCAATGGCAAGCGGCACCAGATGGGTTTCCGGCGCGTGATCCTCCCCGGCCCTTCCCAGGGGATCGGCGCCCGCCGCGTTGAAATAGCGCAACGCCGCGTAGCGCAGGCCGTGAATACGCTCCGCCCAGCCAAGCGCCGTTTCGACCATAAGCTTGCTTTCGCCATAGGGGTTGCCGGGCGCCACCGGACAATCCTCATCAATCGGAATACGCTCAGGGTTCCCGAACAGGGCCGCGGTGGAGGATAGCACGAAGCGCAAACAGCCTGCCTGCACCGCCGCTTCGATCAAACGCACACTATTGGTGAGGTTTTCCGCAAGGTAATGCATCGGCGCCTTCATGCTTTCCCCCACCAGGGAAAGCGCGGCGAAATGCAGCACGGCATCAAAACGCCAGGTGGCGAAAATGGTCGCAAGCTGTTGATGATCAGCGATTGGCGCCTGCACCAGCGTGACCCCTGCAGGAAGTGCAGCGCGGTGCCCCTGGCTCAGATCATCCAGGACAATGACCTCATCGCCCCGATCCACCAGCGCCAGCACCGCATGGCTGCCGACAAAACCAGCCCCACCTGTCACCAGATAGCGCGCCATGAGAAACCCCTAAATTGAAGGCGCCCGGGCGCCAGTGTTTGCCGCAATCATCACCGCGCGGCGGTCTCGACCATCCGTTCACTGCGCTGCGCGTCTAAGGCGCGAAGATAAGCGGCATCAAGACCGTATATGTCACGGCGGATCATCACGCGTTCGGCTTCCACCACGACCGTGTCATAATGAAGGCGTACGGGAATGGGTCGCGCCAGGGCGACCCCCTGGGTGACCCGGCTTTCCAGGACACGATCAACCCGCGCGGCATCCCAGGCCGTGAGCCCCTTCAAGGCCTCCTGCAGCAAATCCATCGGACGTTCCAGCCTGATGCAACCGGAAGAAAATGCCCGATCAGGCCGCCGAAACAAATGCCGATCCGGCGTATCATGCATGTAGATGTCATCGCGATTGGGCATGATGAATTTGATCCGCCCCAGCGCATTTGCCTCGCCCGCATCCTGGCGGATGATGAAAGGGAAATGATCCTTGGAATAGGCGCTGAAATCGATGGTCGTCGCATCGATTTCGGTCAATTCCCCTTCCACACGCTGATACAAGCGGAAACCGGCGGCCTGCACGCGGGCCGGGTCACGGCGCAGGCGTGGCAGCAAATCTTCCCGCGCATTGCGTTCCGGCACGCCCCAATGCGGATTGAACTGCACCGCCACCATGCGGAGATCGAGCATCGGGGTCGCGCGATCGGTACGCCCAACAATCACCGCCATTTCCTGCAGGACGCGCTCACCTTCCAGCAGGCGCAGCCGGAAATGCGGCACATTCACGTCAATACGCCGCTCGGCGCTGGCTGCCGCCAGGCCACGACGCATATCAAGTGCGACCCGTAACTGGCCGATTTTCTTTTCTACTGGCGTATTCAAAGCGGACCAGGTGATGGGGCCAATGCGACCATCAGCTTCCAAACCCTCGACGGCCTGAAAACGACGCACAACAGACTGCAATGGC
>JACCED010234511.1_pt1 | contig 16527 bp, 10 predicted proteins | sample 7455021 | NCBI WGS metagenome assembly JACCED01 (sample SAMN15323456, study PRJNA562643) | freshwater metagenome | isolation source: river surface water | place: USA:Blue River Watershed | collected 2017-08-19 | reverse complement strand
TCTAGCATGACTTGGCCCCATTCTCCATCAAGACCTGCTCTCTCGGCAAAACGCTTTATATCTCGTTTCAGATGAGCCAGGCAGTACTGGTGTGGCCCAAGGAAGCGATAAATCGCCAACCTATCAACCTGAATAATGGGTTTATTTCATAGAACCTTGCCGCATCTTGCAAGCACTTTTCGCAGATTTTGGTATGTCCATAGGTGCTTTCAGCTATTGAACGTGCCAAAATCTCCGGAAAATTGCCTCGCAATCTGCAACAATTCCCCATAAACTAAACCCATTATTCAGGTTAAAACGGTTCGCCCATGCGCTCTTGCGCAGGGCAGAAAATCTATGGGTCTTTTCTACACGAGATGGGGTAGAGCCGACGAACAATCAGGCAGAGAGAGATCTTCGAGGAATTGTGATAACACGAAGAATTAGTTACGGTTCCAAGAGCGAGCGAGGTGATCGGTTTATCGAGAGAATCAATACCGTTGTGACGACCCTGAAACGACAAGGTGGAAAATGTCTAGACTACCTCGAACAAGCTCTTGGCGCCTGGAAGACAGGGACATCAGCTCCCACTGTTTTTAGAGACGCTTGCTGTACCCCCTGAACAAATACTATCAACCATTTTTTATGAAAACGCCCTGTAGGTTTTTCAAGTATGGATTCCCAAATGATACGTGTAAGAGTAAAATCTATAGGTTTAAGCTCGTATGGCTTAAATTCGAAGTTATGAAATTCCCATTTCTCTTTGAGAGATGGGCTCATTGCCTCCGTGATACCGGGATTCTCAGAAAACACACGTATTTCTTCTAGGTCTTTTATTGTAGATTTTATCCACACAGAATATGAAGCTGGGTCAACTTCTGCGTAGCTAATATCAAGATGAATCGTTTGACCTGATGGAAGCTCAACTGGGAGATCTAAAGCTGAAAGAGTGATATTTCCAGTAAGTAGTGGCAATAAGGCAAAGAGAAAATTGCAAGAGCGAGCGAGTGTCATTTTCGACTCCTTTTGAGTAGACTTCAACCCAGTTGCCAACCATTAGGGGACATTTTAACTTTGGAGAAAAGGGACATTATCGCTTTGGACGTAAATCACTTAGAAAAATGTTGCTTGATTGTCTTAATTTCAATAGCATTTATGCCGAAACAAACTGAAGAATTAGGAATTTGACAAAGAAACGTCCTAAGTTTGAACCAAACAGCCCCCTTGGAACTAGTTCGCACCTAAGACCGCTTCACTTAGCTACTTACTACAAAGGTCCCGTGGACCTTCTCGTGTATCCGCAGCCAAAGCGACTCAACTTAAATAAGTTGAGCGATGCAGACGGATTTAAATTGAGCGACTGTCCAACGCCGTCAAAAACCGATTCTTCAGGTTATCTCGGTATCATCATGCGGAAAAATAATCATTAAAAAAGGAATTGTTATGTCTTCACAAATATCATCAAAACCAGCTATTCAACCGATAGATTATGAAATGCAGAGTCGATGTCAACCCAATAGCCCTGTTAAAACTGACCATAGAGAGGGCGAGGCATTTGACTTCTTATCTAGTGAACAGAAGGTTCTATGCAAAGTTACAGCGGATGCGTTTGACTCTCTTAACCAAATCAAAGAGCATAGAACTGCTGATGAGCGGCATTCTTCAGAAGATGGCAACTGGATAAGAAAACATGCAGTAACTCACATTCCATCCTCGCAAGAAATGACAGATACCTCATTGGGTGATCTAACTTCTTCTCCTGAGTCGGAAGAGATTTTAAATGATGAACGGCTCGAGCAAGGAGAACCTCAAGAGAAAAAAACTGGCACTCAATATAGACTAATTCAATTAGACCTCTCTGGGAACCGGCTCGAATCGCTCTTCAACAACTTCTATCCATGTGGGGTCAAGAATTTAAAGAAGCTAAACTTGTCTATGAACCGATTCTCATTGTTCCCCAAGGAAATCTGTTGCCTTGAGAATTTAGAGATCCTATACTTCTCTGAGAACCAGCTCAAATGTCTTCCTGAGGAGATCGGTCATCTCGTGAATTTAAATGAGCTAGACCTCTCTAAGAACCCGCTCGAATCGCTTCCCAAGGAAGTCGCTAAACTCAAGGGTTTAAGGAAGCTAAATCTCTCTAGCACCCAGCTCAAATGTCTTCCTGAGGAGATCGGTCATCTCGTGAATTTAAATGAGCTAGACCTCTCTAAGAACCAGCTCGAAGCGCTTTCCAAGGAAGTCGCTAAACTCAAGGGTTTAAGGAAGCTAAATCTCTCTAGCACCCAGCTCAAATGTTTCCCTGAGGAGATCGGTCATCTCGTGAATTTAAATGAGCTAGACCTCTCTAAGAACCAGCTCGAAGCGCTTCCCAAGGAAATCGCTAACCTCAAGGATTTAAGGAAGCTAAATCTCTCTAGCACCCAGCTCAAATGTTTCCCTGAGGAGATCGGTCATCTCGTGAATTTAAATGAGCTAGACCTCTCTGGGAACCAGCTCGAATCGCCCCTCCAAGGAAATCTCGCTCATCGCGTGAATTTAAATGAGCTAGACCTCTGACAACCCATTTGTTCAGGGGGTCTAGCAAGACCCACTGAACAAATACGCTTTGGTGCTTTTCAAGTGTAAGCACTATATACCGAAATAATCTGAAGAATCGGTTTTTGCCAGCGTCGCCGGCCAGCGAATTTGAAATCCGCCTGCATCGCCCAACTTATTCAAGTTGAGCTGCTTCCGTGCAGGCTCTGCCTGACTTAAATTCATGGCAGCTCCTTGTCAAATTCCCGATTCTTCAGGTTATTGCGTTATAAGCAATATATACATGAACAATCAGACCATCAATTTAATTTTGTTGATTAATTAATCAAATTATTAAAATATTAAAGAAAGTAGAGAATGAAATTAAAAGGAGTGTTTCTATGGCCACTGCTTACCCGCAACCTTCTAAAAACCCTAAAACTTCTGCTCTTTGGGCTAAAGCTCAGAAAATTAAAGGGGAAATTGACAGTTTGATTACGAAAATGCAAAAACAGCCCGAGTTTACCCCAACGCGCGATCAGCTCGAAACGTATGCTGAGCAACTCCTCGAGTTCATAAGCAAAAACCACGATATCATCACCCCTCATGACCGTTACTTAAAAGCAGCTATCATCGACTTGACTGAAGTTCCACAGATGGCGCCTCAGATGCAACGGATCTCTTTTCTAACATGCCTGCGCGACGCATCGAAGAATATGAAGGAGTTTATGAGTTGCCAGTAGGGTTGGAACACAGTTTGGAGATCATCTCTTCATCATCAGAGATCGATCCCTTATAGACAATCCCTTTTTGGAGATCTAACGTCACAAGTTGACCTTCCTTCAGCAAAGTCATCGCACCATCAGCTCGGACAAGAAGCGGAATGTCCAGCATCTTAGCCACTTGGACAGCGTGCTTCTCTGAGTCAACATCATCGGGATGGTTCTGCAGAACAATTCCGATTGCATGCTTCAAAGCAGGCAAGTAAGAATCATCACAACGGCTGATCACAACAATCTTCTGGGACACATCTTCCGTCCGAGTATCTTGAGGCACATGGACTAAAGCCACTTTGCCGTAAACCCTCCTTCCTTCATGGGAATGTCCCCGAACTAAGACATCTCCAATACTTTCGACAAGCATCATGTTGGTCGTTCCGCTGATTCCAAATGGAGAACCTGCTGTGACGACGACGAGGTCTCCATAGCTTGCTAGCCCCTTCTTTAAAGCAAAGCAACTGACAATTTGCAAAGCATCATGCGCATTGTTAGCTGGAACTGGATCAACAGGGACGACTCCCCAATTCATGGCGAGCTGATGGTAGACTTTGGCAACTGGCGTCAAGACGATGATGGGCATCTCTGCGCGAAACCGGGAAACTAAGCGTGCAGTAAAGCCCCGGCTAGTGAATACAAAGATCGCTTTGGCATTGGCACTATAGGCAGTTTTTACGGTAGCTAAGGCCACCGAAGTCGACACATCGTTGTAATCAGTCTGAGAGTTTTGAGAGAAAAAACTCCGATAGTTGAAGTCCTTCTCTGTCTCATCGACAATGCTCTTCATCATTTCGACCGCTTCGATCGGGTACTGGCCCATCGCTGTTTCTCCCGAGAGCATCACAGCAGACGTGCTGTCATAGATCGCATTGGCCACATCCGAGACCTCAGCGCGGGTCGGCCTTGGATTTTTAATCATCGATTCGAGCATCTGGGTTGCTGTGACGACCGGCTTAGCCGCTTGGTAACACTTGCGGATCATCATCTTCTGCAATTTGGGGATCTGCTTTAAGGGGAGCTCGACGCCAAGGTCTCCCCTTGCGACCATGATCCCGTCGGCAACCTGGACAATGCTATCGAAGTTGCGAACGCCTAAACTGTTTTCGATCTTGGCGATGACAATGATATCTAATTTGCCACTCTTTGCCAAAAGGCGCTTGATCTCAAGGATATGCTCCGCTGAACGGATGAATGAGGCGGCGATGACATCGATGTCTTGCTCACAGCCAAAAGTGATATCGGAAATATCTTGGGCGGTCATCGCAGGCAGATCGATATCAACCCCTGGCACATTGACCCCTTTTTGTGTTTTGAGGACCCCTGAGTTATCGATCTCAACAATCACAGAATCTTTTGTTTTAATCACAACATGCGAAGTGATATAGCCATCGTCAAACAGCACCTTGGTCCCAGGATGAAGAGCATCGATCGCAATATCGGGAGTCACTTGGACCCGACTTGCATCACCGATGACTTCTTCCTTAACAAGCTCGAGCTTTTGCCCTTTTTGGAGCTGAACTTGATCATTGCAGATCTTCCCAACACGGATTTCAGGACCTTTCGTATCAAGCATGATCGCAAGGGGGATCTTTTTCTCATTTCTAGCACGTTTTAAGAGATCGATCACTTTCTTGTGTTCTTCTTGGGTACCGTGGCTGAAATTAAGGCGAGCGACATTCATCCCTGCGTCGATGAGCTGCAGGATCTTTTCATAGGTGTTGCAAGCAGGGCCGATCGTGCAGATAATTTTGGTTCTCGTGATCATATTTTCATCGTAGGGGATTGCCTCTTTCTGGACAAGTCTGTCAAACTTGTCGTCTTTTTTTGTGAGGAAATGGTAAAATTGCCCTAATGCCAATTGCAAAATAGCTCAAAATCATCAATTTTTTCAAACATCCGATTTTTGCAATTCCCAAACCTAAAAAAAAGTATGAAACAACAACCTCCCATCATTTTAAAGAAAGTCCATGTGCACAATTTAAAGGGTGTCGACCTGGAATTGGAACACAACCGGTTGATCGTGTTCACAGGGGTCTCTGGGTCTGGCAAGTCGTCGCTTGCCTTCGATACGATCTATGTGGAAGGACAAAGGCGATATGTTGAGTCCCTTTCGACCTACGCAAGACGTCATCTAGGCGAGCTGCCCAAGCCCCATGCGGAGGTGATCAGCGGTATTTCCCCTACCATCGCAATCGAGCAGAAGACCGCTGGTCGCAATCCGAGGTCGACTGTCGGAACGATGACCGGCATTTACGACTTCATGCGCGTCCTTTACGCTCGGATCGGAATCCCCCATTGTCCCGTCAGCAAAGAACCAGTCCGCCCTCAAAGCCCCGAGCACATCCTCAAATCGGTCCAAGAGCTACCGAAAGGGACGAAAATCCTAGTATTGAGCCCTTTTGCCAAAGGTAAAAAAGGAGAATTTAAAGAGGACTTTGCCGAACTTGTTCGGAAAGGATTTACGCGGGTCCGTCTTGATGGACAGATCGTCGATTTGAGCGAGCCGATCCAGGTCGATGGAAAAGTGGCCCACGATATCGATCTTATCATCGATCGGATGCTGATCGATCCTTCGGAAGAAAAACGTCTTGCCGAAGCGGTGACCCAAGCACTTGATGCGGGCCAAGGGATTATGAGCGTGCAGATCCCAGACACAGGGCAAGAGATGCTCTTTTCCCAGTTCGCCTACTCTCCCAAGTCAGGGCTTTCCTACGGGCCTCTGGAACCATCAGATTTTTCTTTTAACCATCCTGGAGGAATGTGTCCGACCTGTCAAGGGCTAGGACTGATCCAAGAGTTTGATCTCGACCTTGTGATCAATCCGGAACTTTCGATTGCAGAGGACTGCTTCACCATTGGCAGCTCCTATACAACGGTCCGCTATGGCAATATCTACAACAATTTGGCCAAACTCTACAGCTTTAACGTCAATACGCCCTGGAAAAAGCTACCCGACAAAGCCCGGAAAGTCTTGCTGTATGGAACAGAAAAAAAGTGGACGCGGATGCAGTTCGTCCACCCCACAAAAAAATCGCGCTGGAGCGAATATGTCCAGTGGCGCGGTGTCTTAGCAGAAGCGCGCGAGCGGTTTCAAAAAGCTCAGAGCGATCTCTACAGAAACAAAATGGCCAAGATGATGCAGGAGGCTGCCTGCCCCTCCTGCCACGGAGACCGGATCAAGCCCTACCCCGCGGTAACGCTGCTTGGTGGCAAACGGATCGCTGAGATCACAGCCCTTTCCATCGACGACGCTCTTCTATTCTTTCAAAATCTCCGCTTAACAAAACAAGAAAAGATGATCGCGGAAGAGCTGCTCAAAGAGATCGTCCAACGGATCCAGTTCCTTAAAGGGGTCGGCCTCAATTACCTCTCGCTTGAACGGACAGCGCCAACCCTTTCAGGAGGAGAGGCGCAGCGGGTGCGCCTAGCCTCCCAGATCGGATCAGGCCTTGTCGGCGCCACCTACGTTCTCGATGAGCCTTCGATCGGGCTACATCCGCGCGACAACATCAAGCTGCTTGAGACTCTCCGTCGCCTTAAGGAAAAAGGGAACACGGTCATTGTTGTCGAGCATGATGAGGAGACGATCCGCGCCGCCGATATGATCGTCGATGTTGGGCCTCTTGCCGGGAAAAATGGAGGCAAGATCATCGTTAAGGGAAGTTACAACGACCTGATCAACTCGCCTGATTCGATCACAGGGGCCTACCTATCGGGACGCCTTAACATCCCTATCCCTAAACGGAGAAAAGGGAATGGAAAGATCACGATCCAAAAAGCGTCACACCACAACTTAAAATCAATTGATGTGCAGATCCCTTTAAAAATACTTGTCGCAGTCACTGGCGTTTCCGGATCGGGAAAATCATCGCTCATCAGCGACACCCTCTACCCTGCCCTTTCCAACACCCTACTCCACTCTAAACTTTCCGTCGGCAAGCACAAAGCAATCCAGAATATCGATGCAATCGATAAAGTGATCGCCATCGACCAAACTCCAATCGGCAGAACACCCCGCTCCAACCCAGCCACATACATCAAACTCTTCGATGAGATCCGGGACCTTTTCAGTCAGCTTCCTGAAAGTATCGCCCATGGCTACAAGTCGGGACGATTCAGCTTCAACGTCAAGGAAGGGTCCTGCCCTCACTGTAGCGGAATGGGAATGACCAAGATCGATATGGACTTCATGGAAGATGAATGGGTCAAGTGTGAGCATTGCCATGGGATGCGCTTTGACAGCACAACCCTGTCGATCCTCTACCGCGGCAAGAACATCTACGAAGTGTTGGAAATGACGGTCGCCGACGCCTATGAATTTTTCACCGCAATCCCTCAAATCAAACAGAAACTACATACACTGCTCGATGTCGGACTCGATTACATCAAGCTCGGCCAGGCCTCTCCGACCCTATCGGGAGGAGAAGCCCAGCGGATTAAGCTTGCCAAGGAACTCTCCCGCCCATCGAGCGGAAACACCCTCTACATCCTCGATGAACCAACGACAGGGCTTCACTTCCACGATATCCGCAAACTGATCGACGTCTTGCAAAAGCTGGTCGACAAAGGCAACACCGTCCTGGTCATCGAACACAACACCGACCTGATCAAAACTGCCGACTGGATCATCGATCTCGGCCCAGAAGGCGGCAAAGGGGGCGGTGAAGTGATTGCAGAAGGCCCTCCCGAAAAAATCGCTAAGCTCAAAACTCCTACAGGGATTGCAATCCAATCAGCCTTATCGCCGCGCGAGCATCAACCTGAACCTGAGTTTGCCCTCTCTGATACCTTTTTAGAATCGATCACAGTTGAAGGCGCTGCTCAAAACAATCTTAAACAGATCGATGTCTGCATCCCCCGCGGCAAAATCACCCTCTGCACAGGGCCCTCAGGATCTGGCAAAAGCTCCTTTGCATTTGAAACGGTCTACGCCGAGGGGCAGCGCCGCTACATCGAATCGCTCTCCGCCTACTCAAGACAGTTCGTCAAGCAGATGCCCAAACCCAAAGTCGAGCGGATCGAAGGGCTCTCTCCTGCTATTGCCATCGAGCAGAAAAGCCACGCCGGCAATCCCCGCAGCACCATCGGCACAATGACAGAAGCCTACGATTTTTTGCGCGTCCTCTACGCCCATCTCGGAACTGCCTACTGTCCTGAAACTGGAGAAAAGATCGAAACGATCAGCAAAGAGTTTGTCCTGGAAAAACTCCTCTTGCTTCCTGAGAAGACGAAATTGCATATCCTCTCCCCTCTTACCTTAAAACGGGGAGACTCCTTTGACGGATTGAAAGAGAAATTGCAAAAGCAAGGATATTTGCGGATCCGCCTCAACGGACAATACCTTGAGCTCGACCAAGAGATCTTCTTCGACAAGCAGCGAAAGAATGAGCTCTTTCTTGTTGTCGACCGGCTCCTCATCCAAGAATCGGTCCGCAAGCGCCTCTTCGATGCGATTGATCAGGCAGCCCGCCTCTCCAACGGAACCCTTATTGGCGCTACCGATGAAAAAGACCTCTTTTTCAATTTGGCCTTCGCCGTTCTGAGTACTGGAAAGTCCTATCCTCCGATCACCCCACACACCTTCTCGTTCAATACAGAACAAGGGATGTGCCCTTCATGCCAAGGATTAGGCTTCCAATACGGCGCCAACCTTTCGCGCCACGGCGCCCTCATGAAACTCTCTACATCCGATCTCATCTTTTTGCTCTGGAAGGAGAATGCGACAAGAGAAACCATGCAGCTCTTTCTGACCTTCTTAAAAAAAGAAGGAATTGATGAAGATGAGCCCCTCTCCTCTCTTTCTCCTGACCAACTCGAAATTCTTTTCAATGGTTCAAAAGAGGAAAAATCATTTACGTCCAACCAGATGCAATTTCGCTGGATCGGATTCAACACCGTCTTTGAAAAGTTTTCGAAATGCATCGAACCTGCGATCCGCGAGGCCTTCCTTCCCCTACTTGATCAGACTCAGTGCCTCTCTTGTGCGGGAACACGACTTAATCTCCTTGCCCGCAACGTGCGTATTGAAAAACTCTCCATTGCCGATCTCTGCCGACTTCCCATCGACGAAGCATCCCGCTTTATCGATGCGATCTCTTTGTACAAAGATGATCATCTTTTCCTTGATGAGACCCTCCGCCAGCTTAAGCACCGCCTCCACTTCCTCAACTCGATCGGTCTTGGCTATCTTTCACTCGATCGGAGCGCACCAACACTTTCAGGTGGAGAAGCGCAGCGGATCCGCCTCGCGCGGCAGCTGGGTTCAGGGCTGACCGGCTCCCTCTACGTCCTCGACGAGCCCACAATTGGCCTCCACCCCCACGATAACGCACGCCTTAATAACGCCCTCAAACACCTATGCGCCCTCGGCAATACGCTTCTGCTCGTCGAGCATGATCCAATGACTGTCCAGATCGCTGACTACTTGATCGATTTTGGGCCGAAAGCGGGCAAAGAAGGAGGAGAGATCACAGCACAAGGCTCTTTAGAAGAGTTGAAAAACAATCCCCATTCTCTGACTGGCGCCTACCTCAGCGGCCGCAAACAAGTTCCGATTCCTTCCTCTCGCCGCACATCCACCACCTATCTAAAGATTGAAAATGCAACATTGCATAACTTAAACAAGATATCCCTCGATATCCCCACAGGAATCCTTACTTGCATCACCGGTGTCTCAGGCTCGGGCAAGTCGACCCTCATGAACGACCTGTTGTGCCCAGCTGCTGAAAAAGCTCTTTCAGGAAGAAAGCCGATCGATGTTGTCCAGACCAATGGCACCCGGATTTCTGGGGTCGCTCAATTCGATAAACTCCTCGTACTCGATCAAAATCCGATCGGCCACACCAACCGCGCCGATGTCAGCACCTATGTCGATCTGCTGACACCGCTCCGTTACTTCTTTGCCGACCTGCCAGAGGCCAAAGCGCGAGGCCTACAACCCAAACACTTTAGCTTCAACCATAAGAAAGGGATGTGCACCTCCTGCTGGGGACTTGGCACTCGACACATTTGCCTCCAGTTCCTCCCTCCCGTTAAAGTGACTTGCGATGCCTGCCAGGGCTACCGGCTAAATCCTTTAAGTTTAAAAGTGATGACCAAAGGCAAACACCTCGGCAACATCCTCCAAATGACCGTCGAAGAAGCCCGCCCTTTTTTGCCTCCGATCCCGAAAGTGATCCGGATCCTCGATACACTTCTCTCCGTTGGCCTGGGCTATTTGCAGCTGGGACAAGAGATCGCCTCCCTCTCTGGAGGAGAAGCCCAAAGGCTCCGCTTAAGCCGAGAACTAGCTAAGCGCTCGACAGGAAAGACCCTCTATCTTCTCGATGAGCCGACCGTCGGACTGCACAGCGACGATATTGTGAAGCTCCTCACGATTTTTCATACCCTTGTAGACAAGGGCAACACAGTCCTAATCATCGAGCACAACCTCGATATCATTGCCAACGCCGATTACCTGATCGATATGGGCCCAGGCAGCGGCTCGAACGGCGGACAAATCGTCGCTTTAGGAACACCTGAAGCCGTCGTTAAGGAACGACACTCCCTGACGGGCAGCCATCTCCGGGATTATTTCAAAGAAAAGCAGCTTCATAAACCCATTATTCAGGTTGATACCACTTATACGGAAATAATTTGAAGAATCCGTTTTTCCCAGCTTTCCGATTCTTCAGGCTATTTCGATATAATAACTAAAGAACAAGAATGGAGGGATTTTCTAAAAACTTCTGAAGCGTTTTAATGAACTTTGCCGCATCGGTCCCATCGAGGATCCTGTGATCTGCTGACAAGGTGCATCTCATCACTTTACCAGGGACTACGGCCCCTTCTTTGACGATGGGATGGTCCATAATGCCGCCAACAGCGAGGATTGCTGCTTGGGGAGGATTGATGATCGCTTTGAACTCGTCGACACCAAACATCCCGATGTTGGACACAGTAAACGATCCACCGACATATTCTTTATGGGTCAGTTTTCCATCGCGGGCGCGTGTTGCTAAGCTTTTCATCTCGGAAGAGATCTGGCCAAGGTTTTTATAATCGGCATGACGGATGATCGGAGTGATTAAGCCCGATGCTAAACTAACGGCAACTGCAATGTCGATCGTCTTAAAGCTAATGATCGATTGGGTAACAGAATTGAAGCCTGCATTGATCTGAGGGTGTTCGCGAAGGGCAAGGGCACAAGCGCGGATGACCAGATCATTATAAGTGATTTTAATCCCTGCTGTCGCCAGTTCAGTGCGCACTGCGACCAACCGTTCCGCATTGATCTCTTGCGTCACGTAAAAGTGGGGAATAAAAGTCTTTGATTCTTGCAGACGCTGTCCAATGACCTTACGCATGGGGGAAAGAGAGGTCTCTTCATAGGTCCCTGGGGCGATTGTAGGAGCTTCTCTGCGGCCGAATGTGACGATGGAGGCTGGCTGTCCTAGCTCTAGATCGCGCGCAACAATCCTTCCTTGAGGGCCAGTTCCCTTGACTGTAGTGAGGTCGATCCCCTTCTCTTTAGCAAGCTTGCGGGCCAATGGAGATGTCTTAAGACGTTCTGGGATCTCTCCAGAAGGAGAGGAAAATTGGTAGTTTAATAAGGGAGGCTCAGGAACAAAGGCTGGCTGCGATAAGCTTGCGCCCGCTGCAGGTTTTGGAGTTGCTGCTGTTTTGACATCTTCATCTATAGAGGCCCGAGCTGCTGCTGGGCCTGCAGCTTGGAGCAATACGCCTTCTGGTTGGTACCCTTCAATGCTCTCTTCCCGTTTTTCGGTAAAGATGGCGATCGGTTGATTGACAATAGCCGTCTGATCTTCCTTGATCAGAATCTTCCTTAACCATCCGTCATCGAGTGCGCTATGCTCCACAGTAGCTTTATCGGTGGCAACTTCGATCAGCACATCGCCAGCTTTAACAAATTCTCCCTCGCGCTTGATCCATTTGGTAATGGTCCCTTCTTCCATCGTCGGTGAGAGTTTTGGCATGGTCAGTGTAAAAGGCATAGGTGATTCACTCCACTAGGTTCAAGCTAAAACTTGTTGAAGGGCTGCAGCAATCCGTTCTTTGGTCGGCATGGTCTCTTTTTCCAACGTTTTGGAATAAGGCATCGGGGTTTCTCTCTGAGCAACACGGACAACTGGAGCATCGAGAAAATCGAAGCAGTGTTCCATGATCTGGAATCCCACCTCAGCGCAAATGCCAGCATAGATATGTCCCTCTTCCACAAGCACGCAACGGTGTGTTTTGCTGACAGAAGCGATGATGGTTGGAAGATCAAGCGGCTTAATCGTCCTTAAATCGATCAGCTCTACGCTAATCCCTTTCTTTGCAAAGTCCTCAACAACCTGTTTACAGAAGATCACCATCCGGCTATGCGAGATCAGGGTGACGTGCTTGCCTTCCTTCACGACTTTGGCTTTCCCGATAGGCACCACGTATTCCTCTGTAGGGATCTGCATCTTATCGCCATAGGAGAGTTCACATTCTAAATAGAGGACAGGGTTATTATTGCGGATTGCCGATTTCAGAAGACCTTTGGCATCATAGGGATTGCTCGGTGCAACAATGATTAGCCCGGGTAAATTACCATAGATCGCTTCAACGCAATGGGAATGTTGGGAGGAAACTTGCGCAGCAGCTCCATTAGGGCCTCGGAATACAATCGGAACGGAAAAGCGGTTGCCTGACATGTAATACATCTTGATCGCATTGGAAACGATCTGGTCGATAGCGACGAAGGAAAAATTGAAGCTCATGAACTCGATGACAGGCCTCAAGCCGGTCATTGCCGCACCGATGCCGAGTCCTGCAAAACCCAGTTCAGAGATCGGCGTATCGATCACTCGGGTTGGGCCCCATTTATCAAGCATTCCTTTGGTCACTTTGTAGGCGCCATTGTATTCTGCGACCTCTTCGCCCATAATAAAGACAGCTGGATCCCGTTGCATCTCTTCATCGAGCGCTTGGCGGATCGCTTCGCGCATTTCTACAACTTGCATGGACATCTTAAGTCAACTCCAATTCAATTAAGGGCAAAACACGTCTTCTTCAAGTGTGATCGGATCTGGCCATGGGCTTTCATCTGCATATTTAATCGCAGCAATCGCGATCTCTTTCATTTCCTTGTCCATGGCATGATATTCCTCTTCCGTGATGATATGGAAGTGTGTCAAGGTTTTGAACATGATCAGTAAAGGATCACGAGCCATGCAGCCTTGCAGTTCATCCTTGGTCCGATAGAGGCCGGGATCAGAGATCGAATGGCCGCGGAAACGTTCGGTAATGACCTCGACGAGAACAGGCCGCGAATTGGATTTTATAGTATTAAAGACGTGCTGGAATCCCGCATGGCAATTGAAAAAGTCCATCCCGTCAAAGGTGTAAGATTCCATTGCAAAACCAGGAGCTTTTTTCTCTGCGATTGGCTCAACGCATACGGCTCGATCGACATGTGTCCCCATTCCCCATTGGTTATTCTCAATGACATAAATGCAAGGGAGGTTCCAAAGGGAAGCCAAATTCAAGGACTCGTGAAAAGTTCCTTGGACAACGGCGCCGTCTCCAAAAAAACAGACGGAGACATTGCAGTTTTTTCGGTTCATCAGCGCTTTTTGCTCTTTCAGGTACTTAATTGTGAATGCTGCTCCCGTTCCAATAGGAATTTGTCCACCGACAATGCCAAAACCGCCGAGAAGACGGTTGGTAAAGAAGTGCATCGAACCACCTCGACCGAGAGCATTCCCAGTCGCTCGTCCAAAAAGCTCTGCCATCAACTCATTAGGCGTCGCTCCGAGCAAAAGGGCGAGCGCATGGCAACGATAGGAAGTGGACCACCACTGATCGATCCCCATCACAGCAACTGCTGCTGTCTGGACAGCTTCTTGGCCCATATACGAATGAAAAAAGCCTCCAATTTTACCTTGGAGATAGGCAGCTTCGGCACGGATTTCAAAGTTGCGGATTAAAAGCATCGCTTTGAGATGCTTGATCAGAGCCTCTTTGCCGATTTGCTTGATGACTTGGGCAGTGTCCGATTCAAAAAAGTGGTGAGCTACTGCAGATGTTCGCTTCATTCCTAATGTTCTCAATTTTTTCTATTATTCTTTTACACCGTATCTAACAGATCTGAAAAATTCAACCTAGATCTTTGGAGTTGGAATCCCATGCGAACTCGACTTAGGAACGACGTTAGGATTATTCGTTACCGGAATTGTCCGTAGATCATCGTCGGAATGGATCTGATAGCAACCTGTTGCCCCACATAAGACTCCGATCATTAAAAATAGAGCGGAAGTTCTGTTTAATATCATGATAGCATCCTTGAATTGGAATGGCTTAAGTCAATGTGTAAGAGCTATTAGGATACAGATTTACCTCAAAATAGAGAAGAGAAAAATACACCTTGGAAACAAACCAAAATTTTGAAATCCAAATGGAGTTTATTTATTGACGCTTTGCAATGAAAGCTTGATAGGTGGAGCAGCCAGCCTTTTTGATCGCTGCAAATTCACTCAGATAGCTCTTGGCAATATCGAAACCTTCCATGACAACAACATTTTCCCGATTGACAAGAGACCCTTCCCGCGTAAAGTTAAATGAGCCTGTCCACACCGTATGATCTCCAAAAACACAAAACTTATCGTGCATGAGCGGCTTGCGCTTCTTGCTCTTGTTCCCATTTGTGCTCGGTGTTGGGCTCCACACATAGACGGGAATTCCCTGTTCAACTAGTTTCAACACAGGAGAGCGAGATTTAATAGAATAGGAATCGAGGATCACTTCAACGTCGATACCTCGCATATAAGCTGCCTTCAATGCCTTTGCAATGCCCGCGTGCATCAAGCAATAGACTGCAACTTTAATGCTTTCTTTTTCTTCATTGATATGGGTGATCAGTCGATCTGCGAGCCCATCTTGCGGAGAAAAGTAGACGGCAGAAACAACTCCTTTTTCCGAGGCGTTTAAAACATGAGGAACTGGGACACTATTCAGTGAAAGTACTGCAATCATGCAGAGAACTGCGCTTTTCATATTCAACCTCAGATCAGATAGGAAAAAAAGATTGATATCAAGAAACGATCTATTCATGCAATTTTTTCCTCTTTCGCGTATGATTATTGTTTTATCACTTAATCTTGGAGAAGCCTCCTATGGCACTTAGACCGATTTATTACGATACAGAAACTACAGGGGTCCGTTCCGATAAAGACCGAATCATTGAAATCGCTGCATTTGATCCTGTTGACAACCGCTCCTTTGTCCACCTGATCAATCCCGGCATCCCCATTCCCCCAGAAGCCAGTGCAATCCATCACGTTACGGATGCCATGGTCGCTCAGGCAATGAACTTTAAGGAGGTCGCCCTCTTGTTTTTAGACTTCTGTCCTGCAGAAACTGTATTGATTGCCCACAACAACGACTCATTCGATAAGCTTTTTCTTGAAGCTGAGTTTAGCCGAGCAGGAGTCGAACTCCCCGCTTTCCGTTACATCGACACATTAAAATGGTCGCGCAAATACCGGAACGACCTCCCCCGACATACCCTCCAATCGTTAAGGGAAATCTTTGGCTTTCCAGCTAACAATGCCCACAGAGCCCTTGATGACGTGATCGTTTTGCACCAGGTGTTCTCTTGCATGATCGATGATCTACCGATGGAAACTGTCATTGAACTTCTTGCTAAGCCTCAAGTTTTAAGTAGGATGCCATTTGGAAAGCACCAAGGGAAACCCCTTTCCGAGATCCCCAAGAGCTATGTAGGCTGGCTCGCTTCCACAGGAGCATTTGACAAACCAGAAAATGGGGAATTGAAACAGTCATTTGAAAAACTAGGACTTCTGACTTAAGAGAACTGATTGATGGCAACTTCTGATGAATAGACATCCTGCATAACCCAATTTTGCGTACCCGCGAGCATGCCAGAAAATTTTACATAGTTGCAGTTTCTATACCGAAATAACCTGAAGAATCGGAAATTTGGCAAAGAGCCGCCATGAATTTAAGTCAGGCAAAGCCTGCACGGAAGCAGCTCAACTTGCATAAGTTTGGCGATGCAGGCGCATTTCAAATTCATTGGCCGGCAACGCTGGCAAGAACCGATTCTTCAACTTGTTTGGGTATAATCATGGAAAAGAAATAATAACCTGAATAATGGGTTTAGTTTATAGGGAATTGTTGCAGGTTGCGAGGCAATTTTCGAAGATTTTGGCACGTTCAATAGCTGAAAGCACCTATGGACGTGCCAAAATCTTCGAAAAGTGCTCGC
>JACCED012362350.1_pt1 | contig 16537 bp, 11 predicted proteins | sample 7455021 | NCBI WGS metagenome assembly JACCED01 (sample SAMN15323456, study PRJNA562643) | freshwater metagenome | isolation source: river surface water | place: USA:Blue River Watershed | collected 2017-08-19 | reverse complement strand
TGGAAATATGACTGCATCAAACCGCGGAATTCAGCCGGCCACTCTGACATGTCGACAGCAGACCCTTTCTCGATCTGGCGCGTTTGAGACTTGGAGGCGAGCGGTGATCCCAACGAGCGGTTCGATTCCAAGGAATCCCCTTCATGGTGGCTGTCATTTCCCTTTGATGGCTTTGGCGGGGTCATCAGCTTGCGCATCATTTTCTGCAGCTTTTTTTCGGACGGCGAACCTTTGCTTGGGGCGGAATCCTCTTCGCCGGGAGGCGAGAGAAGCTCGATGATCACAGTTTGTTTGCCCACCACGGGGGCATCGGTCCGCAGGTCGTTTAGGTGATCGACGACTGAACGCATCAATGACTCTGACTGGCTGGTAGCCGGGTAGAATCTGGCGAATTTCTGGGCAGGCACCTTTTCCACGGAACCGAGGCTGGCGAGGAGACTACCGTCAATGGTCGCTTGGTCGCGTAGCTTTTCAAGGTCCACGCGGAGATCCTCCTGCTTGCTTGACAGTTCGGCCACACCGGAATGGTAAAAGTCTGCCTCACGGCTGGCTTCGAGCAACTCTGTTTGAGCGCGTAACTCGTCCTGCTGTTGCGCAACGCGTGTGAGTGCAACGATGTAATTGGCGACCTCGGGATCGTCTTTCTGATCCGCGCTGTCCGCGGATTGACTTGGATCACTATCGCCCTTCTCTTTTGAGCTGCCTTTTGCACCGCGGATGAGGTCCGCCCAAAAGCTGAACTGTTTTGCCCATTCCTCCGCCCTTTCAGAGGCGCGATAGCGGAGGTTGATCTTCACGTTATCAGAAATGTCCACGATAGCCGCGACTGCGTCTTTTGAAGTGATTTCATCGTGGACTAACTGGTATTCAGGGTTTGGAGCCTGCTCCAAGAAGGCCTCAAGCTCGTAAGCCAGTGTGCCGATGGATTGCGCGAGCTCTTTCTGCTTGTTTGCATTCTTTTTGAGGACCTCGCGTTCAAAATCGGAGAGCGATCCCACGGTTGCTCCAACCCCTGAAGCGGGCAGGGATGCGAGTTCTGCACACAAGTTTTTTTCGGATGCTGCGGCGGACACTAGGCGCGTGTGAAAGTTCCGCGTGCGAAGCGCGGCGTTTCCGGCGTTCATCGCAGGGTTCGCCTTGCTCATTGTCTCAACCGCTTTTCTTTGCGCTTCCGCAGCTTTTTCAAGCGCTTCTGCCGCCTTCGAGGGATCCGACTTGGCTGCTTGAATCCCATCAGCGGCCTGCTGCATTGCGGGAGTGGCGTCCGCCTCGAGTTGACTGATGATTTTTTGAATGTCCGCGATGGTCGACTCCGGAACGCTGTTGTTCTGCAGTGCCTCGCGGAGAGCACTCTGTAATTCGTTGATGAGTTTCTGAAGGTTTTTGGAATTGGCGTTTTGTGCTGCTTCAATCCGGGCTAGGTCTTCGGCGATTTGTTCCTTGCTTGAGTCTTTTAATATCCGTGATGTGGCCTCTGTCTCTTCCAGCACCCGTTGTTCGTTCCGGGTTTCGTCGCCGAGTTGCTGTTGCAGTTGATCGATGCGGGAGCGGGTGAGTTCTGCATGCTTGCTTTTGCTCATCACACGGACTGAAAGAGGTGTTGATTTTGAAGCAGCGCGCCCCGGAAGAAAATCGGTGGCGCAAGCAACAAGGGAAACCACAGTGTCGACCGGAATTTTTTCGAGTGCGCTGGCGAATGATACGTTCTGCGACTGGGTCTTTTTGTCAGGAGTCCCTTTTGCCCGCGCGGAGGTTCCCTGCTGGGTTGGTTTTTCCACACCCGAAACATCGGGTTTAGCAGTCCACTCAATCCATGTTTCCTTTATCCCATAGTCGTCCGTGGCACTCAATTTGAGTGCGAGGACTTTGTCTTCGAGAATAGTCGTTCCATCCGAAACCCCGCTGAGCTCGACGTGCGGAGGCATGTCGGGCGCAACTGAAAGTCGAATGGGAAACGGCTTGGTGCACCTCAAACCGTCCTGATCTCTCCACTCAAGATTCGCGTTTCCGGACAGATCTTCGACCGGGCTTTCTTCGATTGTAAAAACTGGTCCATGGATTTCTCCCCTCAGCTGTCTAAGAGGTTCTGGATTTGTTTTAGGGTCTCCCGAAAGGTCATCGTTTGGAAACACGAGGAGATGTGCCTCCGAGAGGGGGCGAGTCGCGACGCCAACAATGCTGAGTTTGCTCCCCGCCACGAAAGTGCTATGCGCCGCTGTTAGGGGAACGGTTTTCTTCTCAAGTCCAAGATATGCAGGAGGTGTGGCGATCGCTTCTAGCTCCTTCATCTCAGGTCTAAGGACTGGCGCAATCTTCATCGAGCGCAGCGAATCGCCTGCCCGAAAATGTGCAACTGTGTCGGTTGTCAGTGGCGGGATCTGGAAGTGCGCGCCATCATAGTCGTAGTTGGCTGAGAAGTTTTTCCCTGGCACAAGGTGCAGATGGATCGTCTTCGGTCTCCATTTTGAATCCGGTTTCAATCTGCACACGAATTCCACCGGCTCGCCGTGTGCGACAATGAGCTCCTTTGGAAGTTCCTCGATCGATGAAAAAGTCATTCTTGGGAGATGATTCCACGGCATGGCCCACCGCTTGATTGTGTTTAGTATCATGCCCGGCACCAGAATGTAGCCGATCACCAGTGCACACGCGAGTGACGCTGCCCACATTGAGCGTAACCGCGCCTCTTCGGCGGGCACCGCGGAATTGAAGTTGTATTCGAGCGATTCGCTTGCCACCTGCTGCAGGGCGGCACGTGTCAGCGATGGGGAAGTCCCGTCGGGAAGATGAGCAGTTTCGGATAGCTCTACGGCGCTTTGCAACCTGTCGCCAAGGCCGCCGAAGTAGTTCTGGAGGACCTTTGCAAGGTCCGAAGTGGATCTCGGGCTCCAGATCCAGAAGTAGCTCCACCGTTTCAACAGCAGTCCGATCCAAAGCACGCTGGTGCTGGTCAGAATCGATCTCGCAAGGATGGGGGTCTCCAGAAAGCGGTCCATGGCAAACAGGATTGCGGGACCGGCGAGCAGCGCGAGGAGCGTGCCGCTGAGCGCGCTGAAGGTTTCCATGAGCATGAGTCGCATCTCGAACTCACGCAGTTGCGTGTCGAGTGACTCAGGTAGCTCGGTTGGGGTGTCCATTCTCACGATAATCCGCAGAACTTTCTGCCCGCCCAAAGGGCGCTCAAAACTAGGAGTATAAGGCTTCCTAAAAATGGTTGGCACCACAATCTTACGCGCGCCTGTATTTCGCGCTGCTCGGGAAGCAAGTTGATCGCTGATAAAATCGACTCCAACTCCTGCGTTGTCCCGCTCCGGCCGCCGGTGAGTGCCGCAATTTCACGCAGCGTTCCGAATTTTGCAGGCGCCCCGGTCTTCTCAATTTGAGGCGAGGAAACATCCATCGAAGTGCTGAGTCGCCGCCCTGTCTCGTCTGCAACCAGCTCCATTTGATACGTTCCACCGCTTAGGATCTGCAGTTTACCGGAGAGCACGCCCCAGTCAGAGTTCGCGGGGGTGAGTTGGACCGAGTCTCTGCTCCCGTCCGGTGCGGTGAGGGTCAGTCTGGCTTTGGCTTTCCCGACGGGCGCGCCCAGCTTATCAAGAATTGCCGCGCTGAAAGTGACGGTGTCGCCGCGCTTTGGATTTGTTGGCGTATAAAACAAACGCACCCCATCGTCCTGAGAGAGGTGCCGCTGATGCGCCATCCAGCGTACGACCTGTCCCCAAAACCGGTAGTGGTAGGTATCCTCGACCCCTCGCCTCCATTTCCACGCGGAGTCGGTGCCCATGTAGAGCACCTTGCCGTTCCCCGAATTGCGCGTGACGAGCAGCGGAACGCGTCCGAGCGGGCCGCGCTCGGTGTCGTGAACCGCGAGAACCTCGCTGCCCGGACGGGCTCGGTGGATTGCCGCATGCCAATGGAATCCCGGAAGCGATCGCCAAACGCTTTCATTCGCCTTTGCATCAGAGGCGAGCATCGTCAGCCAGTGGTTGGAACCCAGTAAGGTGAGTTCAAGACGGCCCTCAACGGGTGTCTTGATTCCCTCAGCACGGATCGGGTCGGCATCCACTGGGAAAAGAGCGCCCAGCTCGGATTCAGTCAATGTCTTCTGAAAGCCGTTTGGTCCGGGAATCAGGACCAACCCGCTGGCGTGCTCTTCAATCAGGGATCGGATCATCCTGCAGTTTTCGAGACTCAACCCCTGATCTGCGCGCCCCGTTGTTTGTGAAAGACCGGGCTGCAAGCCCACGTCTCCGATGAAAATCACGTCGTAGGACTGGAGCTCCTCTGATTTAGTGGGGAACTGCTGCAGGTACCCCGGACCGTGTCCCATCCCGAGCTTTGGGTGGTAAAGCACGACTTGCATGTCGACGCCTGCATCGCGTGCCAGCGCGTTTCGCAAGTAACGAAACTCCCACCTCGGTTCTGATTCAACAACCAGAACCTTCAGCAACTCTCGCCGCACACCCATTCGCGTCAATTTAGAGTTGTTGAGATGATTGCGTTCGCCTGGCAGTAGAGGCGTCTCCGCACTGATATTCAGCAGCCCTTCAACTGTTGGAGTGAAGGGTATGTTCTCAGTAATGGTGCCACCTTGCGGGATGACAACATCCTTCTCGCCGAGTGCGTCGTCTCCTGCATTCAATCGGACCGTGGTGCGCACTTCATGGGACAAGTGGTTTGTCAGGGTGATTGACGCGCTGACCCTTTCGTTCACCAAACAGTATGCTGGCAGTGATAGCGACTGCATCTCAATGTCAGGCAAAAACGTCTCCATTCCAACACCGATCGAGTACACAGGGATCCCGCGGACTCCCAGCTTGGTTGCAGCGGTGACGGGGGATTTTCCAGTGTTCCAATCACCGTCACTCAGCAGCAGTACGGCGCGTAAGTTTGAAACGTTCTCAATCGTATCTGACAATGCTGCGTGTACATCGGTGCCGTCTTCTGGTGAGGGAGCGTTCAGCGCTTTGGAGAAAGGGGTCACAGAGACGCTGTACCGCGCCTCAAGCTTTGACCAAAACCGCTGTTCTAATTGGGTTTGAATCCAGTCGGTCCGTTTGAATGGCGCTGCGGTTGAGTTGAGATTCTCGCGTACGTCCTGCGTGTGCATGCTCTGCGTGTCATCCCAAAGAATGGATATCTGCGGGCGGGATTCGTGGGAGATCGTCGTGACAAACTCGGGTTTTGAAAGTGTGAAGGCCAGGAGAAGGATGGTTGCGAAGCGAAGAACGGCGAGGGCCCTGCGTTTGTTTCCTGTCGTGGGTTGCTTGATTTCATGCCAGAGCATGTAGGCGCCGCCAGCAACAAGAAGCAGTGCTGCTGAGCGGAGGCCAAACCCGCTGTTCAGTTCCAACGCAACACTCATGACGACGTTTTGCCGATGGATGAAACTCCGAATGCAGTTGGCTGATACTGCCCAACCGGAGTTTTGGGCTGTTTGGTTGTGAGGTTTGTGGAAAGCATCGCCTCCAGGAGAGCGAGTGCCAGAACCGCCCCCATGAGCATGGGCCAGAGCTCGCTTGCTTCGGCGGATGACTGTGCATGGAGTGTGTCTTTAAAAACATGAGTCTGAGATCCGGGCAGCAAGGTCTGAATCTCGCTTGGCTGGATGACCTCTGGAAAGTCCTCAATCGGCGGGCGGTTTAACGCCATGATTTGATTTCCGGAGCGGAATACGCCTGAGTTCCAGCGGGGATCCAAGAGCCTCGCTTTTACCCGTCGCTCGCCTTGGACAGACTCGGGTTCGATACTCCAGCTTTCACGGCTGTCCGGAGACCATTCTCCAGCAAGAGCATTTGTTGTCGGTTCGCGCAGGGATCGTCCCTCCATCAGAACCCGCTGCATGAGCGGTACGAGGACGATCCCCTCGTGAAGCGAACTCCAGTCTTCAGAGGGGCGTGTTGCCGCAAGGTAGATCTGCCCTTTGCCGTAGCTAATGCGTGTCAGAAAACTTTGTCCGTCCGAAAACGTGGCGACGACATGACTGGTGCCAGACGACACAGGTGTCTGTCGCATGGTGACCGAAAGCAGATGAAGCGGAAGGTTCGCGCCGTTTTCCGTTTTCGAAAGTGGGCCATCATGCTCATCCCAAGATGTGACATTGAACGGTTGCGTCCCAGTTTCGACTTGGTTCCATGCGATTCCTTGGAGTCCAGACGCTACATCGCTTGAGGGAGGGAATGCGAAAAGCGCGCCGCCTGACTTTAACCATTGGTTGATCAGACTTCCTTGACTCGCCGACGGTGCACCATCGGCCCAAATCAATAAGTCGGTGCGTTCAAGGACCAACGCGTCCAGTGATTGGGCCGGAATGATTCGCGCTTCTCTTTGCTTTGAATCGACTTCAGGAGCGCATGCCAGTTGGAGGCGACGGGCGGCAAGCGAATCGCCGATGATGGTCGCGGATGCGGGCTTTGTTTCGGACCATCCAAAGTATGCGGAGTTATCGCCCTGATTGAGGTCGGCTGGGATTTCACATTTGCCCCAGCCCGCCTGGTTAGAGGGATAGGGTATGCGGAGGAGGTGGGTCTGACGCTGACTTTCCAGCGGAACTTCGGTTTGCGATCGGGCACCGTTGACGGTAATTGCGAGAGGAAGAGTCCTTTGCTGGGCGTTGGTCGTTGTGAATGCGAGTTTCACAGCGAGGTGAACCGCAGTGTCCGGGGCACCTTGTGCATCGCCTTTTCTGTCTGCAAGAGATCCATCAGCCTCACGCAGTTCAGTGGTGATCGCAGCGACAGTGGTATTTTCAGGCTCTGAGCTCGAAAGATCCATCACGTAAACGCCGGTTGCAAAACCCAGAGCGGATATGGCGTCGGCTATCGATTTCCAGGACGGGTCTTCAGAGCGCCAGTTGGAGGCTTGGAGGTCGCTGAATACCCACACTTCGGATTTGCCGATCTTGTTTTGAACAAGGTATTCGACGGCTGCGTTGAACAATGCAGGGATGTTTGCTGCCGTCTCAGTTTGGGTTGTGAAGTCGAGTGAATCGAGGGCCTTTAGGTCGGCAAGCTCGAGTGGCTGTCTGAGGACATTCTCCAGAAGAACATAGCGGTTTGCAGGCCGTTGTTCCGCCGTGTGTTTGATAACCTCCAACGCGCGCTCAAGTTTTGAGATTCCCCCCATGGAAATTCTCTCGGTCATGCTCAGGGAGCGATCGAGCAGAATAAGCACACATTCCGGATCGTTGGATATGGCCCTCGAAAGCCATCCACCAGACACTGGGCGGCTGAAGGCGAGAACGATGGCAAGGACGAGCAGAATCCGGGTTGCCAAAAGCAGCATTTCCATGAGCTTGGCCCTGCGCGCCGACGCCTTTTGGAGTTTCAGCAGGAAATGCATCGCCGCCCAGTCCACGGTCTTGTAGCGCATCTTGTTGAGAAGATGCACCGCGACAGGGATCAGAAGCGCGGGCAGTGCCCACAGCATGGCTGGCTGGAGAAAGTGCATTCTTTGGGCAATGAAGATTCAGTTTTGCTCAGCGGTTGTTGCGTCTGCGACGGAGTCTCCCTAGAAGAAAGGTTGTCAACATCGGCTCGTAGTCCTCATCCAGGCGGTGCAGATGATAGTCCACTCTGAAGTTGGAGCATCCGAGCTTAAGTTCGTCCAAGTACCGAGCGAGTGACTGCAGATAAGCTTCTCTCATGAGCGCAGGGTCCGTTGCGAGTGCCGTTCCCGTCTCGATATCTACGAGGTTGACTGGGGATTCGAAGTCGAAAGTCATTTCCTCCTTCGCCAATAAATGAAACAACGCAACGTCGTGTTTTTTGAATCGAAGATGCTTGAAGCAACCGAGAAGCAGCGGGACTTCCTCGAAAAAATCACTGATGATGATGACCATGCTTCGCGGTTTGATTCGCTCAGCGAGCTCGTGAAGGCCCGTGACGAGCGATGTGCCCTGTGATGCGTTCAGGCCGGCAAGCCGGTCGTAAAGCAATCGGAGATGCCTTGCGGCCCGGCGCGGCGGAATGTCCGCGGGTGCCGATTCTCCCAGCCCGCTGAGCCCGACTGCGTCCCCTTGGTTGATGAGCACGTGGGCGATTGCGGCAGCGATAGATTTTGCGCGGTCGATTCTTGTGGTCGTTTTGTTGCCGAACCGCATCGACCCGCTTGTGTCGATAACGATGTAGCAGCGCAGATTTGTGTCCGCTTCAAACTCGCGAACGTAGAATCGGTCGGTTTTTGCAAAAATGCGCCAGTCGAGAAAGCGCGGGTCATCCCCCGGGGAATACTTGCGGTACTCGGCGAATTCAACTGAAGAGCCTCGTGCGGAGCTGCGGTGCATGCCGCTCACCAAGCCCTGCATCGGCAGGCGCGCGTTGAGTGGCAGCCTTGAGAGCCGTGCGATGACGCCGGCGTCCAGAAAGGGCCATGGGGCGGGGGACGAGGCCAAGTTTATCGTGATGTTTCCGCAAGCAGCCGGCGGATGATTTGCGCGCTTGAGATCGACTCGCTCTCAGCCTGGAAGTTTACCAGAATTCGGTGGGAAAGGACTGGCTCTGCGACCGCATCGAGGTCCTCGTTTCGAACCATGTAACTTCCCTTGAGAATAGCCCGAGCCTTTGCACCGAGGATCAAATACTGGACGGCTCGCGGGCCCGGGCCCCATTCAACCCATTTTCTTATCCAGTCTGGCGCTTCGTCGCCACCTGGCCTGCATTTGCGGGTCAGACGCACGGCTCGTTCATAAATGTGCTCCGGAACAGGAACGCGGCGGGCCAGTTCTTGGAATTGCAACAATTGTTCGGCATGAACCACGGTGCGCAGCTTGGCAATAGAATTGCCGGTCGTGGTTTTGGCGATCTGCAACTCCTCTTCAGCGCTGGGATATCCGACGTTGATCAGGAACATGAATCGGTCGAGCTGCGCTTCGGGGAGCGGATATGTGCCCTCCTGCTCGATGGGGTTTTGTGTGGCTAGAACGAAGAAAGGCGCCTCTAGATTGAACTGGTGTTTGCCCGCACTTACCTTGCGCTCCTGCATTGCTTGGAGCAGCGCTGCCTGAGTCTTCGGCGGAGTTCTGTTGATCTCGTCGGCAAGCACAAGGTTTGCAAACAGCGGGCCTTTCACAAACTCGAATGCGCGCCGTCCGGGTACTTCTGTCTCCTGAAGAATCTCCGTTCCCGTGATGTCACTCGGCATCAGATCCGGTGTGAATTGGATCCGGCTAAAGCGAAGATCCATGAGTTCGGCGAGGGATTGAACTAATAGTGTTTTGGCCAACCCGGGGACTCCCATAAGGAGCGCATGACCGCGTGCTAGAATGCAGGTCAGCAACTGCTCGATTACCGATTGTTGACCGATGATTACCTTAGCGAGTTCACCCGTAAGGGTCGAAACGGTTGAGGCTAGCGAGTCAATGGCCCGCACGTCGTCGGGTGCGGCTTCCGGGTCCGGTAGGGGGGGCATGGGCGGTGGGGTCGTGGTGGAAATGCGGTATCCCGTCAGTATCTTCAATGATGGCTGGCGTGAGGAAGAGAAAAGCGTGGGAACTACGGCTGGGGGCCGCGAAGTCCGCCGGCCTCCTTGGGTCGAACAGCGAATGTCGCGTGACCTAGATACCGCGGTTCATTGGTTCAGGGTGGCTCAGGATGAATCCACGGTGGGCTGATTGCGGGCCCAGCACACTGGGCTTTTTTGAAGTGGTGATATCCACCATAGCCGGCACGAATGCTTGGGCGGGCGCAATTTACTGGCACTGGGTGTCGGATATGGGAATATCATGCGGACATGAGATTGGGCGTGCTCACCTTGAGTTTGCTACTTGCCGGGACCTTGCTTGTTTGTTCGCAGGATGAGATGCGGCGGGATATCCGGTTGATCCGCCGTGCTTTCTTGGATGTCACCGGTCTTCTCCCAACCGAATCGGAAATCGACTGGTTTGTGGTCTACGAGCGAACGGGGTACCCCGCTGCGGTTGAGTACCTCACAAAGGGTGCCAAAAACCCCGCCTTTCCTCGCGAGTTGTTGCTTTCGGAGGCCTACATGAACCAAGCGGAACGCCCCTTGGAGCGGGCCGATTTGCAACGGAACATTCTTTATCTCGCTGGAATGTGGAAGCGTGACGCCGCCGAATTGTCCGAGGAGATGTTCCAAGAGGGAGTGAAAAAGTTCATTGCCGATTGCATGGAATGGAATGACGGCCGAGTGGGCGAGACCATTAGTCTGATGGTGCTGTCTTTGACATGTCGGCCCTGCACCGCAGAGGAAGAGACATCTCTGACTCGTATTTTCAATCAGGTCAGCTTGAAGGCCGAGGACCTTGCGGCGTACACCACAGTACTCATGCACGTTTTTGAAATGCACGATTGTAAGTTCAAGTGAGCTACCCTCTTGCTTGCCGGACAATGTTCCGCCGGAGCCTACCCCGCGAATGCTCCTCTTCCAGCGTGTTGTTCCGCCAATTCAGCCTCCCTTTTTGCGCTGCTGAACACGAACAAGCCCAGCAGAATGAGCATCGGCATCGGAACGGCGATCCCCAGCCCCGCAATGACAAGGGCGATCATCTTGCCGATCGCCGCCGCAACACGCGTGGCCGCAAGGTGCGAGACTTTCATTCCGATGAGAGCCCTTAAAATCCGCCCGCCATCCATCGGAAAGGCCGGAATGAGGTTGAAAAAAAACAACCCGCCGTTCACCGCGGCGAGGCTCGCGATGAGCTCCATGAAGTTGCTGGGCTGCCTTTGAAGATTGACCGGCTCAAAGTCGCACGCAGACCAGAATATCAACGCAAGTAGGGCGCTCACCAGTGGGCCTGCAACCGACACGATAATTTCCTCTCTGGGGGCATCCGGAATGCGCTCCAAGTGTGCCACTCCGCCGATGGGCAACAGGGTGATGTCCGGCGTTCTGATGCCGAACCCCCGAGCCGCCAGCACATGCCCGAACTCATGCATGACCACGCAAGCGAACACGAGGCACACAAATCCCACCCCCCAAGAAGCTGTCCTCCACCCTCCATGAGAAAACTGCTCTACAGCGATCCATGCCAGGAATAGCACGAAAGTCCCGTGCATCCGCACTTGCGTCTGGTAAAGGCGGCAAATTGGAAAGGAGAAGCGCAGTGGTTTGATTTGTTGAATATCCATTTGGTTACCCCCGCTCTGCTGCCACATTCCAATCCGTCGGTCGGATCGTTCCCTGAGGGCAAATCGGAAGCAGCTTACCGCGTTGATCCCGCCCATGCTGTCCGCGAACAAAGCCAGCGCGTTAAACGATACCTCCCGACCCGCTTTCGTTCTTCATCGGCCTGTGCCACTCTCAAATCCCAGCCTTTTCCCGGGTAGACTCGCCCTCCGCACCCAACCAGCATGAATCACTCGTAAATTCTTCCCGTCACTACCCCCAGCACCGCAGGAGCAACGCCCGTTCCTCCTTCACATCCTCAGCCCTGCGGTTTGGTGAGGGGGAGGACCGGGGCAATCATCTTCAGTTTGGCCGCCGCGGCCGCCTGACGAAGTTTCCGCTCCGCGCGGCTCCATTTCGGCGACTCCGTGAACGCGCGGCGCACTTTCACCAGCGCCAGCTCCGCAATCCTTCGCACCCACTCGTGGCTCAAGTTCAGACGGCGCCCCAGTTCCCGAAGCGAAACCTGACTGGCGGATTGGAAACCGAATTTGTGGGACAACACCTGCAGTTCGCGGTCGTCAAGGTCCGCAAGGCAGGCCAGCAGCTCGTCTTGCATTTCCTCGGAACCCATTTTCTGTGCGGGGTGCATGGCCGATTCGTCCGGCAGCGTTTCCGCGAGGCCCGGGCTCTCCGAATCCAGACTCGGTGCGTCCATGGAGACCACCTCAACGCGGTCCCCCTGAAGTTCAGCCAGCTCCTCTGGTGAAATCCCAAGCCTGTCTGCCAAGTCCTCTTCGCTGGCGGAGCGTCCGAGCTGCGAGGAGATGTCCTCTTGGATCCGCGAGAGCTTGCGCAGCCTCTGAGATCGCCACACCGGGATGCGAACTGCCTTGGACTGCGAGGTAATGGCTCGGTGGATCCGCTGCTTGATCCACACCGACGCGTAGGTCAGAAAACGCGTCCCAAACTTCGGATTGTAAAGTTCGGATGCGCGGAAAAGGCCGAGGTTGCCCTCCGCGATCAGGTCCGCGAGAGGCAGACCGAACCCCGCATACTGGTGCGCGATCTTCACCACCAGCCGCAGATGGCTTCGCACGAGCGCCTCGCGGGCGTCCAGATCCCCTGCGAAGGCTTTGGCTCCCAGGGCTTGCGCCTCCTCGTGCGTGAGCGGCGCGTACGCGGCTCCGTCCCCGGAAATATCCTTCAGGTATGCATTGAGCGCACTCCAATCTCCGTTGCGGGCTTTTGCGATGCGTTTCATGGCGGGATGTCGGTGTTTGGGGTTTGCGCCTTTGAGGCGCGGCGGTGAGCGTGAGGAAATAAAGTGGTCGGAAAATCGTTCCGTCTGGCTGGTTTGGGATTTGTAGACACGCTTTCCACCCTTAGGACGAGAGGTGCGTTGTTGTTGTGTATAACCCCTCTGACAGGTGGTGGGTTAGGAAAGTTCAAAAAATAAAGCGCCAAGGCGCCGGTTCGCAGGAGGCTCTGGATTTCCGCTCTTTCCGGAAGATCTGCGCAGCCAAGGGTTGTCTGCACTCTGAATCCGTGGCATCTTTTGCCCATGCAGGCGGTATCCAATTCGCATCGGCGGAATTCGAGCTCAATCAGTGGGTGGTACGCGTTCGCCCTCGTCGCATCATTGGGCGCTCACGGATGGTTTTTCAACTGGTCGAAATCCTTCGTGGTGGAGGGTTTTTCTGAAAATGCTGCGCCCTCCCTGCTTCCGCCGCGATTCGTGATTAAGCAGGTCAAGTTTGACCCGAAGGTGCTCGACAGCGTGCCCGAGCCTACAAAGCCCGCGGAGAAGACGCCCGTGGTCCCGGACAAATTGGTGTTTTCTGATGCAAAACCGAAGGCCGCCGATGTGGACATGCAGGTGAAGCCCGTGGATGTGCAAAAGCAGCTTGTCGAGGAGCGTCCGGAGGCCAAGGCGGAGTTGATCCCAGCGAGCCCGCTGCCTGCGTCCGCTGGAAGTTCACTCGACGGCGAGTTGCGATCCCTCGCGGGCGCCATGATCCAGGCTTCGCCGAGTTCGCTCGCGCAACCGGTACTTGCGATGGCCACCGAATCCGCGAAAGCGGGCGGCAGGGGGTCGGCGGGAATGGTGATCCCCGGCCGACAGTCCATTGAGGACGCGCTGAATGCGATCGGGCAGGTGGCCACCCGCGAGAGTCCCGTGGCGATCCCCGGCAATGCTCTCTTTGGCTACGACAGCGCGGATCTCGGGGAGGAATCCAATCCCATCCTAGAAAAAATAGCGGATCTGCGCCGCCGGTTCCCTGACTACATCATGGTGATCATCGGGCACACTGATGCGATGGGGAGTTCCGAGTACAACCTGCGGCTTAGTCAAAGGCGCGCGGATGCGGTGCGCGAATGGCTGATCAAACGCCACGGGATGGATCCTGCCAAATTGGAAACGATCGGCCTAGGTGCGCAGGAGTTGATGGTCCTGAACGGTTCGGTCGATGAGCAGGCTCCGAACCGGAGGGTGGAAGTGATCTTGCGTCCCGCCAGCGTGCCCGGGAAAGGGCCAAAGAAATAGTCCCCGCGTGATTTCTTAGTCGATCGCATTGGTCGATCGCATTGGTCGATCGCATTGGTCGATCGAATCGCACGCAGTCTTTCGGCTTTGTGCCGAACGCTCCGCTCACTGATTCTCTTCCTGCAGGATTTCCATGGAGAAATCGATCGCCCGCACCGAATGCGTGAGGGCGCCAATAGAGATATAATCCACCCCTGTGGATGCGATCGACGCAACGGTTTCGAGGCTCACGCCCCCCGAGGCCTCGAGCGTGACCCGCTGTCGCACGAGTGCAACGGCTTCGCGCATCACCTCTGGGCTCATGTTGTCGAGCAGGATCACATCAATGCCGGTGAACTCAAGAAAGCTGCGCACTTGTTCTAAAGTATCCGCCTCGAGCTCGACTCGCACGTTGGGATGGGCCGCCTTGAGCTTGAGGATTGCGCTTTGGAGGTCGGACGGAGTGCTGTTTGCCGCGAGGTGGTTGTCTTTTACCATCACCATGTCGTAGAGGCCCATCCGATGGTTGGTCCCGCCCCCGTCGAGAACTGCTTTTTTCTGCAGGGCACGGAGGCCGGGGGCTGTTTTGCGAGTATCCAAAATCCGCGCGTTGGTCCCTTTGACTGCGTCGACAAACTTTCGGGTGATGGATGCCACGCCTGAGAGATGTTGGAGGAAATTCAACGCGACGCGTTCCGCCGTGAGAAGCGAAGGAAGAGGGCCCGAAATCTCCAAAACGGTTTCGCCGGGACTCAACAGTGAGCCGTCTCTTTTTGTCGCGATGGAGTGGACGCTTTGGTCGACACGCCTGAAGGTTTCTGCCGCAAGGTCCACGCCCGACAGGACGGCAGATTCCTTTGCGAAAATCCGGGCTTTCGCCTTCCGGTTTTCGCAGAAGTAAGCAGCCGTCAAGTCACCCGGCCCTACGTCCTCTTCGAGCGCGATTTCAATAATGTCTGGTGTGGTTGCGTTGAATGTGGGCATGGGTATTTTCATTCCGGCGGGGCAGGAAATTCGGGCCAAACGAGGTGCGATTCGAGCCGTTTCGCAGCCTCGCTGAGTTCAGTGTTCGCCGAGGATGTCAGCGCCGCGAGCGATGCTGGTTTCCTAGGGAGCGGTAACTTTGTGTCGCTCTCGGCAGGCTGGATTCCCCGCAAAATGGCGGTTTGCAGCTGCGGCGGAATTCCGGTGTCTCCGGCGATAAAATCAAGCGCCTCCACGATGTTCTCCGGGAGCTTTGCGATCGGGGTGGCGAGAATGCCAAGAATTTTAGCGTTTGTCTCCGTTTGGTTTCTGAAGTCGGGGCTCGAGAGCAGTGATCTGAGCATTTCCCACTCGAATCCTTGAAGCGCCCGAGTTGCCGCAAGCACGCCGTCCGCCGAGGCCACTTGGAGTGTAAGAATTCGCAGCAGGGATTTCTGTTTGGAGGGGTGGTTGAAATGCCTGAGGGATTTGAGCAACTGCAGCCGCACCGTTTCGCTGCGGTCGTTGCAAAGGGCTAGGAGGCGGATTTGAAGTTCCGGATCTTCGGGAAGGAGCGGCATTGCGAGGCGGATGACTTCAGTTCGAATGTCTGCCGAGGTGTCGGCGAGGGACCGCGTGATTTGTTTGGCGTCGAGGGGAGATGCTTTTTCCAATAGGTGGAGGGAGGCAAGGCGTTTTTGGTCATCGCCATCGGTGTTCAGTATGCGGACAAGCTCTGCGGTTGAGGGTGGTTTTTCACCCGCGCTGAGCCGTGGCCAGGCGAGGCTAGCCATCGCCGCTGCGATGAGGATCGGACCTCGGGCGCGGTTTTTCAGCATTGTGAATCGCATGGGTGCCGAGAGTATCGCAGAAATTTTAAACTGTGAAATAGGGGTATTTTGGTGTGATCGCGTCGTGAAGTGCTGCATGTGTGCCCGGGGGGGCGAGCGGCATGGTTGATTTTGAATCCAGCCTCTCTATGCTCAAAGGTGTCATGGCCTGCTCCAAGATCGACCCAGCGCTGCACCAGTTAAAAAAACCCGACTGGATCCGGGTCCGCCTGCCTTCGAATCCGGTGTTTTTCTCAACCAAGGCGCTGGTTTCGGATTTGAAGCTGCACACTGTTTGCGAGGAGGCCCAGTGCCCCAACCGGTGGGAATGCTGGAGTCAGGGCACGGCAACATTCATGATCGCCGGGGATCGTTGCACGCGGGCTTGCGGGTTTTGCGCGGTCACCACCGCGAAGCCGTTCGCCTTGGAGGAGGATGAGCCACAGCGGGTTGCGGAGGCGGTTAGACGCATGCGTCTGAAACACGTCGTGGTGACGGCTGTCGCTCGGGACGATTTAAAGGACGGCGGCGCCGAACACTTCGCCCGAACCATTAGGGCGATTCGCAATTTGGACGCTGCGATTGTGGTCGAGGTGCTGACCCCCGATTTTCATGGGCGCGACGAAAACTTGCGCAGTGTGACAGATGCCAATCCGCAGATCTTTAATCACAATTTGGAGACGGTGGAGCGTCTGACTCCTATGGTGCGTTCGCGGGCAAAGTACAGATTGTCGCTGAAAGTTCTCGCACGCGTGAAGGAAATCGCGCCTGAAATCACTACAAAAAGCGGTCTCATGCTTGGGCTTGGAGAGCAGGAAACTGAGATTTTTCAGGCGATGGATGATCTTCGCGATGCCGGGGTGCAGGTGCTCACAATGGGGCAGTATCTGCGGCCGAGTCCGCAGCACCTCCCGGTGGTCGAGTACATCCGGCCGGAGGTTTTCGAGCAGTACCGTGAAATCGCTTACAGCAAGGGGTTTGAATACGTGGCGTCTGGACCGCTGGTGCGCAGTTCCTATCACGCCGCCGATTACACGCCGGGGGCCAAGCGGCATTGAGCGGGCGGATCCGGTCGAGGATCCACTCCGAACCATCAAGCTTACTGCTTAAGCCGGAACACGATTGGTACGTCAACGATCGTTGCAATCGG
>JACCED012166561.1_pt1 | contig 16538 bp, 21 predicted proteins | sample 7455021 | NCBI WGS metagenome assembly JACCED01 (sample SAMN15323456, study PRJNA562643) | freshwater metagenome | isolation source: river surface water | place: USA:Blue River Watershed | collected 2017-08-19 | reverse complement strand
TACGGTGTTTTTCCCATTTGAAGGCTACACAGGCTTCCCATGAGTTATGATCTCTTTGTGTAGCCCATGCCCAGCGAGTCCAGTGGCCGCCCACATATTGATTTAACCATTGTTCCATGGTGAGATAGCCTTGTATCCAATCCATTTGGACCTGTGGTTGAGGCCAGGGTGCGACTGCTATGTAGTCAAAGTCGTGATACTCTGGCAAATAGTAGCTGTGGGGCATACAAATATTTATGGCTGAGCTAACAGAACACACCAACTTGTGCGTACCGTTACCGCTTCGCGGCTAGTAGCTTTTAGCCGGCGCTTCGCGAGTTTTTTGCGCGGAGCTTCGCTGTAAAAAATTAAGCGGTCACGCCCTTCAGGACTAGGAAACTTATCTGCGGCGCATCTGCTACACTGATAGCAGTGGGCACATACACACTGATACGGAAACTGCCTGCTGTAACCTGTGTTACCTGCGGTATGTAAACGTTGGCTGCGTTGGTACCGGTTACCTTGTTTACCACAATTAAATCCGTACTGGTGACCAAGGTGTTGTTGACTGTAAAGCTGAATGTACCTGCAGCAGCAGTGGCGTTGAATAGGGTAATTAAACCTGACAGTTTGTTCAAACTGACTGCGGTAGTTCTACTGGTGCCCTGTGTTACTGTACCGCCCTGTCCTGTGGCATAGCCCATGCCGCCGGTGTTGTTGACACGCAACTGTGTGGTCAGTGTGCCGGTACTGACTATGTTAGTTGATCCTGCCCAAGTGCTGAGTGCTGTGTTTTCCACGTTGCCCAAGCCCACTGCTGATTTTGACACGCCCGTGACTGTGCCGGTAAACGTTGGGTCAGTAAACATTGTGGCCTTGCTTTCATTGGTAACATTGCCCAAGCCTACCATTGCAGCTGTAATACCTGATACTGTACCAGTAAATGTTGGGCTGGCACTGGCCACTAACACTCCGCCCGTGCCTGTGAATCCTGTTATACCTCTGCTTAGTACTGTAACCGTGGTACCAGTGAAAGTTGGGTCAGTAAACATTGTGGCCTTGCTTTCGTCGGTTACATTGCCCAGGCCCACCATCTCAGCTGTGATGCCCGAGACTGTGCCAGTGAATGTAGGACTTTCCAGTGGTGCCAGTAAGGTTAAATCTGGTGTTCCGGTAAAGTTTGCATAATCCAAATAGTAAACACCGTCATTGCCATCTAGTGTATCAGCATCCACGTTAACACCGCCTGCGGCAATATCAGCTGCAGGTTTCCAAGCCGATCCGTCCCACTTGAGCACTTGTCCTGTGGTAGGAGGTGTGCTGGCAGTATCCACATCGCTCAGGGCATTGATACTGGCGCCAATTACACCTGAAACTGTTAGGTTACCCTGTATTGTAGTATTTTTGCTTATGGTAATTGAACTAACGCTGGTACTGATAGTTGAACCACTGAACGTAATCAAACCTGTAGTAGCCACAGCTGATCCACCAATAGTAGATCCTGCTGGTAAGTTAACAGTACCCGAGCCTAGGTTAACAGTACCTGTAAATGTAGGATTGTTAAACATTGTGGCCTTGCTTTCGTTGGTTACATTACCCAAGCCTAAACTTGTGGCTGTGATACTAGTAGGACGCCATGTACTGGTGGCTGCATTCCATCTTAACACTTGGTTGTTTGTGGGTGCATAAGCGCCACTGGCATCCACGTCGGCTACATCATCTAAACTGTTGATACTGGTTCCGCCGGCACTGCTGATTACTCCGTTGGTAATAGTTATAGTTGTTCCGTCAACCTTTACCAACCCTAGGGTTGTGGTTGTAGCTGTGCCTATAGTAGGCTTGTCTGTTAAATCGTTATAACTGCCTGAAAATATTATAGGGCGATTGGTTAGATCTAAATAACTGCCTGAAACAGCCACAGGGCTGAATACTGGAATAGTGGGCTTGTTCTGTATGTTGGCCCAGTCCAGTTGTGTTTCCACCCAATCTCTGCTGGCCAAAGTAGTTCCGCCTTTGACAGCACCGTTGAATATTCTCAGTGTTTCTCGATTGCGGTCGTAGAACAATTCGCCTAGACTGCCGCCAATGGCATCTAGACTTTGTTGTGTTTTGGCTTGTAATCTTAGACTACGTAATACGGACATGGTAAATTCCTAGTTTAACTAGTATATTTACCCAAACTTTGCTTTTACTTTTTTTTGAATTATTGTTAGTACGATAAATATAGAACATAGAGAATACCATGGATCAAACAATTTACACTTTTATTAATAAACTACGTGCCCTTGAAGAAGCGGATTCTGGCGAAGTTGCAGTTCCTCAGTCTGCAGGTGCTACAAACATTGATGCTTACAAGCCAAACGACAATATCCCTGTAATTAATGCCGCCAATCTTGAAAAAGCTAAAGCTCAGGCGCTCAAGGATCTTGGTCCAGGAAAGAAATTTAGATTCTGTCAAATTTACAGTACCAAGAAAAGTTCAACTCGAACTGTTAATGCTCAGCCCGCAGTACAGGATCAGTGGAGCTACTTGGGCGGAAATAATGTTAAAAAATCTCCAGTAAAAGAAGCACTTGAAGCTCTAAGACGTGCGGCAAAACTAGATGAATTAAAAATTGGCGATATAGATCCAAGCAATGGTAAAAAGATTATTTCAGCCGCCGTCGACGGTTCTGGTAATGTTGTACGCAGTGGTACAGGAGAAATTTGGAATGTACAGTATGGTGAGCCTGACGCTGCACCAGCAGGAGCAGCTGCAGGAGGAGCCGCACAGGTCGCACCAGCTGAACCAGCAGCTGCAGCAGTAGCTAGTCCTGTTTCTGGTCCTGGAGAAGTTAATGCACAGCCATTAGATGCATTACCAGCACAGGAAAAACAAGTATGTACTATTGAAGATCAAGCTCGCATCAAGTATATGCGTAATTTTAATCAAGCCTATGCAGCAGCTGTAAAAGCTGGTTGTGAAAAATTTGCTTGGTGTGGTATCTATACTACAGGAGAAGTATCGGGACAACCTGCAAATATTCCAGCGGCCACTGGTAATACTAGCACGTATGCACAAGGAATTAACATGGCACTAAGTCGTGCTAAATCCAAAGGTGTTATTGGAAAAACAGGTCCTTACTCGGAACAGGATGTAAAGAAAGTGTTGGCTGGTCTAGCAGACGGAACTATTGGTTATCAATTAGATCCTAAATCACACACGCCAGAACAAATTGCTACTTACAGTAGAATGTTGCGTAATCAGATGCTTCAAGGTGATAAACGTGCTGGCAGTAACTATTCGCCAGACGTTCCGAGAACTTACAAATAAAAAAAGCCGCGTAATGCGGCTTTTTTATTCTTTGCTATAGTATTCGTAATTAACACTAGTTGGATTTTCTCTTCGAATCTTAGCACCGTTTTTAAGATGAAACCGTTTGGCCATTTCTGTCTGAGGACTTAAAGTTACAATTGCCTTGATATCTTGATACTCTTGACGTAACCAACTAGCTGCTTCCTGTAATAATGTTGCACCAGCGCCAGGAGCATAACTCCAAATAGTATAAAATACTGCAACGTCATGAGTTTCTGCAAGTGATTTTAAATCTTCTTCGTCTTTAGGAACATCACGTAACCATTGCATACAAGTAGCCGCAAGAACCTCTTCTCCCGCTTTAAGTATTAAAATTTCAGCGAGGTCGTTAACTCTTTGTTCAAGAGGAATGTGAGGACGAACAGGATCGTCTTTGATAACTTTTACAAAAGGGTCGTTTAAATCTTTAATGTGATGCAATTCCATGGTGTTCTCCGGCAGTATTATATGCGTATTTATTATAACACTAAGAAAAACTTATTACAACTAGATTACACCATGTCGTCGCCGGGTAAATTGTTCAAAAGTTCCCTAAGTTTTGTAGATTCAACTTGTGCTCGAACTTTAGGTGCTGAAACTAAACTGTTTGGATCAACTTCCCCTGTTTGCGGATCTACTACAGTTTGACGCTGTTTAATTTGGTTAAGTAGACTAGATCCTGCACTAGGAGCTCCGTTACCGTAACTATCTTCATCTGCCAAATCTGTGATACGCAAACTGTCAATGTTAAATTCCAAATCAATTTTTTGTCCAACACCGCTTGAACTACGAGTTTTCATCAGCTGAATTTGATAGCGTCCACGTTCACGCATAGCCCGACTTGTAAAGATACCAAACACGTTATCTGCTGTCTGAATCTTACTAAGTCCGCCCGATATGTGACTGTGGTCAAACTCGACTTCCTCAACAGCACCTCGATTTAACTGTGCCGCTGTAACACACAGGCATTGTTTCTCCATTGCTAGATTACGCAGTTCTTCTGAAACATACTTGTCTTTAACAAATAAGTTTTCTGCACTAATCTTTTTACCAATGGGCATGAGCAAGTCCAAGTAGTCTACTAATAGTACATCTACTTTACGTTCCATCTTAATTTCATACTCTTTCATGTAGGAACGTATGTCATTTACGGTCTTCCCAGACGGCATATACTTGACCTGAAACTGTCCTGATTTCTTACCAATCATACGAACTTTCATTTCAACATCATCAATGTTTTTAAACACATCTTTAGTTGGCATTCCAGTTAGCATAGCATCCATACGCATGGATACTAATTCTTCACTAAGTTCTAGACTTAGATATACAACATTTAATCCTTGTAGTGCCCAGTTCAAACCCAAGTTTGCTAAGAATAGCGACTTGCCTGCACCTGATCCGCCTGCAAAGATATTCAATTCACCGCGATTCATACCACCAAACAGTTTATCATCGATGGCCTTCCAGCCAGTGCTAATCTGTCCGTTTTTGTCCTTAATACGCATGAGCCTTGCACGAGGATCTTCAAAATAATCTGTACCCATATCTTTTTGAAGACCAATTTGTACAGCCTTTTTAATTTTTTCTTCTACTGATCCGTATTCTCCTTTTTCCAACATGTCTGCGGATTCAAGGATTGCACGTTCAAGGCCTTTATGTCTGATAAATGTTTCAAAGTCGTTTAGTAACCAATCAAAATGTTCTTCTCGTAAATCTGAAGGAACTTTTAAATCTACACCAGCTGCTGCATTGACAATCGTTTCTGTAGGAACTACATTGTGTTCCTTGACATAGTTGTTGACAAACTCTGCTGCTGTTTGTAATTTTCGATCAAACAAGCTGTGGTCAAAAATGGCTTGGCAACGGCTAAAAGTGGCCGCATCGGCCAACATCATTTCTAAGTAAACTTTTTGTATTTCGTATCCGTAATCTGTATTTTGTTTCATTATGTAATTATACTAGTTAATTAAACACTCGTACACCGTATTGAGCTTCAAAGTTTCGAGCATCTGTAAAATCATTCACTATAGGTTTTCCCTTAATATTCAAACTGGTATTGAGCAACATTGGACAACCAGTGCGCTCATACCAAAGTTCTAATAGTTTTCTAAATGGCGATCCATCGTTTGGCACAGTTTGTACACGACTAGTCCCGTCACGATGCACAATAGCAGGAAATAAGTTAGGAACCCTACAGCGAGCGACGACTTGCATGTACCTACTATTATCCCAACCACTAGGCATATCAAAGTAAGTATCACATAGCTCTTCCAAAATTGCTGGCGCAAATGGTCTAAATTCTTGTCTTTGTTTAATTGCATTTACACGATCCTTAATGTCTGATCCCCGAGGATCAGCTAATAAACTTCTATTACCCAGAGCACGTGGTCCAAATTCTGCGCGGCCTCTAGCTAACCCACAAATTTTATGTTCAATTAGGTAATCAACAATATCTTTATTACTAACCTTACTACCTAAGTCTAGTCCTAAGAACGGATTGGTCCAATCGGTATATTCTCTCCAATGCGGTTTTTTCGCTAGTACAGCACCTATAGCACTACCAGCATCGCCTGGGTTAGGATATATCCATGTGTTCTTAAAAAATTTACCGGTAAGTCTATTGGCCAAACAATTTAAAGCACATCCTCCCATGAGCACAAGATTGTCACTAGGATTTAAATTGTATGCATAATGTAGCGTTCTTAAAAACAAATCTTCATAAATTGCCTGTGTGGCTGCTGCTATTTCAAAGCTGTCCTTTACGGTAAGGTCTGGTCTCCACTGTAAACAACCTCTATGTAAGTTTTGTTTAAAGTTAACCAAACCGCCCATGTCCCATGTTGGGATAGACACAAAGTCCTTGTACATTTCTGCATATAGTTTATTAGGATCACCATATGCGCTCATACCCATGAGAATATATTCATCTTCGTTTGGTTTAAGACCAACACGCTGAGTCATTGCGCTGTAAAAAAGTCCTATACTATGTGGATAACTTGTGTCATGTAATTTTTTTAATTTATTACCACTGCCCTGCCAGATGGTTAATGTTTCATATTCGCCAATGGCATCAACAACTATAACAGTTGCATTATCAAATGGACTGGTAAAATAACCTAGAGAAGCGTGTGTGCGGTGATGAGAATTATAATGTATAGGTGCGTGTATATTATACTTGGCTAGATATTTTTTAATGTTATTATCTGACCATTTCCAACCTTGACCTGCTTCTAGTTGTCTAAAAGTTTTAATGATAGGCTGTTCATACCAATAAATTTTATCAGGGTTTCCCCATCGATTCCTAGCAAATTCTACTAGAGTATGATTTAAGTCTCTGTCGTTTTTAATCTTACTAAATCGCTCTGCGTGGCTGGCAAATACTAATTTTTCATCACAAAACACAGCTAATGCTGCATCGTGACTGTTTGCGGAAATTCCCCATGATATCATTTGTATATAAACGGATCTCGTTTCCTTAGTTCGTCCATGCGTTTTTTAAATGCTTGTCGAGACTTGTACCATGATATAGGCATTTTTAATATTTCAATCAACTTTTTCATCATTCTTAAACCATTTCTTGGCTCTTAATTGTATTTTTAAACTGTTAGTTTCTTTAGCATCGATGATAAGCCAAAGTGTTGCCAGTTTGCCTAATTTTCTATAAGCATCGTTTACGTCTTTGACACCGTCTGGCCAATCAGGCATACTAACGGACCAGCCATATTCTACTGCCTGTTCTACTGTTCTAGGGCCTTCGTGATCTCTATCTGGAACTAGAATAATTTCTTTGCCTAGTTGCTTTAGTAGCCAGTTTTGACTATCTTTGATTTCAGCGCCTAGTAATGCACATCCATCAATACTTATCGCATCAAACGGGCCTTCGCAGACGATTACGAACTCTCTGTCGTGTGTTTGTCTATCCAAATTAAACACATATCCAGGCTGTTGTTCGCTTATAAATTTAGGTTTAGCATCGTTTGTAGCACGAGCAGTATACCCTACAATTTTTCCATCCTTATAAAAAGGAATAATGACTCTATTTTTAAATCCAATCTTATTAGTCCAGTAAAATGGATAACTGTATGGATCTATACCTCTATTATTACGTAGATAACAAAATGCGTTAATCAGTTCTTGATCAGTATTTTCCCAACCTTGTAGTTCGATCCAAGTACTCCACTCTTCTAAACTTTTTGCATCCATTGGCAATGCACGTTCATCAAATGTTGGAATTACTTGTCTTATCTGTGCATTATCGTTTTGATTGAGGCGTAATGCTTCTAGCCTCAGTTGACTAATGACATCATCGGGCATGTTTAAGTCCCGCATGAGTTTATTCATTTTGGCACTAATAGTACGACCAGGTTGCCAACTGGCCTTAAAGCCGCAATTAAAGCAATGGTAACTAACAGCATCGCCTGCATTCATAATAAAGCCGCCACGCTGACGTTTGTCATCGCAACAAGGGGCATTGAAACTAATCCAACCGCTGGGTGTTGTTTTACGCTTTGCAGGTAAAAAGGTTAGTAGTGTGTCGGCTATGAGACTCATAGCACTATTATAATTAACTAACCGTTATTTTGTCAACAGTTCCGGTAATATTTGTTCCGGTTACTATGTATGTTGCTGTGCCGTCTGCGGCAGTACCTGATGCAGATACTGAAGAAATTGAACTGACGCTGTAGCTGGAAGGATAATTTGCACTGACTCCATCTACACCTGTAACAGTTAATATCAAATCGTTTATACCATCTACGCCGCCCAAAACACTTCCTAATACTTTGATTTGGCTACCAACAGCATATCCAGTTCCGCCAGAACGTAGAGTTACATTGTATGTGTTGCTATCCAATGCAACACTAAAACTGGCGCCAACACCGTTTGATCTAGGTGTTGTGTAACTAATTCTAAAATACTTGTAATCGCCAATAGATTGATTTGGAACAGACCAAGTGCCTGTAAAATCTTCAAATGTGTAAGAACTCAAATATGCAGCACCTTTCCATGCTTCAGTACGTATAGTGCTTTCTGTTGTACCTTCTAACCACACACTACCAGTAAACCCAGAAAGTTCAACATCAAAATCAAATGTGTTAGTTTTTTCGGCTTCATAGAATGTTGCAGGTATAGCAGGGCTGTGATATGTTGGATGCCCTTTTAAGTCTATTTCTGCTGTAAAAGTTTTATAAACTCTTTCATCTCTAAATACAGGCATGGCGCTACCAACTAGTTCAATAGTTCCGGTAGCTCCAAATCTACTATCTCCGTATAACATAACATCACGGCCGTCTTTAACCGCAGTTACACTATAAGTTAAGTATTGGTTGGAAAGTTCAACGAGATCTTCTTGTGGTATAGTTACTGTTGCTAATCCTTTAAGCGTTGTTTGGTCTAATTTAGTTACAGTATACGGACTGTTTGTTAGTGCCTTTCCACTAGCGTCCATTACGTTTAATTCGATAACCGATAGTGTATCTAAATCAATGCGTTTTTGGTCGGCATTTTTAATGTCGAACTCTAGGGTATTATCGATACCGTTATAAATTTTAATTGTTCTCTGATACACGTTAGTCCACTCCGTAGAAAAGCCTGCCAAATTAGCCAATAGTTCAATTCTATTTGGATATAAATAACTTGAAATTTTTTGCATTTGGTCAAACCCTTATTGTATATTTATGGCAAAATTAAGAGATAGTATAGAACAAAATCTGCCCTTTATCAGCGTCCTTAACTACGGGGAAGAAGAATACGTGGGCATCATAATAAACCAGGACCAGTTTGTAACTAGTTTCTACGATTTAAACTCTATAAAAGATGCTGCTGAACGAGAAATATTCCTAGAAATAGGAGAAACTTGGTGGTGGGAAAGTAACCGTCAGTTTCCTATTAGTATAATATGCAGGGATCAAATTAAGCCCTTTGCTTATGCCATTAAAACATTTAATAGCAAAGATGTACGTATAATTTTAGGGCCTTGTGTAAATTTGATGAATTTAACTTTAAAAAGAGTTAAACGCAAATCGGTTCAACTAGTTAGAAAAACTCGTTAACTAAAACCATAACTTATTTCTTCGCAAATTAAATTCATCTGCACTACGATAACATGGGCATAGGCAATCGCATGTGCCTTTTTAAAGTAGTATTCACCGTTCTCCGGTTTCGTCCAAATCTCCGTCCCAATCTCCGTCCAAGTCTTCCCAATTAAGTGCCTCTTCGCTGGGCGGATCAAAGCGATACACATTGCCAACTCTTCTATACTGCGTGGCTTCATTTGTTTCATTAATCCACTGTGCCCATTTACGTGGAACAATAAATCCGCGAAATCCTTTTGCTCTAGTAGATCCCATAGTGGTTCTGTCTCCATTAATTGTTTGAGATGCTCTTTGCTTTTTACTTTCTCATATACACTAACGTTCAAGAAATCTATCTTGAAATACCCTCTATCTTCTGCTTCTTTATAATCAATTGTACTTAGCCCTGTGAACGGATTGTACGGCACAGAAGTACAATATATGCCAGTGTTGTGCTTTTTAAAAGTACCACTGTCTTCTTTAATAGCTGCACCAACATGTTTAAAATGTTTTAGTGCTGTTGTTCTATCTGCAAAGTCGATGTCAATGTCTGGCATTTTTTATTTTCCTCCAGCTTGAATTTCCAATAGTTGGATAACCAATGTACTCTTCTCCTGTTTCCATGTCAATAAGTTTGTATTTTTCTGGACACCTTGTGTAAACAGTCAGCGTAACAGGAAGTTCCAATTCTTTAACTTCTGACCCGTCTTGCAATTTTCTTTTATTCATCAGTGCTTTGTTCCTGATTCAAACAACAATAGTGGTAATGTTTCTGTTAAGTATGTAGCATAGTCGTCTGCTTCTTCTATAGTATCAAAACCTATAAATTTTACATACACTGAGTTATCTTCTTCAGATACAATAACTTCTAAGTCTAAATGCAGCGCATCTGGGTTTCCGCTGACATGATTTGTTGGATTTGTCATATGTTTGATTCCTTAACCACTTGTCGAACAAGTTCAACGTCTGCGGGAAGTTTTTTAAATTTACTAACCCAGAATTGAGGATCGATAATATTACTTATTGCAGACAGTTGTTCATCGTTGAATTTTTTTAACAGCTCTTTTCCATTAGAACTATTTAAAATGAGCCAAGGACTTACTTTTCCGTCTTTAATGTCATAGGTTGCTCTGCTTAAACTCACGTATAAAAAATAATGGTTCCAAACACTTTGATTTGTTTCTGCCCAGTCCATCATATGTTTTACACTTCTTTCAAGGGCAACTTCTACTGGTTCTTTTTTAATTAGGTCAACAACATATTTGTCATACAATTCATCCCTGCACCAGTGATCTAACTTAACACCAGACTTTACAACGTAGTCAATAAATTTTTCTGGATAAAGAGGATTAACGTTGCTAACAAAACTTCCAAATTTAACAAATGCGTTATAATAAGGACTACGAGCAAATTCTTCGTATGTCTTGTCTCCCTTTGCATTTTGTGTTAGCTTAAAAAATCGATTGTAAGTATCAAATGCAAGGACAACATGCCTTTCAGTTTTTGCCAAGTGACGACGTTTTTGTTCACAAACATGTACAGCTAAAGTGCTTTCTTTAGAAAATTTACTTTCGCAAAATTGGCAAGTATACTGTTGGCTCACAAGATTCATCATTTAAATTTCTTTGCAATAGTAGGTTCATCCATACCGTGCTTACGAGCCAGGTCTTTTAATTCTTTATCTGTTGCTAACTTGGCTAGCAACTCAATTTCATCCATTTTTTTATTAGGGTATATATCAGCTAAAAATTTAACTTTTTTACTGTCACTTCCTGATTTCTTTTTATTTCCAATCCATTCATGATAGAACTGAGTTTTGCCGTCATAACTACACATACACAGTAACAACCATAGAAGTTTTGGATGCTTTTGTAAAGTGTTCCAATGTTTATTAAAATATTCGTTAACAGTTAAGACAAAATGTTGCTGTATTTCTTTGTTGTTGGTTTTGGCGTTACTAATATATCTGTTAAGAATAAAAAATTCGCTCTTTAAACTCTTTTGCTGATCAGGTTCCATGGCATCCCACAGCTCTCTGATATTTTGATCAACAGCTTGAATCTTTTCTTTTAATTCTATTTTTTCACTCATCTTTTGGCCTCAATACTGCATCAAATGCCATCACTGTTCTATAACCTGCACCCTTCCACGGATACACAGTATGCGGTATGTGACTTGGAAATAAAATAACAGCACCTTGCTGAGGCGTGAATTTCCATGTGTCATTCATAATAAATTTTGTTATGTCTTTTGTCTGCGGCATCCTGAATAACACTTGTCCATCGCTAGGTAAACTGTTTGCATCTAGTTCTGGAGTCTGAATATACATGTTTCCGCTTATATTTCCAGCTGGATGACTATGCATTTCTTGATATTGTCCTGGTGCTTGACGAATGGTCCATATACTATTAACCACTGGTTTGCAATGTTTAAGTTCTGGTGCTCCGCTCTGTGCAGTAACCAATTCCATGTAACCTACACACAATTCTTCAAGATATTTTATAAGCCATGATACATCTAATCCAAGCTCGTTTGGATAAACTTGAATTTGTTGTCCTCCCCTGATGCTAATGGTTGGATTACCTGAATCATTAAGTTCTGGGTGACTATGTAGTGTTTCGGCTAGGTTGTAAATTTGACTAAACGTTCCTGGAGGAATTTCGTCAATGGCCATTATGGTCGGCGCAAAATATGCAACTTTCAAACTCATTCTACTTTATCCTTACTCAATTTGTATATCATTATAGCACGATCCAAGGCCTTTTGTAAAGCCGGATTGGTGTGGGCATGTAGACGGATATCTTTCCACATTTCTTCTATTGCAGCTTCTCCAACACTATAATCCCAACCAATTGCGGTACGCTCAGAAGAACCAAATTCTCTAGAATATGTTATGCCGTTGGCTCGTTCATAGATATATGTTATACCGGGCTTAAGATTTCCCATTCTTCTTCTCCGGTTGCACAATCCCGTACTGTTTGTATATCCAATTTATAAAAGCTTCAATATCTTTACTGGGAAATGGATAGGCTTTATAGGCAATGCTAACTCGTTCTAACCATTGTTTGTCGTTCATAGTATTTTATCTAATTGAATTATTTCGCTTTGTCTTGATATTTCTTTAACAAAGTAAGCACAGTCTGGTTTTTCTTTAAATCTTGTAGGCACGGATAATAGCTGGCCATTTTTCATTTTTGGAAAATACCACTTGACGTCATTATAAAAATTAACAATTTCAATTTTTTTAAACTCTAATCTAAAACTACTAAGGGGATTAAACACCATTGCTTCAAATCCTCGGTCGTTTAAACTAGTCAAAGGTAAAATTTCTATATCGTTGCTACTACTGCTATCGCCGACAGCAATACTCCAATCAATGGGCATTGTTACTTCGTCTTCGCCAATACGTAGAACCATCGCAGGACTATTAAAACTCTCCAAAAATATCAGAGGCATGAAGAAGAAATCAGGGTTAGCTGGGTCGCTATTATCTAAAACAGCGAAGCGTGTATTTTCATCTACTTCATCCGGTAAATTGTTTAAACTAAATGTCTTGTTTTCTAACGTTAATATTTGCATAATCCTTATTTTTGCCAATCCGTTTTTTCCAAACTAAACGGATACTTGGCTTCCTTGTAAAATTTCTTCCTCTGTGTGAGGTGTCGCTTGGCGTATTTGCAGGTACTTGTAATGTCCCAAATTTGAACGAAGTCCTTGTCTTCTGCTTTCCGAATACCTCGTCCAATTGATTGTATAACCCTAACAAAGCTCTTTCCGGGCTCCAGAAGAACCAGATTAAAAATCCTAGGGATATTAATACCCACAGCGGCCACACCGTAAGTCGCCACAGTAATCTTGTTATCGCTTGTTGCATGTTCTTTATATTCCTCTTTTCTGTCTTTGCCTTTAACTTCACCTGATATAAACGTAGAATCTGGTAATAATTCTGTTAGAACTTTTCCCGTATCAATTCTGTTTACTAGTACTAATGTGTTGCCTGACTCTGATATGCCTTGTATTAATTTACTAATGTATGACACCCTGTCTTTGTTAGTGACAAGGTACTTTAATTCTTCTGCGTATGACTTAAATTCTGGTAAATCGATTAGCTGCACTACGTTAACATGACAGCTCGACAATATTCCCATCTCTTGTAGTTCGTGTGCTTTGATTCCACCGATTACAGGACCGATACTAGCAAATATTGGTTCTGCTTCAAACTGATCTTTAGGAACAGTTCCTGTTAAGCCCCATCGAATAGGTGTACCAGAAAAGTTATGTGTAAGAAGATTTTTTAACACATCGGCTTTTGCCATGTGAACTTCATCGACAATAACAGTTTGAACTCCATGCAAAAATTCTGCAAGAGATAGTGCTTCTTCTAAATCCCAATTTTTAGATTTTTTATCTAAAACGTTGAGACTTTGCCATGTGCAAATTGTGTGTGTATGGCCAATCATTTTACGATCACCAAAGTACACACCTACGTCCAATCCGACGTTGACGAAATCTTCTTCTGTCTGTGTAACAAGGTCTTTGTTCGGAACAATAGTCACTGTACGACCATATTTTTCTGCACAGTGAGCAAGTGTAGCGGTCATGATTGTTTTTCCTGCACCTGTTGCTACTTCTTGCAAAGATTGTGTATTTGTAAAAAATCTGTTTACAATTTCAACTTGATCGTCTCTTAATGTAATTGGTTGATTTTCAAATCGATGACCAACAGGCCAACATTTTCCTTGATCTGCCCAGTAATTATTTGTAATTGGTTCGAATTCAATTTTTACAGGAGTACGTAAGTCTTCTAGCTCGTCTATTTCAATGCCCATGTTACCAAGCACTTCAAAACACTTTTCTAGCTGGTTCAAATAACCGTTACCACCGAGGCCAAATAGACTTACACTACCATCCCATCTGCCAAGTTTATATGCTGGACGATATCTTGCAGTCGGATCTTCGTATTTGAATGTGGAGACAAGTTTCTTTCGAGCGTCTAGTGATAGACCTTCGAATTTAATGTTTACTTCGTCTCGAATTACTAATTTTACTCCCATAATACTCTGTGCTCTATAATTGGTTGTTGCTCTGTGTAAGAAATTATCAAGTCGCAACAGTTTGCGTAAACTGCTGTTTTTGTTTGTTTTAGTGAAGAACCTATACTAATTACGCTCATTGGTTTCCAGTCAGATTTTAGGAAAAATTTTGGTATTTTTCCATTCTGAACTCCTACTATTTTTGTATCTTTATCCAACTGTGAATTGTATCCTGCTTCTGCAATGAGTTTATTAAATTGCGAACCAACATCGTCATTGTCTAATCTAAAGTAAATTCCAACACCTTCAATGATTTCATTTTTTTCGAGGCTTTTTTGAAGATTTTTAAGGTCTTCTAGGCATTTTTTATGATCGTTGTGGTCAAATATAACTAACGCCGGGAGTCTTTGTAATTGTTTTAAAGAAGAAAAAATTTCTTCTAAGGTGTAATTATTTTTATTAACCCACACTTTTGAATTTTTTCTGTACGCAATAATTTCGGTCAAATTTTCTGGAGTTTTTTCGTAATTTTTTAAAAAATACTGGTATCGTACACTTCTGTCAATTATGATGGTTTTCGACACTTCTGTGTCTATGCCAAGGTCTTTAGTAATATGTTTTTGAAAATTTGCATGGTCGATATTTTCGAGCAAAAATTGATTTTTTACCGCTTCTTCTGACCAAGATTTTATGGTTTTGTAAAAATTTTCAATTTTTTCATCAATTTCAAAACCGAGTGGTTGAAACGTTTCAACCAGGGAAACGACATTTTGTTCAGTTAGCTCGATAAGGTGTGTTCGACCGGAACTTCCAGTATTAACACTACCTAGTGTTCTCCACATTTCTTGTAAAGTTTTACGCAATGACGAAGAAAATGCAAATTCTAGAACAATGCACGAGTTATCCTCGGACATATACAATTTTTTAGTTTTATCAATGACTCTAAAAGGCCTCGACCACTGCGGTAGTAAAATTGCTTCAGAAATTTCATTGCTCAAATTTCCAAAATTTGACAAATTTTCACCTAAAATCTTAACTAACAGTTTTCCTTGATTTTCTGTGACAAAATTCGAAGTGCTAACTAATTTTCCTAAACTTTTTAAAATTTTAATTTCTCTATGAGGAACGTGAGTCAGCTCTTCTTTTGGAGAATTGAGAATTTTTATCAAAAGTTTGTCTAATGTTATCATAATATAATAATATACAATTTTTTAACGTAAGTCAATACCTACAGAAAAAAATAGGCCATAAATATTTAAGGCCTATTGTGGTGTTTTTGGACAAATTAGTTATAGTGAAGCATCTTCCATTCCTGCAACACGTAATTTCACAATATTTGTAAGTTGCCACTGTTTTTGATCTAGTGCTTTTGTAATTCCAAGCCACTTGTTTCTAAGTAAGGCAAACTCGTTGATAATTTTTTCAAAATCAACTACATCTGCCTCACCTTCAACAAACTTCTCACAATCACGACTGCTTAGAGCACGTTGATAGTTTTCAAGATACTTACGAAAATGTTGACTTTTCAATCTTCTAAGTTCGATATTAAGATATTCTAAAATTGCTTCAATTTCTTGAAGCTGACTAAATCGTTGTTCCACAATACCTGGCATACCTGCCGCAGCTCTTTCAATATTTCCCGTTATACGGCATTCAACTTTGGCGGCGTCCAACTCAGCTTTATAGTATTCCACAGCATCAGGAATAAACGATATGTCTTTTGATATCTTAGTGTACCAACTCATTAGAAATCCAATTCTTTGTAATCGTCGTCTTCTTCGTCTTCTTCATCTAAGTAATATTCTATAGCTTGATCCAGTGTGTGGTCAACCCCCATAGCACTTTGCATCACTCTATCGCTTACACCATAGTCTGCCAATAGATCTACATACCTTTCGGCAGCAACTTCAAGTTGTTTTTTATCAATGTAATCAGCAAATATTAACCAGATATCGCCTATTTGACTTTCATTCAACATGTTCTTCATTCTCCTCAGGAACGGTAGTTGTAATTTTAGATTTGATATGAAATTTTTCCATTATCATATCTAATTTATCATCTTTCCATTCTTTTCGGTAGAATTTGAACTCCTCGCCAGTCTCCGGATCGATCCACTTGAGT
>JACCED011760973.1_pt1 | contig 16543 bp, 9 predicted proteins | sample 7455021 | NCBI WGS metagenome assembly JACCED01 (sample SAMN15323456, study PRJNA562643) | freshwater metagenome | isolation source: river surface water | place: USA:Blue River Watershed | collected 2017-08-19 | reverse complement strand
TTCACAAGAAAATTTTATATATTCATCATTTGATATATCACCTAAATAGTTTAAATATAATAATCTATGTAAAGCTATTTTTTTCTTGTTAAAATAGAAATTTATATAAGTTCCTTTACTTTGATTCTTTTCGTTTGTTACATATCCTGTCCATAATGAACATTTTTCTTTATCAAATATTGAAGAACTTAAAAATTTACTTATTCTTTTCACATCATTGTATGATAATTTTTTTGTTGAACATACATTTTTTAATTGTCTTGTTAATAATTCTCTTATTTTATTATTATTGTTATTTTCATCTGATGAACTTTTATTATCTAGTTGTTCTATATTAGTTACTGTATTAACCACTTGGTTTTCCAAATTATTTGTTAAATTTATTTCTGATTTTTTTACATTAACTTTATTTTTGTCTGTATCATTATCAGGTTTAACTGGAATGATATCAGAAACAATCTTTTTTTTTCTACCTCTCTTTTTTTTAACTATTTGATCTGGTTGATCAGTTATTTTTTCAAAAATATTGTTATTATTTATATGATTAATATTATCTTGGTTACTTGTATTTTGTTTGTTTATAACCTTTGTCAATTTATTTTGTTTATTTATCTTATCCATTATTAAGTTAAATTAACTTTAGAAAATTAAACTTGAATTACGTTTAATTTTATTAAAAATATTCTATATTTAATTATTTTAATTAGTAATTAACTAAAAAAAAATTTTTATTGGTGAAAGTCACCACCAATTATTTGTTTTCTTTCCAATAAATTACTTCAATTAAGCTAGGGTATTGATTTTTTTCACCAATATCCAAATTGATTGTTATAAATTCAGGATTAGTATATTTTGAATCCACTTTATTTTCTATATCTTTAATAGAATTACCTATATAATATTTATTATTACCATTTATCATCATTATTATTGGTATCCCATGTATTTGTTGTAAAATAAATAATTCAAATAATCCTAAGTTACTTTCCATATTGTTTTTCATTAACTTTACAATATATGAATTAACTACTAATCTAGCATTATCCTCTGGAGTTAAGAATAATATAGGATTATTAATTATATTTTTGGTTTTTTCATCTATTTCTGTTAAAAATTTAATATTATCAGGAATATTTAACCAATCCACAATTAATGATCTAAACAAGTTTATACATTCATTTTGTAAATCAGAATAATAACCTAAATTCCTTGTATCTAATGTATATAATTCATGTTTAATCCAATAATAACCATTTGTATATGCTCTTAAAAGTGAATAATTAAATGGTATTACGTTTTGAACATATGCATCTTTTATATCTTTCAAAGGATTTTCTAATAATAATGTTTGTAAATCTATTTCACTCTTTCTGCTCAAGTGTCTTCTACCAATTTTAGGAACATGTTCTTTACCAAATATATCTGTTAAAATCTTTTGTAAATTAGTATTAGTACTTTTAATAATTCTTTGACCTGGTTTTTCAGTAAAATTATTATGATCTACTATATCTGAAACAAAATATTTCTTTTCTTTTAATAATTCATATGCTTTAACATCTTGTTCAACCAATTCTATCGACATCTTTTTAATAAATTCTAATAAATTGTTTTCTGTTAATGCAAATGAACACTTTGATTTTCCTGATACAGTACTTCCTAAATAATAACAATGAGGGTTTGCTGTACATTTATTTTCATCTAGTTTTTCACATAATACTCTTTGGTTATTAACTTTATAATATGATAAATCTGGTATATCTTTTATTAATTTAACTAATTCATTACCAACAGTATTATCCTTATTTAGTGTTTTATCATTTAATTTACCTAATGATATATTTAGTATCAAATCTTGTATTTTACTTGTATTTCTTGTTTTAATTGCTTGTTTTAATTCATCTCTATATTTAACATATTTTTTATCAGATAACAAATTGGATAATTCAAATCTAAATAGTTCATATGATTCTTCATTATATTTAGCAAGATTAACATTTTTAATTCTTGAATCAATTATTTCAAAATTATCTTTAGTATAATTTGCTAATTTTTGATCTAATTCATGATATAAAGGTCTATTTTGATACAATACTTTATTTTCATCTAATGTTTCTTTTGGTATTATTATTCTTTTAATTGGTACAAAATCATTATTTGATGTCATTACACCTATTATATTTGCATTATTTTTTGAATCAATATTATCATAAAAAACACCAATTGGTTTGATATTTAATTTTTTATCTGATAATTTATATAAATTTTCCAAATATACATTAGTTTTTTCTAAATCTATAAAATTTAACTTTGAAAAACAATCTGGTCTGTTTGCATATTCAGCTGTATTTAAACATATTGTTGGTAAATCATCTATAATTCCTGATGGGAAAACAGGTATTACTGATATATTCTTTGTTATCAAATATTTACATTTGTATCTTGAATCAATTACTTGATGTGTTATTTCATATTCTGGATTTTTTTTGGCTATTTCTTGTACAATCAAATAAGTTTCTCTAGCTGAAGTATGAGTTTTAATATAATCATTTTTAACATCTAAAATAGTTCTACTATAAAACTTTTTAATTACTTCTATTAATTTTATATCTGATTTTTGTGATTTATTAAATAATTTTTTAATTTGGACAGTTTTACTGTTTTCATCTTGTTTTATTATTTCCACAATTGGATAATAGAATTTACCATCTTTAATCAAAAATAATATATCCTTGTTATCAAACATGTCTAAACAATATTCATAATCATTTACCATTGTTTTATCTATCATCAAATAAAAATCCTCTTTTATTTTCTCTCTTTCAATTCCCCTTTTAATTATAGTTGATGATTTATTAAATACTATTGGTAAGATACCATTTGCTGTAAATAATCCTTTTATCTTTAATATATCTTTCAGATAATAATAATCAATGTATTCTTGATCTTGAATAAATCTTAAAAAGTCGTTTATTCTATATTCTGATCGTATATCTCCATCATTTAATGAAAAATAATACATTTCATCTGTATCTTTTTTGAAAAAGTTTATTATATGATCTTTTATTTCTTGAACATTCATACCTAATACTGTACTTACTGTATTGATAAATGAATAATCCTCTTGATTTATACCATATTTAAAGTAAAAACTATCTGTTTTTAACAAATAATGATTTTTTATTTGTTTGTCTTTCTTAAAATTTAAATTAGTTATCAAATCTAAAAATTTAGGTAAATAACCTATTCTACCTTCTTGAATTTTATTTGTATCTTGTAATATATATAAAATATCACCTGTAAATGCACTAGCAGGTTTTGCTTTTTCTTCTGGTGCTTTTTCACCTAAACATCTCTTATAAAATTCTACTGTCTCTTTTTTCTTACTTATCATTCTGTTCTTTTTGAAACAACAAGGCATACATTCACCAAATGGATTATTCGATCTTGTTAAAAATCCAACAAACATGTGTTCTCCATTATCTTCTGGATCACATGTATAATATATATCATTCACTAATCCTGATGCTTCATCTTGATCTGTTACTTTTATTGCTTTTAATATCATTTCTCCATCTGATTTACCACGTTTTTTTAACAATATCTTCTTTTCATATTCACCTGTTTTCTTATTAAGATGATAACCTTTTGCTACTAATTGTGCTATATTCGCTTGTGTTGTCTGTTGTGGACGACGTTTTTTATCATTACCTGAATTTTGACATGATCTTGTCCATTGATTTTGACCTTCATCTGGTGTAAATCCTAATCTCTTTTTATCTATTTGTGTCATTTGTTTTACACTTTTTACTTCTTTTTGATAATTTACTACTTCATCAACTTTGCTTCTTCTTTTTGCTACATTTGTTAACTTTCTTAATTTGTCTCTTATCTCTTGATATTCTGGATTCTTTTTAATATAAGTTTCTGCATACAAATACATCAACACATTCATAAATATTATTATACGTTCTAATTGATATTGTTCTCTTGCACCACTTATTCTTATTTTATATTTCTCTGGTATCTTACCTTGAATATCTATGCCTATACCTGGTGGTTTAAACTTTTGTAAGTCTGAGGATGATTTTAATTGACCCTTTTTTGCCTTTGTTATATTTGGGAATTTAACTCTTACCTTAATTATTTCTTCTTTAGCTTTGTCTAATGTAATATTAAATTGTTTCGATATTTCTTCTCCTAATACATCGTCATCTATATCATAATTTCTGATATATGATAATATTCTTTGTTCAATCTTACCTTGATTTTCGAATTTACTTACTCTCTTGTAACGTAAATAAGAACCATATTTAGATTTTGATTCTGAAGATGATGCTTTACTTAGACGTTTTCTTGGTTCAATTACTAAAGCCACATATGGATAAAAGAATCTACAGAATTCTGACAAATCATTATGATCTATTATCTTGTTGTCAGGCAATTTGAATTTTTGGATACAATTTATAAATGCAAACTTAAATTCCCAATCTTCTGGAATTCTTATTGATATCTTTCTCGGATAATTTAATAATGTTTCATTTATTTTTAATACCAACTCTTTTACATAACCATATGTATCTATTACATCATTTATATTCGCATTATCTTCTTCTTTCCATATTGTTTTATATTCTATTTTACCTATTTCTGATATATTTATTGGCATAAATTTATCTGTTAATACTCCATCTTTTGTTTCTGAATTTAATTTTACCTTAAATGATATACCATATGGTGAATTCTCAAACCATTTTGTTAAAATTTCTATGTTTTCTTTTGCTTTTGAAAATTCATACATATAACCCTCATAATATTTAAATATTATTTGTCCATCTGGTACTTGATATTGAATAAATGGATATCTCTCATTCGGGGTAAAATCATTAAAGATTCTGAATAAATCTAATTTTGGTAATGACACTGTTCCGTAATCACCTGAAGTCTTATTTATTTGTAATAAATTCTCCTTATTTTCTTGTTCTAATTGTTCATCATATATATCTAAAAATACATGTATTACTGATTGAACTATAAAGTTACCATCAGAAAATAACTGACTGTATTCTTTCTTCTTATCGTATTTTGTTTTATCTATCAAATCTGTTATTTCCTTTTCTATTACTAAATCATTATATATTGTATCAAATGTATTTTTTGTTCTACTCTCTTCTACTTTCCTATCTGTATCATCTAATAAATCTATTATTTCTGTTATATCTTCTGTTTTTATTTTTGGAAAATATATCTTAAAATATGTTTCTGTTATATTTTTAATTTGTTCTGCATTAGCTTTATATTTTTTACCTAATTCATTATATATATCTATCATGAATATTGTGTCATTCATTATATAATCATTGTAATCTATTAATATATTGTTATCTTCATCTTCTCTTCTTATTTTACCTGCATATCTTTTTAATGTGTCACGAAGATTTTTTATAGTTCCCTCTAAATTCTCATAATTATTTATATCTAATGGTTCTACGTCTATATTTAATAAATCATTCTTTTTCATCCATTTTTGTCCTATCATAACTTTCTCTATTTTGTCATTTATTAAATATTCTGACCACAAATATAAACGTGATGGATTTAAATATAAATCTGATCCAAATTTATTGTTTAATTTAATACAACTACATATCTTATTTTTTATTGTTTTTATTGAATCATCTTTATATAAAAAGTGGAAATATACAAACTTTTTATCATATACTTGTGATAAATCTTGATTATCTATATCCTCATCTTGTGAATTATCGAATTTAATCATATAACTATCCTTTTTCTCTATTATCTTGTTATTTTCTAATATATTTGATATTAATGTACCTGTATTTACTACATTTTTATCTACTTCTTCACTTTGATATATCTTTTCTATTTCTTCTAGATCCAATTCATCTTCTGATTCTACTGACTCTACCGATAATACTTCCTCTTCATCACCTTCTCTTTCAGCTATTATCCTTCTTTTCTCTTCCATCTCTTCGGATTCAAATTCATCTTCTCCATAATCTTCTTCTATTTGATCATTTTCAAAATCTGAATCTTCAAATTGACCACCTTCTTGTATTAATTCTTTTCCACCTTGTTGCATTATTTCCTTTATTTCATACAATATATTTGAACCTTTTGATGTCTTTTCTACTGTTGTAAATGATATATCTTCTATATCTTCTTTTTCTAATACTACTTTTTCTAATTTTTTTCCCATCTTTACTTTGTATTGAAATTTAATTAAATCTGAATATGAGTAATTTATTTTTTTAAACACTACTTCACTCTTGAACTTTTCTATGAATTTTTGTATCCATTCGCTATCATATTTTTTACTCAATTCTCTTTTCATTTCAGGTTTTTTTTCTAATTTATTTACAAATGATATTATGTGATATATGTTAAAAAATTTTGTCATCCATAAATCACCAAAACCTGATATCAACTTTTGTTCCTCTTCTCTTGTCAACAAATTTAATGTATCATATATATTTAGTTTCTCTATCTTTTTTAAAATATTCTCATATTTTTTACCTATTTCGCCCAAAAATATATATGTTAAATATTGACTCTTTTTATTATTATTTTTGTATTTATAAATTAATTTTATTGGTTCAATTTTTTGATCTAGTTCTGAATATATGTTTCTCGGTTTGGTATCTTCCTCTTTCCAAACTATTTTATCAACAGATTTGTCTGTCTGTTTTTCTTTTATTTCATCATTTTTTTTATCTGTTTTCTTATCGGATTTATATTCTTTACTAGTTTTTTTAGAACTTTTTTTCGGCATTCGTTATTATATTATTATATAATATAAAAATTACTTAATTTATAATTTAATTTATAATTTTGATTACATCATTTAACATATATTTAATTATGAATACTGATAATCTTGATAATCAAACTACTAATCAAACTACTCATCGAATTAATAATCAAACTTCTAATCAAACTTCCAATCAAACTTCCAATCAAACTTCCAATCAAACTTCTAATCAAACTTCTAATCAAACTTCTAATCAAACTAATCCTGATTCTGATCAAGATAATTATAATATGGGTAAATTTAATTTAGTTAAAAGTGATATTATGATTAGTGAAAAAAATTTTATTGGATTTGAAGATTCTGATTATAACCTTGTAAATAATATTAATTCATCATCTGGAGACATCAATTTTGTTACTAAATCTAATTCTGTAATTAATTCTAATCTCTATATTGGAACTAATTTTGATTCAAAAACTTCGATTAAAAAAATTAACACTATGATTGATCAAAACTCTGATAAAGTTCTTAATGTATTTGGAGACTCTAATTTTAGTGGAGATTTATATTCAAATCAGTTATTTATTAAAAATAATTGTTTTATTAATAAAAATATGATTTTTAATAATGTTTTATCACTACAAGATGATTTAATATCTGATGAGATATATCAAACTATTGATTGTACTTCTTTTTCTATTCATATCGATACTTATAAAAAATTATTATCTGATATTTTAAATTCTGTTAAAAATCTAAATATATCCGATCAAAAAAAATCATCTTCAATTAGTTTTGTTAGTTTCGATAATTCTAATTTATTTACTCAAGATATTCTATCTGTTAAAAAAAATTTTATCTATAAAAATGATATTAAAGAAAATCTTGTATTATATACTTTTTTACTTGTGTTCGTTGTAAAATTTAATAATAAAATTATTTCTTCTAAACCAATTATGGATACTTTTGTTATTGTTGATACTAATTCTAATATTTATAATTTTTATTCATAATTCTTATTTATAATTTTAATCCAAGTGTAAAAATTATTATTATTTTATTCATATATAATATTATTTATGAATACTATATATTATTTTACAGTACTATTCTTTACTGCAGTATTCTCTGTTGGTGCTAAAAATTATATTTTAGACAAAGAATCTAAAAATACTAATCACGTTGATCATATTAATGTGATTAAAACCAAGTCTAAATCTAAAACCAAATCTAAAACCAAGTCTAAAACAATTGATAAAACCAAAACAAATGATAAATCTGTACCTTTAAAAAAATTAATTCAACCTAATATCAATAAATTTACATTAAAAAATAATCCTGAATCTAAATCACTAATCTCTACTTTTAAAAGTTTTATTAATCCCAATGATATAAATACTGATACTGATTCAGATTCAGATTCAGGTTCTAAATCAAAAATTGAATTGAAAAATATAAGAATGAATAATGATTCAAGTACTGTAGATTCAGAAGAATTTAATTTGCTAAATAAAAATAAACTAATCAAAAAGAATCAAAATAAATTGTTAGCAAAATTAGCTAATTTTGGAAATAATTTAAAAGAAATAAATGAAATGACTGGAACTAAAATTAAAAATATTTCTGAAAATAAATATATTATTGAACCTAAAAAAAAATTAAAAACTAAATCAAAAAAAATAACTAAATCTGATTTAAAAATTAAAAATTTATCAACCAATTCAAAAAAATTTATTGAACAATTGGTATCTTCAAAAATTAATTTTAATAATAAAAATAATAAAATTAATAGTGATTATTTAACAAACAAAATTAATAATGAACATTTAACAAATAAAAATATTGTCGAATATTCTATTAAACCATCAAACTGTTCAATAACTAAAATTCAAACTAATGTTATACCTGATTTTTTAAAAGATAAATTTCAACTTGAAAATAATAATATTGAGAAAAATAAATTAGATATTGCCTCATCAATAATTATTTCTTTTATTAATTGTAAAATTATTTTTGAAAGTATTTTTATAAATAATAACAAATATTTGTTTGATTCTGTTGATAACTTTATTGATTCTTATAAAAAAGTAATTAACAACGAATACAATATTAATGATTATAATATTGTTTTAAGACTATATAGAGATGATACTGATAATTACCATGATAAATATATAATAATGAAAAATAATAGTTTAATAAAAGTTAATGATAAATCTAGTATTGAAAATTTATATTCTAATATTCTTAAAAATAAATATTTCTTGATTAAAGATTCAAACAATTATTTTATTTCTAAGGGTAATTTTTATTCATCCAAAATATCAAATGATCAAATTAAAAAAATATTTTTTAATAAATTAAATCTTTCTAATCAAAGTGTTAAAAAAAATTTTGAATTATTTTCTTCTTATAATTATGTTTCTATTATTTATTGGGTTAGTTGTCCAATTAATTTCTAATAGTGTTATTATTATTATTTTTAATTAATTATTTCAAAATCATCAAAACTTAATTCTTCATTATGTTCTGACTCTGAATCTGATTCTGATTCATCTTTTATATTTGCTTTTTTATTTGTATCCATAGAAATTATTTCTATTGACTCTTCTAATTCAGAATCTGAGTCTGAGTCTGAGTGGTTATTTTTAGATTTAGTTTTGGTGAATATATTCTTTTTAGTATATTCAATATAATCGTCCGGATCCATGTTATCTATTTCTTCCTCAGATAATTCTTCTTTCTTTATTACTTTTTTATCTTTATTTTTTTGTATATCTGTGTTTGTATTTGTATTAGAACCACCAGAAGAATTAGTTTTAAATAATTCTGGATCTTCATCAGAATCAATCATTTTGATAGTAAATACATCAAGGTCCTTTTTATCAGGATTAATTTCATGATCGTTAACTGTATTTGATTTCTTTTCAGAAGAGTTTTGTTCAAGCCAATCCATGTAATGAACTGAGCCTTGATCTTCAAAATTGAATTTATCATCAATATCATTAGATTCATTATCATGAAGTAAATAATACACATTAAGTGCAGTTGTTCTACCTAGACGTTGGGCTCTTCCAATAATTTGTTCTTCCATTTCGGGCTTGAATCTATGGAACATGATTAAATCAGTTGTCATTTGTAAATTCATTCCTGCACCAAAAAATGTTGCGTTTAACATAAGAACACGAACTTTTTTACTTTTAAAATCATCAATAAAACTTTTAACAGTTGCAGCTTGACCTTTTAGTATATGATAACTAATTCCAAGTTCCTTTAGTTTTAATTCGATCTTATTGAAAGTTTCAGAATAATTTGCAAATATCATAAAACTTCCATCATGTTTGTTTTGAATTAAATCTACTAACACATCCATTTTATCTTTTAATTCATATTTCTTTTGTTTAATTTGATCTTCTTGAGCAACTTCTTTATTTTCTGAAATGACATGAAGATCCGAATGAGTAATATGAAATCTACAATTAGGACATTTATTATTTTTTAATTCCCCAAGTGAAACCGCTAAACAATCAAAACAGAAACAGCTTTTACAACATCCTGTAATAACTGGTTTAGTAAATTCACCCATACAAATTGGACATATTGAATCATTTAGATCATAAATCTTCTTTTTAATGTCTTCATATTTTTCTTGAAGTTTTATAATCTGATTTTCGATCATTTTAATTTTTGATTCATGTTCTTTCTGCATATTAACATTATAAATTTTCTTCTTTTCTGCTTCTAATTCTACTTCTTTGTTTTTAATACTATCTGAAATATTTTTTGTTACTACTTGTAAAATATTTTCATTTGTATCTACATTACAATTTAGTGCTTTTATAGCTTCATCTGAATTACCAGCATTTATCATCTGAAGAACTGATGGAGGAATTACATCTTTAATAATACTTAGCTCTCGAGGAGTTATACATTTAATTTTCAAACGTTTTGGATGAGGTAAAACAATTGATTGTTCAATATATTTATTGTCATTTTTAAATATAAAATGATTTGTTAATTCAGTTGGATTCATTTTACTAAATAGTTTTGATACAAATGGTTTATCATTATAAAATAAACCTGTTGGTGTACCAGTTACAAGCCATAAAAAGTTAAAATTACATGTCATTTCTTTTGGTAGTTTGATTGAATCTGCTTCATCAATGAATACACGATTGAATTGAATATTTTCACAACATTTGTAAAAACGTCTGTACATTGTTTCACCAATTAATATAACATTATAATTATTAATTCTTTCTGGTACTACTTCTTCTGATTCAATCGAAATTTGTTGATTTCTGATATTATTTTTTATATTAATAATTTTTTTTACTACAGTATCAATATCTCTGTTGTATGCTATAGTGTATACATTTAGATTTTCGATATATTTTGAAAATGTTTCTGACCATTGGGGAAGCAATTTATGAGGTACAATAATTAAGTTTGTACTTACTTTAGTTAAATTTGGCTGGACTTTTATTGAATAATAATTTCCTGAATCCATAATTAATTCCCTCTCTTCAACTGTTCTTTTTACACTTATTAGTGATGCAATCATTAGAGTTTTTCCTGCACCAACTGAATCACCTAAAATTGCTTTGTTTGTTTCAATTGATAATTTTTTTAGATCAAAATTTGTCATGGTTCTTGAACCTTTAAAAATACCTGGTTGGAATTTATCAATATTTATCATACCTGTTTTCTCTATCTCCATCATCTTTTGAATCATCGTGCGCTGGTGACACATCAACTCTATCTTTACATGCTTTGGTTGAGTTATTTGTTTATCATTTTCAGTTAAAATATTCATTATCCTAATATTATTATAATATTAGTATATATCATTAACAAATCAATTTTTTATATATTATATTGGACATATTATATATACGATCTCATCCAATCTAATAACACATTCAAACTATGACAATCTACATAATTGTAATCTATAATTAAATTCATTTTATTATCACTTTCTGAATTATTTGAACTATCTCCCAATCTATAAATATCTCGAGCAATAAAGCTTGATAATAAACCATCATCTAATTCTGGCCATTTTAGATTAATTTTTCCTAATTTATCCAATGATCTTATTACTTCTTTTAATCCAAATCCAAAACAATCTTTTATTAAAATTGGATTTTCGTTATTTTTAAAAATTTCCATTAAATCATACCATGGTAATTTATATTTTAAATCTGTCTTTGGTATTTGTAAATCTTGTAGTACTTTTGTAAATACTACTGGTTCTGCACATGACCAATGAATTAATCTTATTTTTTCATAATATTTTAATTTATTTAAATTTGTATTAAAACTATCAATAAATTCTACAAATTTATTTATCAAATCTAATTGATTTTCACAATATATATAAATTTTTTCAATATCTTCTTCTTTTTTCTCTTGTGATTTAATATTATTTTTATATTTTAAAACAAAACACACAAATTTATTTTTTCTATCGACATTTGATATGTAATTTACACCTATCATATATAATTTTTGATTTGATATGTTAAAATTATTATTTTCTTCTTGATCTATAAAATCCTGATCGTAATATGTCTCAAAGTCTACAAAAAATTCATGATCTTTTTGAGTTTGCCATTCTTTGTAATTATTTGATCTATTTAATGTTATTATCTGATCAGTTGATCTATTTATTTTTAACATTTTATCTATTATTACATATTTTGATGATTTCTTTTCTATTCCTAGTTTTTCTGGTATTAAATTCGGATCATCAAATCTTTTTATTCCATTCGACCACGAAATTTCTCTGTTTTTTAAACCACAATTCCATAATAAAGTTATTTCTTTGTTTATATATGCTATTCTCTTCTTTATTTTATGATGATGTTTATCATATGTATTTTTTATATTTGGATATAATTTTGTATTATCTATAGGATTTAATTTAAAATCTTTCCAGTTTTCTTTTACTTCTTTTTTCCATTTAATTGCTTCGTTTACTTTATTTTCTAAATTATTCCCTATTTCTTTTTCATGTGAAAAATTTATTATTCCTAACCTTCCAAATGGATTTTCTATATTAATTTTTTTACCTACCGATAAATATTGATATCTTTTCCCTAATATGAAACCTACATCTATTTTCGATCCTGTTATTGATTTTAATGCTTCTGTGTATACATAAATTTGTGATTTATATCCGTTAAATAATAATCCTGATGATACATGATCTCCATTTGAAATTAAATTTATTGTTGAGGATTTAATATCTATTATATAATAATCATTTTCATTTACACATGTTGGAACTGATTCTATATATTTTATTATCCATTTGCCTAAAACTATCATGTCTGGATAACCATATGTATTATCTTTTTCATTTACTAAAATACCTCCTAGAATTATATCGTGGTTTTTTTCCTTTAAAATATTTATTGTTTGATTGTAATTTTTATTTAAATCTTTCTCTTTTATTTCTTTTAATTTGTTTAATTCATTGTTTGATATCATTTTTTCTTTTATTTTATCAAATATATCCGATTCAAATTTATACCCATCATCTACTATATAATCAAATGATGATCTTAATTCTCGCTTTCTTAATTTACCTGATTTATTTCTTTTCTTTATTTTATTTATTTTTAATACTGATCTTATTTTCTTATTTTTTACATCTTTTTTATCCAATTCTTCTATTTTCTGTTTCTTTTTTAAATGTAAATCTGACTCATCTATCATATAGTCATTTTTATCAACAATGTCTAAATAATCTATTATACAATCTGATCTTATATAATTGACTATCCCCGTAGCACTAATTAATTCTGTTTGATCTATTTTCCTTTTTTTTCTTAACTCCATTAAATATATATATCTTTATTGATTTATATCTTTACAAAAAAATTTATTTAATTACATAATTATTTTAATATTTTAATATTAAATTCAATTTATATTTTAGGCTTCTTCGTCATCATCTTCTGATTCTTCTTGCTCTTCAGCATCACCTTCAACTTCTACTTCAATATTCTTTTCATCATCTAATCCATCTAGTTTTAGTTCAATTTTAGATGATATTTCTTGAGGTAGAATAAAACCAATACTTGATCCTAGTACACTAACTCCTAGTGTTCTCTTTTTAGAATATTTTACCATTCGAACAGATAAATCTACTAATTCATATTGAATTGATAAAATAATGTAACTCAGATAATTACGTGCTTCATGTTCTACAAATAATTTTGATCCATATTTTGATTCTAAATTATCTAATACCTTTTTAATATTGAAAAATACTGAATCATGATATTTTATATTTGAAACATATTTTTTAACATATTTTAACATAAAATAATATTTTGTATTTTCATTTATTACTGTGTGAATCATTCCTTGATTCAACTTATATAAACCATTTGTCTCATCTTTGCTTACATATTTTATGGTGTCTGATAAAATTTCTTCTAGTACCATTACTAATCCACATACCAGACCCTTTCCATATGAACTAATTTTAAAATCATTACAACCTAATTCAACCAGATGACTCTTTAGTTTTCTTTTGATTTGGGCCATACTTACATATTCACTCATGTTTAAATTTGATGTTACTTTGCTCATTTTATAGTATAGTATATTTATTTGTTTTTAAACTATTTAATTATATTATCAATTTTTTTGATTTTGTTGTTAAATATATAATTATTTACATATTTTTAACTAGAAAAATTTTTTTATTGATTAATTGATTAATTGATTAAATTTAATTATTAATAAATGGTCTAACACTAGCAGCATCTAAAACGGTTAATTCTCTGTTGATTTCAGCAATGGTTAAGTCTAAGACATCATTGTAAGCTTTAGATTGATTTGTGGTTAATTGACTCCATTGGAAGGTTAAAGGAATTGATTTACATACTTCACCATTCTTGGTACTGTATTTAACCTTAATTAAATAAGTTCTATTGTCTGAAACTACATCTGAATCGTTCTTTAATTTGCATTCCTTTACTTTAATTACTTTGTAAGCTTCATTCTTTCTTAATACACAGAATAAGGTATCAATGAAACTTTCTAACCATTTAATGTTGCACTCAACAGTGTATTTAGCACAATCTCTTAAAATAACATTAGGTTGAACAGCTACTAATTTATTTTTAATAAAGTTTAACATAACTGACATATCTGAGATAGCTAATAATTCTTGTTTTGAACAGGCATATTTCTTAATTAATTTTTCACATTTATTTTCACTGATTGAAGTACAGGTTGATGTGGATGAGCTTGATGAACATGAGCTTGATGAGCTAGCACAAGGAGTGCAAGTTGATGAGCTTGATGAGCTTGATGAACCACATGATGATTTATCAGAATATGTCATTTCACTTGAACAACTTGATGAACTTGAACTACATAATGATGAGCTGCATAATGAGCTTGATGAACTACATAATGATGAGCTACATAAAGAACTTGATCCACAACTGCTTGAAGGACATAAAGTAGAGCTTGATGAACTTGAGCTTGAACTTGATGAGCTTGATGAGCAGGATGAACTAGATGAAGAACTTGAATTTGAACAAGCACTTAAGCCAGTTACAGACATTAATGAACATGAATCACTTGTATCACAACTATAATTTTTAGGCATTGTATATATATATTGGATAATAAAATTTTTTTAATGATTGTAAAAAAAAATATTTTTCTTTTATTATTTTTATAAAGAAATTAAAATATTTATTACCTTATATTTTAATAAACGCAAAAATTATATTATATTAAAAAAAATTTTTTTAATAAAGTTCTTCATCTACATCACTTAATGTGTTGTTTTCTATTTGACTTGTATCATAATCTTGTGATATTAATTTTGTTATCTTCTTATTATACATATTGTTTTGTTTATTATCTTCATAACTTACATCATCTTCTGATTGAAAATTTCCATTTAAAATCTGATTTCTCATTAAACCTAAATTCATATTTTGCATTGATCCTTGCTCATTACTCAACAAATCTAATTCATCCATACTCATACCCATATCTAAACTATCACATTGTGCTTTATTGTCTTCAGTACATTTCATACCGCGTCTTACTGTCGATCTTGCTGATCTATTTGACTTTGAACTGAATAAATCATCTGATTTATCAATTATATCTAATTTTTTATTACATACTATTTCTTTTGATGGAACTACTGTTTTAACTTCACATGGTCTTGATCCAGTTAAATCATCACATGCTTGTGTTCTTGTATTATAATCTACTTCAAAATAACTTGAAAATCCTTCATGAATCTCTTTTTTATATACATCTAACATGTATATTACTATCAACATTACTAAAAGTAAAATAATTAAATTATTCATTTTATTATAAAAATGATTGATAAAAAAAATTATTTATTTTAATTTTATATAAAAAAATATTTCAAATAACTATACAACTTTAATTTATTTGTACTTGGTATTAAATCTAGTTCTTTTTAACTCTACCTCTCGGTTTTATCTCAACCGGTTTTGATTCAATTTCTATATCTGAATTATTTCCATGATCACTTACTGAATCATTTCTATCTCTTTTATCCAGATTAATTATCGGTCTATTTGGGGCATTTCTAAATCCGTAACCTTCCGATCCTTTGTTATTTGAATCTACAGATCTATCATCTGATTCATTTAATTTGTTTTGTCGACCCCTTTCTTCATATCCTCGACCACGTCCTTCGAATCCTCGACCTCTTCCTTCAAATCCTCGACCTCTTCCTTCAAATCCTCG
>JACCED010375852.1_pt1 | contig 16548 bp, 15 predicted proteins | sample 7455021 | NCBI WGS metagenome assembly JACCED01 (sample SAMN15323456, study PRJNA562643) | freshwater metagenome | isolation source: river surface water | place: USA:Blue River Watershed | collected 2017-08-19 | reverse complement strand
TAGAAAAAGCCTCCCGGTTACTGGATTTGGTTCCATATATTCATGCTCACCAGGGAATCCCTCTCGACGAGCTCGCTTCTAAATTTGGAGTGACCTCTGAAGAATTGACTGAAGATCTCACAACTTTGTGGATGTGTGGTCTGCCGGGTTATACCCCGCTAGAGCTGATGGACCTGGATTTTGATTCAGGCTACGTCAGTATTCGAAATGCCCAAACACTAGAAAAGCCACGCTCGATAACCCACGAAGAGGGTGTGGCAATCCTCCTTGGGTTGGATCTGATACGAACAAACATCCCATCGAATCGTGCGGACCTAATTCTTTGCATTGAAACCCTACGTAAGAGAATTTGTCAAAGTATTAATTTGCCTGATTCTCTAAAAATCAATCCAGCAATCAATCTAGGCAATTTTAATATCATAGAGAAGGCGCTCCATGAAAAGACTGGATTGGCGATTGAATACCACTCTCTACATCGAGATGAATTAACATCTCGAAAAGTTTATCCGCTGGAAATTGTTCGCGAAAATGGAAACTTCTATCTTCACGCCTATTGCTATTTTGCCAGTGATTTTCGTCATTTTCGCATCGACAGAATTGTGAGTTTAGAAATAACAGATTTGGGATCGCCTCGGGATGTTACGCCACCACATAATCGGAAGATTTCGGCATCAGCACGTTTACTGAAATCTTCCCGAGATACATCTGAAAGATTTGCTTTAGACAATCCTTTGGTAAATGATGAGTTTGAAATTGAGTCATATTCTGAGCAATGGGTCCAACGTGCCGTTTTGGCCTCTGGTGATTCAGTTGAACTCCTGTCGCCGCGTACTATTCGAGAAAATATCGCCAAAAGGGCGCAATCGATACTTGATTGTTATCTTTAGCGCCATCTCGAACTACCCATCAAATCGAGGCTGGTGTAATCTAACCTCACAGATCAGTTAAGGAGTTACCGGAATGAACTTAGGTCCAAGAGAGATAGTTATTCTCCTCATCGTTGTACTTGTCCTGTTTGGCGCTAAGCGTCTTCCTGACTCTGCTCGCTCACTCGGACGATCAATGCGAATCTTTAAGAGTGAGATGAAAGAGATGAAAGCTGATGACGCCGCGATTGAAGAAGACGGCAAAAAAGAGAGATAAATAGATGGCGTCTGCAAATGATGGACGGATGCCACTCATTGACCACTTAAGAGAACTGCGTCAGAGAGTTCTGGCGTCAGCAATTGCGGTAGTTGTTGCTTTTTGTGGTGGCTGGTTTTTCTACAACACCATCATTGCCACGCTTGCAAAACCAGTATGTGACTTAAAAGCAGCACAGGCAGCGGGAGCTGAAAGTTGCGGTGCGTTGTACATCAGCGGCGTATTGGGCCCACTTGATTTACAGATAAAGGTAGCGCTTCTAACTGGAGTAATTGTTTCTGCCCCGTTTTGGTTATATCAACTGTGGGCCTTTATTGCACCAGCTCTACATAGAAAAGAGAAGCGAAATAGCGTTCTATTCGTAACAGCCGCAACTCCTTTTTTCATTATGGGTGCAACTCTTGGATATCTCATCCTTCCCGTGGCAATTAAAGCGCTCTTCGGATTCACACCTGATGCAGTAAGTAATCTAGTTAGGTTTGATGATTATCTGGATTTTGTACTGCGTTTGATACTTCTCGTTGGTCTAGCTTTTGAGCTTCCCATTTTCCTTCTCACATTTAATCTCATTGGATTTTTGCGAGGTAAGACAATCTTGAAACCTTGGCGAGCTTGGGTTTTTTCAATTTTCCTCGTTGTAGCAGCTTTCTCGCCCACTGCAGACCCACTGAGTATGGTCCTTCTATCGGCACCTCTCATCGTCTTCTATTTTTCAGCAGGTGGTATCGCAATTTTGGTTGATAAGCGACGCGATAAGAAGGCTGAGGCTTTTGAATTGGCTAACCCGCGAATCGAAGCACCAACTTCAATCGACGAATAGCCGATAGAGTCAATCCATGTGGGCGATTGCTATCAATCCAACTGCCGGACGCGGAAAAGGTTCTGTGGTTGGGGAACGAGTAGTCCAATTTTTCGCTCAAAATGGGATTATGTATCGGGTTTTTTCGGGACCATCGGCTGCTGATCTAAAAAAAACGCTAGAACCATTTCTAGATTCACATGTCTGTGATGGTGTTATCAGTGTTGGAGGAGACGGTTTAGCGCACTTAATACTGCAAGTTTGCGTTCCGCGCCAAATTCCATTTGCAGTAATGCCAGCTGGGACCGGTAACGATATCGTTCGAACTTTGGGTTGGTCACTCGACGAAGTTGAGAATTATCTCCACCGGGTTATTTCTGAACCACCTAGACCGATAGATTTGGGATTGGTGGATTCTGAATGGTTTGCAGCCATCTTGAGTACAGGGTTCGATTCGGTAGTAAATGAACGAGCTAATTCATTAATTTGGCCAAAGGGTCCACAACGTTACAACGTTGCAATTGCTTTGGAATTACCGAAATTTAGACCAACTGTGTATGAACTTGAACTGGATAACCATTCTCTTACCACTCAGGCCATGCTTATCGCAATTGGAAATGGCAGATCGTACGGGGGAGGTATGTACGTCTGTCCTCAGGCGAGTTTAGATGACGGTTTATTTGATGTAATGATTTTGGAACCGGTGAGCAAAATCGAATTTCTCAAAGTCTTTCCGAAGGTTTACTCAGGTTCCCATATTTCGCATCCTAAGGTTACTTTCCATCGTACCTCTAAAATTCGTATTACAGCAGATGCAGTTGCGTACGCAGATGGCGAGAGAATTGGACCAGCTCCAGTTTCAGCAGAGTGCATTAGAGGAGCAGGCCTTACATGGAGTCTGTGATCTCGCCCGCTGAAATGTATGCCGCAGCAAAGAAACGTGGACAGCATCCACTCACCGCAGAATTTATCAATCAATTCGAATTTGGATTTGATGAGTTTCAAATAACAGCGTGTCATGCGGTTGAGGATGGAAAAGGAGTACTGGTTGCAGCGCCTACGGGTGCAGGCAAAACTGTAGTTGGTGAATTTGCGGCATTTTCAGCTCTTGCTCGCGGAAAGAAGTGCTTCTACACCACTCCAATTAAAGCATTGTCTAATCAGAAATATTTTGAATTTGTCGAGCGATTTGGTGAAGACAAAGTGGGGCTCTTAACAGGAGATACTAATATCAATTCAGAAGCTGAAGTTCTGGTCATGACCACCGAAGTATTGCGCAATATGCTGTATGCAAATTCCATCACGTTAGCGAATCTTGGATCCGTTGTTATGGATGAAGTCCATTATTTAGCGGACAAGTTTCGGGGAGCGGTATGGGAAGAAGTTCTCATCCATCTTATGGAAAGTGTGCAGGTTGTCTCCCTATCTGCAACAGTGTCAAACGCGGAAGAATTTGGCGAGTGGCTAGGGGAGGTGCGAGGGAGCACAGAGGTAATCGTTTCCGAGATACGACCTATTCCTCTCTATCAGCATGTATTGATTGGCAATCGGCTGATAGATCTCTTCAGTGAACCCGGAAGAGTGAATCCAGAGATTCTTGGATTAGAAAGAGAAGCGCTGCGCAAGGTAAGAATTCCACGTGGGCGTCGCGATCGTTACGGTGAAGGCGATAACCGACTATCTCGCGCTGAAGTTATCGATAAATTGCAACGTGAAAATCTTCTGCCTGCCATCACCTTCATTTTTTCGCGAGTTGGATGTGATGCTGCAGTTAAGCAATGTCTCCAAGCAGGAATCAAGTTAACAACAACTGAAGAACGCTTGGAGATTGTTAATACTGCTCAGCGTTACACGCAAAATTTGGCGGAAGAAGATTTGGATGTCCTAGGTTATCGAGATTGGTTGCTCGCTCTCGAAAGGGGGATAGCGGCCCACCATGCTGGACTGTTACCCAGTTTTAAAGGAGCGGTAGAGGAGTTATTTAAGAAAGGTCTAGTCAAAGCAGTTTTTGCAACAGAGACGCTGGCTCTTGGAATCAATATGCCTGCCCGAACAGTAGTTCTTGAGAAATTAACAAAATGGAATGGCGAAGCGCACGTATCGATCACACCAGGGGAATACACCCAGTTAACCGGAAGAGCGGGTAGACGCGGAATTGATATTGAAGGAAACGCAGTCGTGCAGTGGTCTCCAACCGTTGATTCTGCAACCGCCGCAGGTTTGGCATCTACGCGTACATATCCACTTCGTTCTTCCTTTACTCCAACTTACAACATGTCTATTAACTTGATTGCAAGGTTTGGACGTGAACGCGCTCGTGGCTCCCTCGAATCTTCCTTTGCCCAGTTTCAAGCAGATCGCGCAGTCGTGGGGCTAGTTCGGCAGATTCGTAAGAATGAATCAGTAGCTGCTGAATTAGTCGAATCGGCACAGTGCCATCTCGGTGACTTTAATGAATACTCCCGGATTCGCATAGAAATAAAGGAACTTGAAAAACTCCTTAGCAAGCGCGATGGGCGGCGTACTTTTGATCAACGACAACGTATACATATGGAGAATGAATTGGACGAGCTTCGTCGTTCTCTTCGCAAACATTCATGCCACTCTTGTAACGATCGAGAGGCACATGCCCGTCTTGCTGAAAGGGCAGATAGACTCAATCGGGAATCAGATGGATTGCGCTCCAGAGTTGAAAATCGTACCCACGTTATTGCAAAGACATTTGATCGTATTTGCAATGTCTTGACACACCTTGGATATATAGAAGGCGAAAAGCCTCTTGAACAAGGCAAGATATTGGCGAAGATTTACGCGGAATCAGATCTATTGCTCACTGAATCGATCCGCAGAGGAGTTTTCGACAATTTAAGCGCTCCAGAACTGCTTTCGGTGGCATCTGCAATGATTTATGAGAGTCGATCCGCAGAAAATTACGCGCCAAAAATTCCTCATCAAAATGTAGCCGCTGCTCTGGCTTCAGTTGCAAAAATTTGGGGTGAATTAGAGGCTATCGAGAGTGATTTTGATGTCAAAACCCAACGTGAACCAGATTTTGGTTTTTGTTATGCGGCATATCGTTGGGCTAATGGCCATTCTCTCAGCAGCGTACTTAAGGGAACTGATATGACGGTCGGAGATTTTGTTCGCAGTATCCGTCAACTCATTGATCTGTTGACTCAAATTGGAGGAGCGGCCGAAGTTCTTCGGCCAAAATGCAAAGAAGGAGTTAAGCGCTTGGATAGAGGAGTTATTTCAGATATGTTGGCTGATATATGACACTTATGCTGCTTGATAGCGCATCACTCTGGTATCGCGCTTATTACGGTATGCCAGATACTTTGGTTTCACCGTCAGGAATGCCAGTTAATGCCATACGAGGTTATCTCGATATGGCTGCCCGCCTCATTGGGATGTATTCTCCCAATCGAATCGTGGCGTGCATTGAAGGTGACTGGAGACCTTCATGGCGAGTTGAACTTTTTCCCGATTACAAGGCTAATCGCGTCGAAGATGAAGGTGAGGAAGAGGAAGAGCCTGAAACACTCACTCCGCAAATTCCAATTCTTCTTGATTTATTGGACGAATTTGGAATTCCCATGGTGGGCGTAGATGATTACGAAGCTGACGATGTCATGGCTACCTTTGCAATTCGCGAAAACGGGCCGATACGCGTTGTAACAGGGGACAGGGATCTCTTTCAACTTGTGGATGATCGTCGTGACGTAAAGGTGGTATATCTCGCTCGTGGGATATCACAACATGATTTGGTCGATATCAAATGGGTTTCAGAGAAATACGGAATACCGGGGGATCGCTATGCGCTCTTCGCCATGTTTCGCGGCGATCCTTCAGATGGGCTTCCGGGAGTAAAAGGTATTGGCGAGAAGGGAGCTGCACTCATCGCCAATAATTTCGCCTCGGTCGACGAAGCGATTGCAGGAGCTCAGTCAGGACATTCGTCGCTCAATGCATCTCTTGCCAAGAAGATTATTGACGGTGCGGAATACTCGAAGATTGCTCCAACGCTAGTCAATTGCGCTACAGATGTTGCGCTACCGAAGATTGACATCACAATGCCGAAATCGCCTAAGGATTTGTCGAAAATTTACGCAATGAAAGAGGAATATGGATTAGGTGCAAGCGTTGATAGATTAATATCAGCGCTAAATTGGTAGGAGATAGTGACGATGTATTCATTATTGGGAAAAGGAACGTGATAGAGATGAAACCTGTCATTCTTATTCCAACCTATAATGAATCCACCTCTATCGTTGAACTTCTCAATTCGCTTGACATTTTGCATCAGGAACGTGATTTCGATGTTGTTATTCTTGATGATAATTCGCCAGACAAAACAGCAGATATTGTCGATTCTTTGCAATTAAGTTGGGTAAATGTGCTTCGCAGGCCTGGAAAAGCTGGTTTAGGGGCGGCTTACAGAGCTGGTTTTGCTCACGTGTTACCCCAAAATCGATATTCCAAAATTGTGACTATGGATGCAGATGGTTCTCATCGTGTTGCAGATCTACCAGCAATGCTTGATGCAACCAATGCGCCGATCTCAATAACTCTTGGAACTCGATGGATTCAAGGTGGCAGTGTTGTAAATTGGCCAAAAAGTCGACAGTTGTTATCGCGTTCTGGAACGACCTACGCCAGGATGGCGCTCGGTATTCCACTGCACGACCTCACCGGAGGTTTTCGGGTCTACAGTGCAGAGCTACTGAACCGTTTACGTTTAGATCAAATGACTGCAACTGGATATTGCTTTCAGATTGAAATGGCCTTGGCATCCGTTTTGGCTGGTGCTAAGACGGTTGAAGTACCAATTACCTTCGTAGAACGGGTTAATGGGGTATCCAAGATGAGTAGAGCGATAGTCATTGAAGCGCTCTGGCAGACCACTTTGTGGGGCCTATCTCGTCGCTTACGGCCAAACGCCGATAAGTTACATTATGTAAAGTAAAAGGAATTAGGCGAAGGCTTCTACGGGTGGACAGGAACAGACCAGGTTCCTATCCCCGTATGCCCCATCAATACGGCCGCTGGTGGGCCAATACTTGCCCTTCATGCCGATTAATTCGCCAGGTATTAAACCGGTAAGCGTTGCTGGGAACGCACCTTTCTCACGGGTGTACTTCCGGTTCCAATCACTTGCGGCGATAGCTCCGATCGTGTGTGGTGCATGCCGTAGCGCAGAATCTTCCACGGCAATTTTGCCATCAATAATCTCTTGAATTTCATAGCGAATAGCAATCATCGCATCGATAAAACGATTCATTTCAACAATATCTTCAGATTCAGTTGGTTCGATCATGAGCGTTCCAGCGACCGGGAAGGACATTGTGGGAGCATGAAATCCGAAATCCATGAGACGTTTAGCGATGTCATCAACAGTGATCCCTGACAATTTTGTAATTTCGCGAATATCGAGGATGCATTCATGTGCAACCATCCCCTTCTCCCCTGTGTAGAGAATTGGATAAGAACTTCTTAATCGTGCGGCCATGTAATTCGCATTGAGAATTGCAACTTCTGTCGCATGCGTAAGTCCTGCACCGCCCATAAGACGAATGTAAGCCCAGGAAATAGGCAAAATACTCGCCGAACCAAATGGCGCAGCAGAAATTGGTCCAGGTCCGGTTGCTGGACCGGCAGTCGCATCGAGCGGATGATTTGGTAGAAAAGGCGCTAGATGTGCTTTAGAAATTACTGGACCAACACCCGGGCCACCACCACCATGAGGAATACAGAAAGTTTTGTGAAGATTTAAATGGGAAACATCAGCTCCAAATTTTCCAGGTTGTGACGTGCCTACTAGGGCGTTGAGATTAGCTCCATCTACATATACCTGTCCCCCTGCGTCATGAACCATGGCGCAGATTTCAGAGATTGCAGATTCAAATACGCCATGCGTCGATGGATAAGTAACCATGAGCGCTGCCAGTTTAGATCCGTGCTCGGAAATTTTTGAGCGCAAGTCAGCCACACTGACATTTCCATGCTCATCGCACTCAATAACAACTACCTTCATTCCTGCCATAACAGCGCTGGCAGCATTCGTTCCATGCGCACTCGAAGGTATGAGACAGATATTTCGCTCTTGGTCACCCCGTGAATCGTGATAGTTGCGAATGGCAAGGAGGCCAGCAAATTCACCTTGGCTGCCCGCATTCGGCTGGAGTGAAACTGCGTCGTATCCGGTGATATCGACCAACCACCGCGATAGTTGCTCAATAAGTACGCGAGTTCCCTGGCTCTGGGAAGCGGGCGCAAAGGGATGTAACGATGAAAATTCAGGCCAGGTAACTGCCTCCATCTCAGTTGTAGCGTTGAGTTTCATGGTGCATGAACCGAGCGGAATCATGGTGCGATCTAGCGCTAAATCACGATCTGCCAGGGTGCGTAGATAACGCAACATGGAGGTCTCTGAATGGTAAGTATTAAATACGGGATGTTGCAAGAATGCCGAAGTACGCACCAATTTTGTAGCTATACCACTCCCCTGTGCTGGTTTTACTGAAACTCCGAAAATTTTGACGATGGTTCCAAAAGTTTCATCAGTCACAGTTTCATCAAAAGAAATCCGCACATGCTCTTGATCAACAACCCCCAGATTGATTCCTTCTTCTTTAGCGATTTCATGGATAGCAGAAGCGTTTGCAACTTTGATGGTCAAAGTATCGAAATAACTCTTATTAACAGTTTCAACTACCGAAGCTAACTGAGCTGCATAGTTGTGAACGCGTTCTGCAATTGCTTTCAATCCTTGAGGGCCATGCCACATCGCATAGAAGGCGCTCATATTTGCAAGCAATACTTGAGCAGTGCAGATATTTGATGTTGCTTTATCACGTCGGATGTGTTGCTCACGAGTTTGTAGCGCTAATCGAAATGCTGGATTACCGTGTGCATCGATACTTTGACCTACCAACCGACCAGGCAGCGAACGTTCTAGTCCAGTACGAACCGACATAAACCCAGCATGAGGTCCACCAAATCCCATCGGCACACCCAATCGTTGTGCGCTACCAACTGCAATATCGGCGCCCCATTCTCCGGGAGGGGTAATCATTGTCAGAGCGAGTAAATCGGTAGCAACGATCACAAGTGCGCCCTTTTGGTGAGCTAGCTCCGCAACGTCTGAAAAATCTGTAATTGCCCCGGTCGTATCAGGATATTGAACAAGAAGACCAAAATATTCGACGCCAGAAGGGATTGAGAGCACATCGCATTCCAGGATTTCAATCCCAAGAGGCTTAGCACGTGTTGCAACGACCGCCTTAGTTTGTGGGTGTAGTTGCGGATCAATAATAAAGAGAGCCGAATCAGGCGCTTTCGATGTGCGGCGTGCCAAAGTCATTGCTTCCGCCGCGGCAGTTCCCTCGTCAAGCATCGACGCATTTGCTAGTGCGAGTCCTGTCATATCGCAGACAAGCGTTTGAAAGGCGAAGAGAGCTTCTAGGCGCCCTTGCGAAATTTCAGGTTGATACGGAGTGTATGCGGTGTACCAAGCAGGATTTTCTAAAACATTTCTCTTGATTACAGCCGGGGTAATTGTTCCGTAATACCCCGAACCTATGAGAGAGGTAAAAACTTGATTACGGCCAGCTAACTCACGTAATTCAGAGATAACCTCAACTTCGCTCTTGCCAGCGCCCAAAGTATCTGCAAGTGGTTTTTGAATAGCAATATTTTCAGGAACAACATCTTTGATGAATGAAGCCAAATTGTCGTAGCCAAGAACTTGCAACATCTCTTTCTCTTGAGATGACGTTGGCCCTATATGACGATCTTCAAACCCTTTGTGTAAAGCCACGATTCTCCCTGGTTAGACTCGGGAGAAATATATGGTGGTTAAGCGCCTTTTGCCTTTCGGCGGAGCGAGAGTTCGTCGCTATTTTCGCCTGCAACAACTTCACCGTTCACTTCACCTTGAAGTGTCGCAAGGGAACCCTCAACTTCGTGCCACACTTTGCCGACTGCTATTCCAAAGACGCCTTGGCCTCCTGCAAGTAGGTCGACAATTTCATCTGGACTGGCGCATTCGTAAATTGATGCGCCATCACTCATCAGCGTAATGCTTTCCAGTTCAACAACTCCACGACTGCGCAAATGGTTCACTGCAGTACGGATATTTTGCAGAGATACTCCAGCATCAAGAAGACGTTTCACAATCTTTAAAACGAGAATGTCGCGAAAACCATAGAGTCGAGCGCTCCCCGATCCTGATGCGGTGCGGATAGATGGTTCTACCAATCCTGTGCGCGCCCAATAATCGAGCTGTCGATATGAAATTCCAGCAGCAGAACATGCTGTTGCGCCGCGATATCCAATTTCAAAATCTTGATCGGTCACGAGAGGGGGCTCGCCTTCAGCTAGTGGGGATACCAAAGGTTACGCCTGCCTCACCGCGAAACCCATCACCGACACGAATAGAACCTCTACTTGAGGTTTAGACTTTTACCCTGCGAAGTCTTCAGGGTTGATGCCTTCCAGAAACTCACGAAACGCTTCAAGCTCTTGATCCCCCACCGCGCTTTCGCTGGTAGCCACCTGCTCTGGGATATCAATGCCTGCTGAATCAAGGAGTTCATTCTCAACGAGAATATTGCTCTTGGTGCGAAGAGCGATCGCTATCGCATCCGATGGCCTTACCGAGAGTGGCTCAAGGGCGCCTTCAGAGCTACGTAACAACATATCGGCGAAGAAGACCCCGTTCTCAATCTTTGTTATGTGGACAGAAGTTAAAGTTATGTCCACTCTATCTAATAGATCCCTTATTAAATCGTGGGTTAAAGGGCGCGTCGCTTGCAGGCCTTGTTGGGCAAATGCGATGGCCGTGGCTTCAACGGCGCCTACCCAAATAGGAAGAAATCGGGTGCCTTCAATCTCTTTCAATAAAACGATTGGTTGATTTGAAGGCATCTCTATACGAACCCCAACCACCTCAACTGGAATGTACATACGTGGTCTTTGCTTATCGACGGGGACCGTTAGCGAGGACGGTTGAGCCCGCCGCGAACCAGAGCAGCATGGAGTCGTACCGAAAGCGCTGCAATCTCCTTCTGAACTTCTTCTGCACGAGCCTTAGCCTCTGAGCTTTTCTGGCGAGTAAACGGAGTGATAACTTGTTCAATCAAACCAATCTCGCGATCTGCAGCAGATTTAAAGGAACGAAGATGGCGAGGCTCAATTCCAAAACCAGACATTTCTGCAACTGCCTTTGCAACTGACAAAGCGTCTGCATCATAGTGGCGGCCTCGAATTGCGATGAGCCCATACGACTCAAGTTCTACGAGTTGACTATCTTCAAGCCCAGAAGCTTTAAGCAATTCATCACGGCTCAAGCGCATCTCGGATTGTTCGGCAAAATTAGCTGCTGCAAACTCTCCATCAACTGTTGCAAGGGTTGGTCGAGGGGAAGCGACTCCACCGGTAGTTGCAGGTTGCAATCCACGATCTAGCGCATCTAAATTCTCTTTAATAACTTTTAGCGGCAGGTACTGATCACGCTGTGCCAAAAGCACGTAGCGAAGACGATCTAAATCGGTCGTAGTGAATTTTCTATACCCAGATGGAGTGCGTTGAGGTTCAATGAGGCCTTCAGATTCGAGAAATCGAATTTTTGAAATTGTGATATCTGGAAAGTCGCCACGCAATTTGGTGAGTACTTCGCCGATGCTCAGATAGGCACGTGCTGGAACGCTCAACTTACTTCTCCCCTGGTGAAGCTGCTCCGATGAAGAGCAGGTGGAATTTACCGATTTGAATCTCATCACCCGAAACAAGTTTCTGTTCGGTGATTGATATGTTATTTATATATGAACCATTGAGGCTTCCTGAGTCACGCAAAATAAAGCCATTGCCATCTTTGAGTATCGATGCATGTTTACGAGAAACTGTTACATCATCAAGGAATATTGAACTTTCAGGTGCGCGACCAATGGTGACGCCATCAGATTCAATAAGAAACCGAGAACCTTTGCGCGCTCCACGATAAATGAAAACCATTGCGCTTTCGCCGTTTCCAGAGAGTGCGCTAGTGATAATTTCTCGCTCTTCAGGGCTTGCCTGCTGATAAAAATCTTCAATCAAGGTTGATGGGGAATTTCCAACCACAGAACGAAGACCGAGATGAAGGGTCGTAGTGAGTTCGCGATTTGGATCAGCCTTAGCCACCATTGCAACTCCCCTTCCTCAATATGACGCTGGACGTCAACTTAAGGGTGACACTAGAGAGTTGGTATTAATAAATCAAGCCGGGGTTAGGCTGTTATTTCTCCATACTGAGCGGCGCTCAACAGGCCAGTTGGTTCGCTTGGAACCTCAATCTCTACTAGCCAACCTGAGCCATATGGATCTGAGTTGATGAGTTCAGGTGCGCCATCCAAATCACCATTAACAGCCGCAATTGTTCCTGAAACTGGAGCGAAAATTTCTGAGACGCTCTTTGTCGATTCAACTTCACCACATACTTTGTCTGCGGTTACCGTTTCTCCAACTTTAGGCATCTGTACATAGACGATGTCACCCAGAGCAGCTTGTGCGTAATCAGTGATACCCATGCGAATGCGAAGTGGTGTAGATGTAGGCGCCACCCATTCGTGTTCCTTTGTGTATTGCAAATCATGTGGAATCTGTGACATGCATCTACCCTTCGATAACCAGAGGTCGAACTGTAATGGTCCGCAGCGCGGTACGGAAATAACCTACCGCAGTTCCAAGGTATAAGCCGACTCCCCAAATCGCAAAAGCCCAACCAAAGATAAAGGCGAGGTGTCCATACCAGGTATTGCTCAGCGCGAGAAGCAGAAGAGGAAATGCGTAGAGCAAATTGAAGGTTGCAGCTTTTCCGAGATAGGTAACTTTTAACGGTGCAAATCCTTTTGCCGCCAAAACCGCGGCTACACCGAGCATGAAAAGATCGCGCAAAACTAGAAGCAGAATCAACCAAAGCGGTATTGCTTCACGGAGATAAAGCGTGATAAGAGTTGCTGCTATGTAGAGGCGATCAATGGTGGGATCTGCAATCTCGCCAAACTTGGACTCTTGACCTAACGCCCGTGCCAGTTTGCCATCAAAATAATCAGTTGCTCCCCCAACAGCCAGGACGACTATCGCCCAGCCATCGGCTTCTAAGGCCAGCGCCAGATATACAAATACTGGGATCCCCAAGAAGCGAGCAAAAGTGAGAGCGTTAGGAATGGTGAGCACGGCTACTCCGTCTCTCTTTCTTTAACTCGAATCGCAACCTGGACTGGAGTGCCTGGGAACCTAAATTCCTCCCGGAGGCGACGTTCAATAAAGCGACGATAGGAAGCTTCAATCCAGCCACTTGAAAAAATTACAAATTTTGGAGGTGCAATTCCCGCCTGAGTTGCGTAATAAACCTTCGGTTGCTTGCCACCACGTACAGGTGGAGGTGTCGCTCCGATGAGGGCGCCAAGGAATGAATTGAGTTTCGCAGTGGGGACGCGTCGCTCCCAAGAATCAATTGCAGTTCGTAACGCTGGCGCGAGGCGATCGCGATGCCAACCCGTTTTCGCTGCCACATTAACTCGTTGCGCCCATTCCACCTGGTCTAAATGGCGGTCAATCTCTTTATCAAGCTGATCTCGGCGGTCTTCATCTACCAAATCCCATTTGTTCATCACTATGACCATTGCCTTACCGGCCTCCTCAACCATGGTGATAATTCGCAGATCCTGTTCAGATATCGGCACCGAGGCATCCAGGACTACTACAGCGCATTCGCAACGCTCGAGAGCAGTTTGAGTTCGCAGCGTTGCATAGTAATCAGTCCCGCTTGCTTGATTGGCGCGTTTCTTCAGTCCCGCTGTATCAACGAATCGCCAGATGCTTCCCCCAAATTCAATCAACTCGTCAACTGGATCACGAGTAGTTCCGGCAACATCGTCGACAATCGAACGATTTTCTCCCGCAAGAGCGTTAAGCAGGCTTGATTTACCAACGTTGGGACGACCGATAAGGGCAATGCGTCGATAACCATCATGTACCTGAGCCGCTCCAACCTCAGGCAAAGATTTCACTATTGAATCAAGCAGATCACCGCTACCTCGACCATGCAGGGCGGAAACAAAATGTGGTTCGCCTAAACCAATATTCCACAGTGAATGAGCATCCGATTCATCATTATCTCCATCTACTTTGTTAGCAATCAAGATTGTTGGCTTCTTGGCCTTCCTTAGTTGCTGAACCAAAATATCATCTTCATCTAGCGCTCCAACTTGAGAATCAACTACAAAACACAGTACGTCGGCTTCTTTTATTGCCAACTCTGCGCTGGCACTTACCTGTACTGATATTCCATCAGGTTTGGATTCCCAACCCCCGGTATCCATAACAATAAAACGGCGATTTCCCCATTCGCATTCATATTGAACACGATCACGAGTTACCCCTGGAGTATCTTCCACAATCGCTTCCCGACGACCTAAAAATCTATTAATAAGAGTTGATTTGCCAACGTTGGGTCTTCCGAGAATTGCAACAATCGGCAGTCCTAACAACGAGCGTTCAGAAAGTAACTCCCAAATTCGATCAACCGTTTCTGAAAGTGTTAACTCTGTGGAGTCAATATGAACAGCATCGAAGGCAGGTGCAAGCGGTGAAACTTTGCGAGAGGAATCGATGACATCTCTTGCAGCGAGTGAATCACTTACAGATTCAACTCCCCGCGATTCACCGGCAAGTTCAGCATCTCGACGTGCAGCTCGCGCTGCTATATCAGCAGTGAGAAAAACCTTGAGGGGTGCATCTGGGCATACAACGGTGCCTATATCCCGACCCTCTACAACGATGCCGCGTTCGGCCTTGTTTATGATATCCCTTTGCAACTTAAGCAATTCAGTTCGAATTTCAGGTAGGGCACTGATAACTGAAACTTTGTCGGTTACTTCATGAGAACGAATCTCTCTGGAAATATCTCGTTGACCGATGAAAACCTTGGGGTCTAAAGGATTGGAAGAGAATGAGATTGGTTGAATTTGCAATGCGCTAAGGATCTCTTCAGATTTTTCACTATTAATCGACAAAGCGATGAATGTAACTGCACGATAAAGCGCTCCCGTATCGAGATAGTTCCATCCAGCTCTTTTTGCTACCTCTTTAGATGTGCTTGATTTGCCCGAACCGCTTGGACCATCTAGCGCTACTACAATCATTATTAATGCCCATCTTCGAGTTGATGAATTCTATTGGCTTTCAGTCTTAAGCACTAACGTTGCGCGTGGACGCTCCATCCATTTTTTTTCAAGTGATCTGCAAGCTTTGCGGCATCGCTTTCAGATAACGCCAAAGTTATGAGGCCCGTGAATTGGCCTGGACTATGTTCAATTGTTAAATCTTCAACGTTTACATCAGCGCAAGCACATTCATCAAAGAGCGCTGCAAGCTGACCAGGTTTATCTTCAATAACAATGGGAAGATAGGTGTATTCGCGTTGCTTGCCACCATGCTTACCCGGAATTGCAGATTTTCCACGAGCTCCTTTTTCAACAACTTCCCCGACGTAATTTTCGTCGTCAATATTTTTTAGCAGATCATTCGCATCTGAAATGAAATTCTGCAACAAAGGAATAATTGAATCTCTATTTGCAGTAATAATCTCTTTCCAAAGGTCAGGGCTTGAACCTGAAATTCTTATGGTGTCCCGTAAGCCAGCTCCAGCCAAATTGAGCCAATCAGGACGAGCTCCCACCAACTGTCCGGCTAGCAACGAAGCAACAATCTGGGGCAAGTGCGATACGAGCGCGACCGCCTGATCATGCTCGCTTGAATCCATATCTATGACCGTCGCCCCCAGCGCCTCGATGAGCTCTCGACCCGCGCTGACCAACTGTGGGTTTGCGCCATTGGAATCGATTATCCAAGGACGGCCCTCGAAGAGATCAGCTCGGGCAGAGTGCGCTCCCCCGACTTCACGACCTGCCATAGGATGCGTGGGAAGAAATGACCCAACGGGAAGGTGCGAAGCTAATACTTCTACTTTAACTTTAGTTTTAACAGAGCCAATATCCATAAACCCGTACTTCACATTTGAGATATCCAACCCCTTGAGCACCGTTGATATTGAACCTAAGGGAGAAGCCAGAAGAACCAGATCTGGCTCTGTATTGGGGGCGCTCTTCATGAGGTCTTGTGCAAGAGCCTGGGCTGCTGGATCCACATCAACCATTGAGACCGAAACGCCTCGCTGAACGAGGCCTAGCCCAATTGAGCTGCCGATAAGACCCGAACCAATAATTCGAACGTGGGATAGCAACATGAGAATCTGCCTAAAACGATCCCTATTGGGCTATATCCGCGCGCAGAGACTTCGCGCCATGGAGATAGATATGGGAAATTTCCATCTTCTGCAGGGTGGTTTCGGCGTGAACCATGACGCGAATTGTGCGCTCGAGGGCGCCGGGGACATCGATCTCTACTGCACAAATCAGCGGAGTATCGTGGAGGCCGAGAGTTCGAACCGCAGCTGCAGGAAAAGATGCCGTTAAATCTGGGCTCGCGGTGAAGAGAATCGAGATAATTTCAGCTGGGGTTAATTGATTGGCTTTGAGAATCTCCGAAACAAGCTCCTGGGT
>JACCED010531516.1_pt1 | contig 16554 bp, 14 predicted proteins | sample 7455021 | NCBI WGS metagenome assembly JACCED01 (sample SAMN15323456, study PRJNA562643) | freshwater metagenome | isolation source: river surface water | place: USA:Blue River Watershed | collected 2017-08-19 | reverse complement strand
TTTTTTGCTGCTTTTTTGGCTGTTGCCATGGTAATACTCCTTAGTTCAGGGTCCCAAACATTAAAACCCGTGCTCGACTAGCCCCACCATGAGACGTCGTTTCGCCCGAGTTATTCATCGGCACAAGCCCCTACTAAACTGCAGTAGCACTGCGGTTTGCGCTAATGAATCCGGCACAGCCATTTGAACTGCCTCTCACTTGAGGCGCGAAGCAATTCAAATGGCACCAGCACGGCGGCTTTCACCGCCCACTGGCAAGTACTAAAGCGTAACAAGGCTCAAAACAGCGATTTATTCCCAGTTAAGGGCGCCGCCAGTTTGATACTCAATCACGCGTGTTTCAAAGAAATTACGTTCCTTCTTTAAATCAATCATCTCTGCCATCCACGGGAAGGGATTTTCTTCCTGGGCAAACAGAGGCTCGATTCCAATCTGTTGGCATCTGCGGTTCGCAATAAAGCGGAGATAAGACTTGAACATTGGTGCGTTCAAGCCCAGCACGCCTCGTGGCATGGTGTCTTCTGCGTACGCATATTCCAACTCAACGGCTTTAGCAAACAGGCCGCGGATCTCTTCGCGGAAGGCCGGCGTCCAAAGCTGCGGGTTTTCGAGCTTAATCGTGTTGATTAGGTCAATGCCAAAATTGCAGTGCATGGATTCATCACGCAGGATGTACATGTACTGTTCGGCTGCGCCTGTCATTTTGTTTTGACGACCGAGTGCCAGAATCTGCGTAAAGCCAACATAGAAGAAAAGACCTTCCATCAGGCAGGCAAAAACAATTAGCGACTTCAGTAGAGTCTGGTCCGCTTCGAGCGTGCCAGTTTTGAAGTTGGGATCAGCGATCGCATCAATAAAGGGAATCAAAAACTTATCTTTTGCGCGAATCGAAGGAACTTCGTTGTAGGCGTTGAAAATTTCAGATTCGTCCAAATCCAAGCTTTCAACAATATATTGATAAGCGTGGGTATGAATTGCCTCTTCAAAGGCCTGGCGCAGCAAGAACTGGCGGCACTCGGGTGCTGTGATGTGGCGATAGGTGCCCAACACAATATTGTTCGCTGCAAGCGAGTCGGCCGTTACAAAAAAGCCCAAATTGCGTTTGATAATGCGTCGCTCGTCTTCGGTCAGCCCCGTGGGGTTTTTCCATAAGGCGATATCGCGCGACATATTGATCTCTTGCGGCATCCAGTGGTTCGCGCAAGTAGCAATATATTTTTCCCAAGCCCATTTGTACTTAAAGGGAACCAATTGGTTCACGTCAGTTTGGCCATTGATGATCCGCTTGTCGGCGACATTCACGCGCGTTGCGGGGTCCACAGCCTGTGGCTTTTGAGTGATGCCAGGTGTTGGCAGAGCCGAGTCACCAAAAACGCCAGTCGCGGCACGTGCTGGCATCGAGGCCGGCATAGGCACACCACCGGCAGCGATCGGCGCTGCGGTTGTTGAAGAAGGTTCGTCGTTCCAGGTCAGCATAATTTTTTCCGGTTGCGGTTATTGGCAGGCTTCGCACTCTTCGAAACCTGGATCGCCAGGCTTCATGGTGCAAACCGCTCCGAGAATTTCGGGTTCCGGCAGGGCCGGTGCTGCTGAAGCAAACGTACCGCTAGTGGATCCGACGCCCGACGCATTCACTGCGTTGAGTTCGCCACCGCGACCTGTTGATTTCTCTGCGCTTGTTGCACCCAACGTGCGCAGGTAATAGGTGGTCTTCAGACCACGCAACCATGCCAGCTTGTAGGTGTCATCCAGCTTCTTGCCGGACGCGCCGGCCATGTAGATGTTCAGTGACTGCGCTTGATCGATCCATTTCTGGCGGCGAGCAGCACACTCGACGATCCATGTGGGTTCGACTTCAAAAGCTGTGGCGTATAGAGTCCGCAATTCGGCCGGAACACGATCGATGCGGGACAGGCTACCGTCGAAGTACTTAAGGTCAGCGACCATGACTTCGTCCCATAGACCTAGTTTCTTGAGGTCGCGAACAAGATGTTCGTTGACCACAGTGAACTCGCCGGAGAGGTTCGATTTAACGTACAAGTTTTGATATGTTGGTTCGATGCACGCAGACACACCAATAATATTCGATATTGTTGCTGTTGGGGCAATTGCAATGCAATTTGAGTTACGCATGCCTTGTTGTTTGATGCGTGCACGCAACGAATCCCAATCCATTGTGCTTGATTCATCGACTTCAACATAGCCACCGCGATTCTCACGCAGCAGTGCAATTGAGTCATGCGGCAAGATTCCGCGTGACCACAACGAGCCATCAAAGCTTGCGTAACGACCGCGCTCTGCAGCGAGATCGCTCGATGCGCTGTACGCGTAGTAGCAAACGGCTTCCATTGAGCGATCAGCAAATTCAATCGCCTCTTGCGATGCATAAGGTACGCGCATCACGTGCAAGCAATCTTGGAAACCCATGATGCCCATGCCGACTGGGCGATGACGCACGTTTGAATTGCGCGCCTTGTCGACTGCGTAGTAATTGATATCGATCACGTTGTCCAACATCCGCATCGCGATCTTAATCGTGCGCTGAAGCTTGTCTTGGTCTAACGATTGTGAGCCGTCTGCATTTTGTTTGAGGTGCGCCAACAAGTTGACCGAGCCAAGGTTGCAGACCGCGATTTCAGAGTCGTTGGTGTTGAGGGTGATCTCGGTGCAAAGGTTCGAGCTGTGCACAACGCCCACGTGCTGCTGTGGCGAGCGGATGTTGCACGGATCTTTAAACGTAATCCAAGGATGGCCGGTTTCAAACAACATTGATAGCATTTTGCGCCACATGTTGATCGCAGGCATCTTTTTGAACAGTGTCAGTTCACCGCGAGCGGCCTTCTCTTCGTAGCCGACATAGGCTTTTTCGAACTCGGCACCCACTTTTTCATGCAGGTCTGGGCAGTCTGAGGGCGAGAACAGCGTCCATTCACCACCTTCGATGACTCGCTTCATGAACAGGTCTGGAATCCAGTTCGCCGTGTTCATGTCGTGTGTGCGGCGACGCTCGTCACCGGTGTTTTTGCGGAGCTCTAGAAATTCTTCTACATCCAAGTGCCAAGTTTCCAGGTAGCAGCAAACCGCGCCCTTGCGTTTGCCACCTTGGTTCACGGCAACAGCGGTGTCGTTAACCACCTTCAAGAAGGGGACAACACCCTGACTCTCGCCGTTTGTACCTTTAATGTGACTGCGCATGGCGCGTACTGGTGTCCAGTCATTGCCGAGTCCGCCGGCGTATTTGGCGAGCAGCGCGTTTTCTTTGATGGCTTCGTAGATGCCGTCCAGATCGTCTGAAACTGTGGTCAGGTAGCAAGAGGACAGTTGTGAGTGCAGCGTTCCGGCATTGAACAGCGTTGGGGTCGAGCTCATGAAGTCGAACGACGACAGAATCTGATAGAACTCAATTGCACGCGCTTCGCGATCAATCTCGCTGATCGCCAAGCCCATCGCTACACGCATGAAGAATACCTGGGGCAGCTCAATACGCTGGCCACGGATGTGCAGGAAGTAACGGTCGTACAGTGTTTGTAGACCAAGGTAATCAAACTGCATGTCACGGCTTGCGTCTAATGCTGCAGCCAAGCGCGGCAGGTCGTAGCGGGACAGTTCCGAGTTCAGTAGGCCGGCTTCAACGCCACGCTTAATGAACTTTGGGAAGTACGTTGCATAGCGGGTGTTCATGTCCTCTTGCGAGGCTTCTTCGGACAGGACCTCTTTACGAATCGTGTGCAGCAGCAGGCGCGCAGTCACTTTGCTATATGCAGGGTCGTTTTCGACCATGGCGCGCGCAGCCAGAATCGCTGATTTGTAGACTTCGTCGATAGGTACGCCGTCGTACAGGTTCTTTAGAGTCTCTTTCTGAATAGCTGCTGTATCAACAAATTCGCCTAAGCCTTGCCCGGCGGACTCGATCGTCGCTTGCAGCTTGGCCATGTCTAGCGGCTTGCGCACGCCATTTTCGGTTACGTGTAGTGTGCTTGCTTCGGCAGGAGCTTGCTCTGTGTTTGATTTGGCGCGTTCTTGGGCGCGACGCTCGCGATACAACACATATGAGCGTGCGACGTCGTGTTCGCCAGAGCGCATCAGGGCCAATTCCACGGCGTCCTGAATGTCTTCTATATGAAAGGTGCCGCCGTTTGGACGACCGCGTACAAGTGCCTGGACAACTTGGCGTGTCAGGGAGTCAACGAGCTCACGTACGCGTGCGGATGCTGCGCCCTGGCCACCGTTGACGGCTAAGAAAGCCTTTGTCATCGCGATGCCGATTTTGCTGGGCTCAAAATTCACCACCGCGCCGTTGCGTCGGATGATGTGATATTGGGTCCAGGTGGCTTCTGTGGTGGGCGCTGCAGCGGTCGCGAATTGCGGTACAGACTCTTGTCTTGCCGCTGTGCTTGTTGATGTTTGCATTAAAAGCTCCTGCGAGGTGAACGTGGCACACGCCGCGTCCGAGAATGGGTTTACCACTACATGTAGTGTTTTTCTTCGATTTCGTCACCAATTCTAGTAGGTCTAATCAATTGGAGCAATAGTAAAAATCTAAATTTATTTCCTATCGTTAACCCTTGATCTGAAACGAGTAATATTTTTGTCATGACTGTGCAGTGGCTGCTTCGGCGCAGAGCTTGATACGACGCGGGTTTATCGAAAGTGGGATCCTTTTTGTCCGAAAGTAAGGTCTTTTCAACGTGTGCGCAACAACAACAATATAAAGTTATATTTAATTTTTTTGGTAGAAAATTCTTAGCGTAATGACAACTTCTGATGCAATATGACGGTTGTCGACAGAATTAACTAGATAAGAGCGGGAGCTGGAATGGTTGGCTTAGGGATGTGGCGATTTCGGTCTGGTGTGGTGTGTATGGTTACCTGCCTAGCCTTAGCAGGCTGCGCGCTTCCTCGACCCGATGGCTCGGCTGTCATTCCCGCCCCTCAACATTTGACTGAGCCTGTTTGCACGGCTGCCCCGGCTGGAAGCATGCTTGTGGGGGCCTGGTACATCTTGCGCAAGCAAACTGGCGTCGTTGGAGAAATCCAAACGCTGCTCACCTTAAGCGCGGATGGGAAAATGACGCAGCAGACCCGCGTCAAGCAGGGACGCAATATTCGGTCTGAGCTACGCGAATCCGGATGCTGGGATGCGCCCGCAGGCAAGTTGGTATTGCGTACCCATCGCTCAAACGGCGAGTTAGTCGATTATCGCGATCCTATCTACGTGTCGACCTACATCATTGATCGAAACGACGCCAAGCGCGCCGTCTTCCGTGAGGACAAAGCGGAGAGCCGTCCAATGACGGCCCAAAAGGTACACGCGAGTTTTAGGCTGCAGTAGCGATCCGCGCTAAAACAGTTTGCTTACCTAGGATCTCTAACACGGCATCAATTGCGGGTGTCTGTGTTGTCCCCGCAACCGCAACACGCAGCGGAATAGCCAACTGAGGCATTTTCAGTCCGTGCGTCGCGAGCAACGACTTGATCAACGCAGCAATCTCTGTTTTGTTCCAAGTGATTGTTTCTGCTTGTTTGGCGAAATCAGAGAGGACTTGTTGTGCGCTCGCGGTGAGGTGTTGCGCGCGTAATTCCTCGCTTGCTGGTGTGAATGGTCCGCAAAATAGCATGGCTGCATCAGCAAGTTGCTCAAGCGTTTCCGCTCTATCTTTTAGAAGCTTGATGACCGCTGGTAAGTCAGTCAGCTGTGTGTTGCCCCCACGCGCGGAAATTCTGGGCGCCACGAGCGCCGCCAGTTTCTCGTCATCGTAGTGCTTGATATGGTGGGCGTTTACCCAATTCAGTTTTTTCGGATCCCATTGCGCGGCTGATTTTGAGAGGTGTTGCGGATCGAACCATTCCACAAGCTGTTCGCGGGAGAACAACTCATCGTCTCCGTGGCTCCAGCCTAGACGCGCAAGGTAATTAATCATCCCCTCCGGCAGGTAGCCGTCTCGGTCGTACTCCATCACGCTGACCGCGCCATGTCGCTTGGAAAGCTTCTCACCATCAGGTCCAAGAATCATTGGTACATGACCGTACTCTGGGATGGGGGCGCCCAGGGCGCGCAGAATCGTTATCTGGCGAGGCGTGTTGTTAACGTGATCATCGCCTCGTAGCACGTGGGTGATGCGCATATCCCAGTCATCGACTACTACGCAAAAGTTATAGGTAGGCGTGCCGTCCGGGCGCGCGATCACCAGGTCATCAAGCTCGGTGTTATCAAAGCTGATGGGGCCCTTCACCAAATCCACCCAAGCCGTTGCGCCCTCTTGTGGGCTTTTGAAACGCACGACGGGTTTACGATCTGCGGGGATAGGGGGGAGTTTCTTTCCTGGCTCTGGTCTCCATGTCCCGTCATAGCGCGGCTTCTGACCCGCTGCACGCGCGCGTTCGCGCATCGCCTCGACCTCATCGGGTGAGCTGTAGCAATGATAGGCGGTACCGGCTTCTAACATCTGTGCAACCACGGCACGATACCTATCCATGTGTTGCATCTGAAAGAACGGACCCTCATCGGGCGTCAGGCCGAGCCAGTTCATGCCATCGAGAATGGCCTGAACTGCTTCGGGTGTTGACCGTTCGAGATCCGTATCTTCCACGCGCAAAATAAACGTGCCACCGTAGTGGCGTGCGAAGGCCCAAGAAAATAGGGCTGTGCGGGCGCCACCAAGATGTAGAAAACCTGTGGGTGAGGGCGCGAAGCGCGTGCGGACAGGCGTTGAAGCAGCAGTCATTCGAAAAACCTTTCAGTGATTTAAAGCAACACGCTTTGCAAAAATTTGGAAATGTCGTCGATCTCTTGTGCGCAAACAGAGTGCGGCATCGGGTAGGTATGCCATTGCACCTGATAACCAAGGTCGAGTAACTTCGCTCTGGAAGCTTCGGCGCGTTCAAGTGTCACGACGGGATCGTGTGTACCGTGCGCTAAAAAAATTGGCGTTGCGGCATTCGCGCTATGACGTTCTTGCGCAGCCATGTCGATCAACGGTAGGTAGCCCGACAGGCCCATCAGCCCGGCCAGTTTTTCTTTGAAGCGAATCCCTGTGTGCAGCGTCATCGCGCAACCTTGCGAGAATCCTGCGAGCACAATACGGCTGCTTGGAACACCGCGCGCATTTTCACGGGCGATGAGTGCGTGGATCGCTTGCTCGGAGGCTCGTATACCGGTTTCATCTTCACGCTTCACGAGATTGGGCGTCAGGATGTCGTACCAAGAGCGCATCGCCATACCACCGTTGATCGTCACCGGTTGAATTGTTGCGTGAGGAAAAACAAAACGAATCGCCAGAGACGCGGGTAGGCGTAGTTCAGGCACGATGGGCGCAAAATCGTGGCCATCTGCACCGAGCCCGTGCAACCAGATCACGCTATGGGTCGGTTGCGGTCCAGTTTGGTGTTCAACACAGTCGAGGAGGGTGGGGGTTGTCATTCTGCAGTATCCGAATCTTGTAAAGCTTTAAGCGCTTGAAATAAAGCGCGATAGTGTTTGCGTTGGGGCTCTTGGCCAGGACGCAGGGCCTCATTCGCCGCAACCTCTTTGCGACCTTCGCGAATCAGGCTGCGTAGATGCTGTATGTCAGCTTGTGGAAACTTCTCTAACAAGGCGGTGAACGCGGCGTCGTCTTTCAGCAAACGGTCGCGTAGTGCTTCAAGCCGATGCATCGCTTGGGTTTGCTCGCGCGAACCGTTTTTCCAGGTATCAAGCTGGGCTCGGATCTCGTCGGCCTGTGCGTCTCGCATGAGTTTGCCAACATAGTGGACCTGTCGACGCAAGCCTTCTCGACTCGTTGTCCGTTGCGCTAGACGAATTGCCTCGTATAACCGCTCGGAGAGTGGAAGCTGTTTGAGTCGTTCGGGCGACAGTTCGACGAGCTCTTTGCCTAGGTCGAGCAAGGCCAACATGTCGCGTTTGACTTGCGATTTGCTGGGCCCGTCATAAACGTTGTCGGGGAGTTCGTCAGGAGATTGAGGTATTTCTTGTGTCATGGGGCTATCATAAAGCTTCACGCTAATGGACCAATATGGCTACATCACATTCTTTCTTACCAATCGCTAAAAATCGTCAGATTTTTGAAGATTTGGTGACTCGTACACTCGATTACGCACGAAGCCTGGGCGCAAGCGATGCTGCGGCCGAGGCATCCGAAGCGCAAGGCTTGGCGGTTTCGGTGCGTCGGGGCAAAGTCGAAACTGTTGAGCAAACACGAGATCGTTCTCTGGATATCACCGTATTCGCTGGACAACGCCGTGGCTCGGCCTCGACATCAGACTTTTCGGACAACGCCTTGCGCCAAACCGTGGAGGCCGCTTGGCATATCGCCCGCTACACCGCCGAAGACCCGGCCGCAGGGTTACCCGACGCAGACTTACTCGCAATCGGAGCACGTAATACATTGCAATTACACCACCCTTGGGCGGTGACTGTAGAGCAAGCGACTGAGATTGCTCTAGAGGCTGAACATTCTGCGTTGGCAACAGATAAACGGATCACGAACACCGAGGGGGCGTCAATCGACACGCACGAGGGGCATTTTATCCTCGGCAATACGCGAGGATTTCTTGACGGGTACGCGTTTTCTCGTCACGGCCTTTCGGTTGCTCCCATCGCTGGGCGTGGTCAGTCCATGCAGCATGACTATTGGTCCACGAGCGATCGATCTGCGAAGCGCCTAGCGGATCCCGCGGCCGTTGGTCGCTATGCCGCTGAGCGTGCCTTGTCGCGACTTTCGGCAAGACGTATCCCGACAGGGCACTTCCCCGTTTTGTTCGAAGCTCCATTGGCGCTTGGTTTGATCGGCGCGTTGACCCAAGCCATCAACGGGGGCGCTCTGTATCGCAAAACCAGCTTCTTGTTGGATTCGCTCGGCAAAGAGATCTTTCCCTCGCATATTGAGCTTACCGAAGATCCACACATCAAGGGTGCGATGGGGAGCTCCCCGTTTGATGAAGAGGGTGTTCGTACGCAAGCGCGCGATGTTGTTCGTTCTGGTGTGCTGCAGGGCTATTTTCTGTCCAGCTACACCGCCCGGAAGCTCGGGATGACGACGACGGGCAATGCTGGCGGCTCGCACAATTTGGTGATGCGGTCTACGCAAACCCGACGTCAGGATAATTTGGATGCTATGTTGCGAAAAATGGGGACCGGGCTGTTGGTTACGGAGTTAATCGGTCATGGCGTGAATTACGTGACGGGCGATTATTCGCGCGGCGCTTTTGGGTACTGGGTGCAAAACGGCAAAATCCAACATGCTGTGGAAGAAATTACGATTGCGGGAAATCTAAAAGAGATGTTTGCCCAAATCGTCGCAATCGGAGCTGACACAATTACCCGAGGCAGCAAAACCACAGGCTCAATATTGATCGAGCGCATGTCGATTGCCGGAACCTAGGGAATGCCCGAAATAGACTGAGATTGCGGTATTCCGCATGCTTGTGCGGTGTAATATTGCCGCAATCGGGCGCTTCGATACGCCTGAATAAACCCCTCGAGGAGACCTCGTATGCAACGTCGTTCGTTTTTAAAGAAAGCTAGTGTTGGCGCCGTCGCCGGCAGCGCGGCAGTTGCCGCACCCGTATTTGCGCAGGACGCGCCCACTCTCAACTGGCGGTTAGCGTCGAGCTTTACCCGCGGTTTGGATACGCTTTGGGGTACAGGCGAGTTGTTCTCGCGTTATGTACGTGAAGGCACGAATGGTAAGTTCAACATCCGTAATTTCCCTGGCGGCGAAATTGTTCCGCCTCTGCAAGTGTTGGACGCTGTGCAAAAGAATACGGTCGAAATGGGTAACTCCAGCGGCTACTACTACCATGGCAAAGATCCATCATTGAGTTTCGACACGGCGGTGCCGTTTGGATTGAATGCTCGCCAAATGAACGCTTGGATGTGGGAAGGCGACGGCATGAAGCTCATGCGCGAAGTCTATGGCGACTACAACGTTATCAACTTCCCGCTGGGCAACACAGGCACGCAGATGGGCGGCTGGTACCGCAAGGAAATTAAGTCGGTTGATGACCTCAAGGGCTTAAAGATGCGCACAGCTGGCTTCGCTGGCGAAGTGTTGTCCGTGCTGGGCGTCGTCCCACAGCAATTGCCTGCTGGCGACATTTATCCTGCGCTGGAAAAAGGCACGCTCGACGCGGTTGAGTTTGTAGGCCCCTACGACGACGAGAAACTCGGCTTCGGTAAGGTTGCCAAGTTTTACTACTACCCAGGTTGGTGGGAGGGCGGTGCCCAGACATCGCTCTACATTAACAAGGGCGAGTGGGAAAAGCTGCCAAAGAGCTACCAGTCGATTATCGAAGCGGCCAGCCGTGCCGCAACGGTCACGATGACTGCGCGCTATGACAATCTGAACTCGACTGCGTTGCGTCGTTTGCTTTCGCAAGGTACGCAGTTGCGTCCGTTCCCCCGTGCGGTGATGGATGCATGCTGGGATGCGTCGCAAAAGATTTATGAGCAGACCTCAGCTAAAAACGAGCGATTTAAGCGTATCTTAGCCAATTACATGGGCTACCGTGACGAGTTGGTGCCTTGGTTCCGTATCGCTGAAGCTTCATACGACCAGTACGTTGGCGCTGCGCTGTCGCGTGCCAAGAAGTAATCTTTAGTGGTTGTGGGTCGCTTCGCGGCGACTCCGGTGTAAAACGGGTGCCGCCATTTGGCTTGCACCCGTTTTTTATTGTAGAATCAAAGGCTTTCCTCGATCTGTAGGATTTTTAGCACGGGCGGCTCATAACGCTTTGGCAAAAATCGTTTGACTGAGGGTCTTTCCGGGATGGTCCCAGAGAGAATTTTTTAGGATCCAATCATGAAGACATTTGTGGCTAAGCCGCATGAAGTCAAGCGTGACTGGTTCGTGATTGACGCGAAGGGCAAAGTCCTCGGTCGTGTGGCCAGCGAAGTCGCACGTCGTTTGCGCGGTAAACACAAGCCAGAGTTCACGCCCCACGTTGATACAGGCGATTACATCGTCATCATCAACGCAGCTGATATCGTCGTAACCGGTAACAAGTCGCAAGACAAGAAGTACTTCCGTCACACGACTTACCCAGGCGGTATTCGCGAAACGAACTTTGCAAAGTTGCAAGAGCGTTTTCCGGGTCGTGCAATTCAGAAGGCCGTTAAGGGCATGTTGCCCAAGGGTCCTTTGGGTTACGCGATGATTAAAAAGCTGAAGGTGTACGCCGGTGCTGAGCACCCGCACTCTGCCCAACAGCCCCAGACCCTCGAATTTTAAGGATAGGCCATGATCGGTAATTGGAATTACGGAACCGGCCGCCGCAAGACTTCGGTGGCTCGTGTCTTCATGAAAAAAGGTGCAGGCAAGATCGTCGTGAACGGCAAACCCGTTGACGAGTACTTCGCTCGCGAAACAGGCCGTATGGTCGTACGTCAGCCACTCGAGCTGACCGGCCACACTGGTTCATTTGATTTTCATATCAACGTGCACGGTGGCGGCGAAAGCGGTCAAGCTGGCGCGGTGCGTCACGGCATTACACGTGCGCTGATTGATTACGATGCAACGCTCAAATCTGCGCTCTCTAAAGCAGGCTTGGTTACGCGTGATGCCCGTGAAGTCGAACGTAAGAAAGTCGGTTTCCACAAGGCGCGTCGTCGCAAGCAGTTCAGCAAGCGATAAGCAAGGCATGCCACAGGGACCAGAAGACCGGTCTCTCAACAAAAAGGCCGCGCAAGCGGCCTTTTTTTATCACTGCATTTTTGTCTAGAGCTTATGCGTAGTGCAATCTGCGTGGGATAATTATTTATTACTCAGCAACTCTCATGGCGAATTAAACATGGCAAACACTTCAACAAAACGAATCAAGGTTGGCATTGTTGGCGGCACCGGGTACACCGGCGTTGAGTTGTTGCGTATGCTCGCACAGCATCCCTCTGTTGAGCTGACTGCGATCACTTCTCGCAAAGAAGATGGAATGCCTGTTGCCGAGATGTTTCCGAATTTGCGCGGCCATGTGAAGCTCGCGTTTTCAACGCCAGAAAAAGCGCCACTCACGGGTTGCGATGTCGTGTTTTTTGCGACACCGCATGGTGTGGCAATGAGCCAAGCAAAAGAGTTGTTGGCTGCTGGCGTACGCATCATTGATTTGGCTTCGGACTTCCGCTTAAAAGATATCAAGACATTCGAACATTGGTACAAGATTCCTCACGAGTGTCCAGATGTACTCGCAGAGGCAGTTTATGGCTTGGTTGAACTCAATCGCCCCGCGTTGGCGAAAGCCCGTGTGGTGGGTAACCCTGGTTGCTATCCAACGACTGTCCTGTTGGGGTTGGCGCCTCTGCTTGGTGGCAAACCACTAATCGACACGAGTGACATCATTGCAGACTCAAAATCGGGTGTGAGCGGCGCTGGACGTAAGGCAGAGGTCGGTAGTCTTTTTTCCGAGGCGAGTGATAACTTCAAAGCCTACGGCGTAGCCGGTCATCGTCATCATCCGGAAATCAAAGCGCAACTGGATCAGTTAGCAGGACATTCCGTTGGGCTGACGTTCGTTCCTCACCTTGTTCCGATGATTCGGGGCATGCTCAGCACGATCTATGTCCGCATCTTGCCTGAGGCGCGTGATACAGATTTCCAGGCGCTCTTTGAAAGCCGTTATGCCAATGAGACCTTCGTGGATGTGTTGCCCGCAGGTAGCTTGCCCGACACTCGTTCTGTGCGCGCTTCAAATACGTTACGTATTGCGTTGCATCGCCCTGGTAATGGCGATCGACTGATTATTTTGGTCGTACAAGACAATTTGGTGAAGGGTGCTGCAGGTCAGGCCATACAAAACATGAACTTGATGTTTGGTCTACCTGAAAGTGCGGGCCTGAATCAGGTCGCGATACTTCCGTAACGCATGTTAAAGAGCGCAGGTCGAACGTTTTTTTTCTGGAGTGTCGGCGCTCTGCTTCTTATTGCAGCGGGCGCGGCAGCTGGTATCTTTTTTACACAACGTCCGGGTGCAGAGGATGTCGCATTGCACTTACGCACTGAGCGGCTTGCGCAAGCGGCGATTCGAAGTGAGCTTGAGACCCAAATCCGAGATGCGCAGGCGCGTGCCGAACAAACGCGTAGTGAACTGACAATTGAGCGTTCCGCCCGTGCGGAGCTTGAAAAAAATCTGGGTCAACTTCAAGTCGAACTCGGGCGTCTGAAGGACCATCTCGCGTTTTATGAGCAGTTACTTCCTCCGGGCCCGCAGGGCTCAATCGCCTTACGCGCAGTGGAGCTTGAACGTAACGGCCTGAATCTGAACTATCGCGTGTTATTGATGCGCAGTGGTAAACCAGGTGAACGCGTGAGCGCCCGATTGAAGTTTGTGGCCTCCGGCATGGTGGGGGAAAAAGAAGTTGAGGTCAATTTGTTGCCCCTGCAAGCGGTCCCCGATCAGAACGTCACTTCAAACACCGCCGCGGCGGCAGGTTCGACCGACGTGGCTGATAGCCTACGACTTAGTTTTGAACAGTTTCAGCGTAGCCAGGGAGTCCTGGCGGTTCCGAGCGATATGAAGGTGAAGTTCGTCACGGTTCAGGTTTTGGACGGTGATATTGTCCTTGCTTCGCGCAGGGTTGATCTTTAGCGGATCAAACGCTTGCGGTATAGTTGACAAACCTAGTCGGGTATCGTTTTTTAGTATCAGTTAGTCGCCTACTTCCAAGGCAGGAGCTACACCATGAGCACAATGACACAGACCGTTGATTTGCAAGCACCACCCACACCGATCCTTTTCACGGACTCGGCTGCGGCGAAAGTCAAAGATTTGTTGATTGAAGAAGGCAATGCCAACCTGAAGTTGCGCGTCTTTGTTCAAGGTGGTGGTTGCTCAGGTTTTCAATATGGCTTCACGTTTGATGAAGACGTAAATGAAGACGACACCACATTAGAAAAAAATGGCGTGTCCTTGCTGGTTGATCCGATGAGCTTTCAGTATCTCGTGGGCGCTGAGATCGACTACAAAGAAGACATCGAGGGTTCGCAGTTTGTGATTCGCAACCCCAATGCGACAACAACCTGTGGTTGTGGCTCGTCCTTCTCGGTTTAATTTCTTCGAAGCCTGACCCGCTCCTTAGCGGTCAGGCGGGCCAACAAGCGCCCAAAATCCGATTGCCTCGCGCGCCAGTGACTGCCGGGCAGCTCACTGCGATGCGCTGTTGATGTGCCCACGCTAACCACGCAAACGCAAGCGCTTCAACATCCTGTGTGTCGATGCCCATTGTATTGGTGGGCTCGACTGGACAATGCAGTAGATCACGTAAGTCACTTAGTAGCGTTTTGTTGTGCGCGCCACCTCCGCAAACCAACACATCTTTCGCGTCCTTAGCATGTTTGCGTATAGCGTTTGCAACAGTGTGCGCTGTGAGAGCACGTAAGGTTGCTTGAATATCCTGTGCGCGTGCATAGTCGCGACTATCGATGTTGTGTGCGTGCAGGCGTTGCTCAAGCCACTCACGATTAAAAAGATCGCGACCAGTTGATTTAGGTGGGGGGAGCAAGAACCAAGGCTCTTTGTTGATCAGAGTATCGAGCAAATTTTGATCGATCGTTCCATCTGCTCCCCATTGTCCGTTTGCATCGTAAGGCTTGCCGGTATGTTGGTAGCACCACAAATCCATTAGTGCGTTAGCGGGACCCGTATCGAAGCCGAGCGGATCAGCATTGGGACGCAGGATCGTGATGTTCGCAATACCGCCAAGGTTCAGTACAACGCGAGTGTGCGACACCGCAAAGACTCCGGCATGAAACATTGGGACAAGTGGCGCACCCTGGCCACCCGCGGCGACATCGCGACTCCGAAAGTCGGCGATAACGTCGATACCTGTGAGCTCCGCGAGTCTTGCGGGGGCGTTTAGCTGAATGGTGTAACCGTCATCAGGGCAATGCCTAACCGTTTGACCATGCGCGCCAATCGCCCGGATCTCGTTGCGGGAGACTCCTGCATTGGTGAGTGCTTGCTCAACCGCCTTGGCATACAGATCAACGAGCGCGTTCGATGCCACTGCAGCACGCGCAAGCTCGTCACTGCCGCGTTTATTGAGCGCTAGAAGTTCTTCTTTGAGGCTTGGAGTGAAGGCGACACCGGCTCTAGACAGTATCGTTGGATAGCCTTCAGTGTTAAAGCGAGCAAGCACTGCGTCGATGCCATCGAGGCTCGTGCCTGACATTAAGCCGATGTAGCAGGGGCCCAGATTAGTCGCCACTGAGTTTAGCGACTAGCGACGTTACTGCTTTCGGGGATCGCTTCTTGGTACTTTGCGAGTACCTGGAGTTGCTGTTGATATGGAGCGATGACTTTAGCAAATTGCTCGCGATGCTCTGGCTCGAGCGGCTTTGATACCGGCATGTTTGCCGTAGCCTGCAGTGGGTCAATCGGTTTGTCCGCGACGCGGAATTCATAATGTAAGTGCGGACCTGTCGACCATCCTGTTGACCCAACATAACCAATCAGCTGGCCTTGTGAGACCTTCGATCCTGCCTTGATACCATCGGCGAAGCGGCTTTGATGTGCGTATAGCGTGGTGATCTTGCTGTGGTGACGTAACACGATCGTATTTCCATAGCCGTCACGCCAACCGACGAAATCTACAGTGCCGTCAGCGGTTGCATGAATCGGTGTGCCCATGGGGGCGGCATAGTCAATTCCAGGATGAAAGCCCGACCAAGCTTGTACACCGCGAATCGTGCGCATCCCAAAGGTGGAGCTCACCCGAGAAAACTTAAGTGAGTTGCGTAAAAATGCGCCGCGCAGGCTCTCGCCTTCCAGGTCATAGTAGCTACCGCTTTCGCCGTCAGGGCTAAACCAAACTGCGCTGTATGCTTTGCCACCGTTGATAAATTCAAGTGCAAGAACTCGACCAGCTCCGGCTGCGCGCCCACCAATGCTACGCGTTTCGTACACCACGCGAAACTGATCGCCTGGGCGTAGGCCCCGCAAGAAGTCAATCTTGCTGCTTAGGATCTCGGCCATTTGGGACGTGATGCCATCCGGTATCCCGGCGATATCGGTCGCGGCAAATAAAGAGCTGCGAATTGTCCCGACCGCCACTTCTGTGTGGGACTCGAGGGGGAGTTCAATCTCTTCTGCCTTAAATCCCGAGTCGGTGGTTGAGATTTGAAGGGTCTTGGCAATACCTTGGCCGTTAGCTTCGCTGTTTGGGCTATATATATAGCGAACCCAAAGCAGGTTGCCGTTGTGGTCCGACGCGGCCTGAACGGTACGGCCGGCAAACAACTTATAGATAGAGCGTGCTTTAGGCTCGCGCGCTAAAAAATTCAGCAATTCAGAGCTCGAGACATCTACACGCTTCAGGACTGAGGCGAGGGTGTCGCCTGCGCGTATGCGCGTCTCGGTGATGTAGGGAGTTTCTGTCGCCGTGTGCTCGACCGGTGTGGGATCCGCTGGGAGCGGGAAGGGAACGACGTTTTGGACGACCCGTTGCTCTGGGACGGGCTGCTCAATCAGATCGGTTCTTTCGGTTTGGGGTGGATGCACAACGCCTAAAGCAACCGCGGCCAAGCCGGCAACGAGCACTAGACTGATGACTGCGCCGGGGACAAGACT
>JACCED010648233.1_pt1 | contig 16555 bp, 16 predicted proteins | sample 7455021 | NCBI WGS metagenome assembly JACCED01 (sample SAMN15323456, study PRJNA562643) | freshwater metagenome | isolation source: river surface water | place: USA:Blue River Watershed | collected 2017-08-19 | reverse complement strand
CTGAGCCGTCAGGCGCAAAGACCGGCTCGGTATCGATGCCGCTGGACTGGATCAAGCGCCTCGGTTCTCCACCTTGGGCAGGCAACACAAAGAGCTGTGAGCCCCCGTCCCGTGTGAGCGTGACCGCCAACGACTTGCCATCGGGTGCCCAGGTCGGGGCGCTATTGGATCCCTTGAAATTGGCCAGGATTCTGCGCCGACCTGTGGCAATGTCGTGCACATAGACCACAGGCTTTCTGATTTCAAACGAGACGTAGGCCAACTCACGACCATTGGGCGACCAGCTCGGAGAAATGATGGGCTCCGGGCTGGTCAGGGCAGCTTGGGCGTTTTGTCCATCCGAATCGGCAATCCACAAATGGAATCGATTGGACACCTTGGTCACATAGGCAATGCGGGTGGAGAACACGCCCTTCTCGCCGGTGAGCTTTTCATAAATGAAGTCGGAGATGCGGTGCGCCACCAAACGCAAATCCGCGGTGCCCACAGCAAAGCTCTGGCCACCAAGGTCTTGCAGCTTCACGGCATCCCACAAACGGAAACGCACATCAAAGCGGCCGTCGGACAAGCGCGTCACGCTGCCCGTCACCAGGGCATCGAGGTTGGCTTGCTTGATGGCGGCCAGATCGGGGCGCGCCACTTCATCCACCACCGCCGAGAGCATGTTGGACCTGAACTGTCCACTGCGGTCCAGATCGGCAGCCACGATGGAGGCAATGTTCTGCGGGGACGATTCGGCACCACGGAAAGTGGTGAAGCCAATGGGCAGCTGGGTCACGCCCACACCGGCCACCTCGACCCTGAACTGAGCCTGAGCCGCTACGGCGACAAAGAGTCCGAGAGCCACACACCACACACGCATGAAGGGATGAATCATTTTGCTTGTTGCTTCCAATAAAGCATGAAGTACTTGGAGTAGGTGGCCTGCGCTTGCATCACACACACCGCCAAACCACTGGCTCCATCCAGAAAACCCAAACGAAACACGTAGGAGCGAACAAATGCCACCACGGAAGAAAGGATGGCTCTGGTCAACGAGGTGCGAACACCCGCTGCCCATTGCTGATCAGCCCAAGCCATGCTGTAGGTTTGCATTTTTTTCCAGTAGTGCGCAGGATCAGGATAGCTAAAGTGTAGCAACGGCGTTTGCAGTGCGACCCCTTTGACACCGGCATGGGGCACCACGCGCTCGTGCACCAGATCGTCGCTATAGCGTGCCTCACCCACTTTGAACAGGCGCACCACCCGGTCTGGATGCCAGCCGCAGTGCTTGATCCATGAACCAGCAAAATTGGTCAGTCGCGGAAAACTGTAGACCGCCGATGCACCCGCATCAATGGCCGAGCGGATCTCCTGCCACCCCTGAGGCTGAATGCGCTCATCGGCATCCAGGAAAAGCACCCATTGGGTTTGGACCTGCTGCAAAGCCAGATTGCGCTGGGGACCAAACCCAGGCCACTGGGCAGTTTCGATGACCTGCGCCCCGTTTTTTCTCGCGATGTCCACCGTTTGGTCGGTGCTCATGGAATCCACCACCAGCACCGAAACCCCCTCCACCAAGGACTTGAATAAATCCGGCAGATGGGATGACTCGTTTTGGGTCAGTACAACGACAGTGAGGTCCATTGTGTTGATTTTAGGGCTCCAGCAGATTCGAGATAATCCAGCGAGGAGCACGACTCCAACACCCCATGCAACACCCTCGAACCATCCTCCAGCGATTCAGCAGAGCAGCACAGCATTTCCGGTCTCCACGCTCGGCCTGGGTGGCGACCATCGCCTCGGTCATGGTGATCTCCTTCACCGAGCCGCTCATCCCCGCGCTGATGAAACCCTTGCTAGACCAGGGGTTTGGCGAGACCTCCTTCCCCATCTGGATGGTGCCGGTTGCCCTCATCGCCCTGTTCATGATCCGGGGGCTGTGCGCTTTCACCGGACAAGTGGCCTTGGCCAAGGTGGCCAATACCGGATTGCTGAACCTGCGCACCCAAATGTTCACCCGGTTGCTGCAGGCGCACCCCAGCCTGTTTTCCCAGACCAATGCCAGCACCCTCTCCAACTCCATCGTCTTTGAAATCCAAGGCGGCGCCAATCTGATGGTCAATGGCTTGCTCACCCTGGGCAGAGACAGCCTGACGCTGTTGGCCATGGTGGGGTATTTGTTGTTTTTGAATTGGAAATTGACCCTGGTGGTCTTTGCGCTGTTGCCTTGCGTCATCTGGCTGATGAAGACCATGACGCGACGCCTTTACCAATTGACGCAAAGCCATCAACAAGCCACCGACGACCTGGCCTATGTGGTGGAAGAAAACGTCCTGGCCAATCGGGTGGTGAGGCTGCAAGGCGCGCAGCGTGACCAGCTCCAGCGCTTCACCGAGTTGGGGCACCGCCTCATGCGACTGGCCATGAAGTCTGCGGTGGCAGGGTCCTCCGTCACGCCTCTGACCCAAATCCTCTCGGCCATTGCCTTGTCTGTGGTCATCAGCATTGCCCTGATGCAAAGTCGCCTGGCTGGCACCACGGTGGGTGAATTCACCGCCTTCATCACGGCCATGCTCATGCTGGTGGCGCCCATCAAGCATTTGTCCGAAGTCTCTTCTCCCCTCACACGAGGCCTTGCCTCCATCGAGCGCGCCATCGAACTGATTGACCAAACGCCCACCGAGGTGGGGGGTACCCATGCCGCCGCCAAGTCACAAGGCGAGATTCACTTTGAGCACGCGGTGGTGCGCTATCAAGCCGATGCTCAACCTGCACTGGATGTGAAAGCGCTTCACATCCATCCTGGCGAGACCCTGGCCATTGTGGGCGCATCGGGCTCTGGCAAATCCACCCTGGTCAATGCCTTGCCCCGCTTTGTCGATCTTGAACGTGGGGTGATCAAACTCGATGGGGTTGATGTGCGCGATTGGGATCTGAGCCAACTGCGCCGGCAAATGGCCTTGGTCAGCCAGGATGTGGTGGTGCTCAATGTCAGCCTGGCCCAGAACGTGGCCTTGGGCTGCGAGATGAACGAGCAACGTGTGCTGGACTGCCTGGCCTCGGCTCACCTGATGGACATGGTCAATGGCCTGCCCCAAGGCATTCATACCCTGGTGGGGCACAACGCCAATCAACTCTCGGGGGGGCAGCGTCAGCGTCTGGCCATCGCCAGAGCCCTGTACAAGGACGCGCCCATTCTGATTCTGGATGAGGCCACCTCTGCGCTGGACAACGAGTCAGAGCGGCATGTCCAGCAAGCCCTGCAAGCCCTGCAAAAGGGGCGCACCACGCTCATCATTGCCCACCGCCTGAGCACCGTGGAGCATGCTGATCGCATCGTGGTGCTCGACAAAGGCCAGGTGATCGAGTCCGGCACCCACACCGCATTGCTGGCCAAAGACGGCATGTACGCTCATTTGTTCAAGATGGGCAGCTTTGCAAGCGACAGCAGCGCCGACATCAACTGAACAAAGGTGTGCGGGTCGGGTCGCTGGGCATGCCGAAGCAGGTCACCCCGATGGATGGCGGTGGCGTCCCACCTTTGAATCCACAGCAAGGTGGGTTTGCCCAAGCCCACGGCCATGTGATAGGGACCACTGTCTGAGCTCACGAACACATCGGCCTCATCGATCACCGCAGCCAGTTCCAACAAATTCTGGGTGCCCGATGCGTCAAACAGGCGATCGGCCGCAAACCCCGACTGGACCATCTGGTCCATGAAGGCCTGGTTGGTGGCTTTTTCAAATTTCGCACCGGTGAGCACCAATTGGAATGGCTGGATCGCATGCAGGTGCATGAAGGCCTTGACCAATTCGTCCAGCTGGGGACGCCGGTCCAAGGCATCTGGTGTGCCGCAACCGATGTTCAAGCCCAACAGGGGCAGCGCCTCTTGCCTTTGAAAGCCCATCCCTTGCAGGGCATGTCTGACGCCGGCCTGCACCTGCAGCGAAATGGGCTGCCCTTCGCGCTCGATGCCCAGGGCTGCGAGCACGACGTAATCACGCTCGGTGTAGTCCATGGGCTGACTCAAGCCATGGTCTTGTTGGAATTGACTCACCGATGGTGCAACCCAGTCATACAACCAGCCGCGCCCAGGGAATTGCCCAATGCCCACCGTCTGGGCTTTGCTGAGGCGCTTGAGCTCGCGGGTCACGCGCGTGGTGCGCAAGCCATGCGGCTCAAAGTCAATGATCAGATCAGGCTGGACGCGCTGCGCGACCTCTCGCAGGGACGGCTGGAGTTCTCGCCAGGGCACGGACCTGGCTGTGGGATCCCCAGGCTGGGCGGTTTTGATGGTCAGGAATTGGGCGCTGGCCAAGGCATGGTGGTGCTGCACCAGGGTCTCTGTGGGATAGCCCTTGTGCCGACTGAGGAACAACAAATGCAAGCTGGCCTCGGGCCAACGCTTTTTCAGGCTCATCCAGGCTGCCGAGCTCCTGAGGACATCACCAATCCCCATGCTGTGCGATCGGATCATGAGGATGCGCCTGGGGGTCAGGTTGAATGGGGTCATGATGGCAAGCCCTTGAGTTGCGCCTCGATGCGGGTGGCCACATCCGCCCAGGTTTGCTGCTGTGCCAATCGGCGTCCCCTTTGCACCAGGCCTTGCCGCAGGTCATCGTCCTCCAAGAGACGGCGTAGCCCCGTGATCAGGCCTTGCACATCATCAGGGGAATCGAGCAGCCAGGCCTCTTGCTGGGTGGTCCAGTGCCAGGCCGCGCCGCAAAAAGGCGATGGCGAACAGATCACAGGCAAGCCGTGAGCCATGGCCTCCAGGACCACCATGCCATAGACATCGGCACGGGTGGGGTGAACAAGCACATGGGCGCATGGATAGACCTCATTGAGGTCCACACCCCGGTCCAGCCAATGCACCCGGTGGCTGAGTTGAAGCGATTCGACCAGCTTGACCCAATGGTCCTGATGCCATTTGTCGGGCGTGACCAGGAGGTGCACCTCCTCAGGCCAATGCGGCATGGCCTTGAGCACCAGGGGCAAGCCCTTTTTTTCCAGATCATGCGCTGCGAGCAAGATCAAGCGATGACGGTCGGTGAGCCCCCATCGCTGCTGGATCCAGTGGGGGTTGTGCGGCGCGCTCGCGGGGTTCACACCGGGCAGCACCACCTTGACCCGGGCAGCATCGCAGTGCAAATCGTCGGTGAGTTGGTGGGCGGTCATCTCAGAGGGCACGACCAGCACTCGACCGGGCCTTGGGCGCAAACGCAAATGCTCCATGCCCAAATACACCCACAGGCCTGGCGTGAGCAGCACCCGCAGACCATTGAAGACCGACTTGAGCCAGGAGCGATGGAACAAATCATGTCGAATGGGTCTGACATGGACCATTTGCACATCGCCAAAACCAAGGTTCTCGTTGGAGAAGATGGCATCAAACCCCGACTGTGTTTCACGCCGAGTCCAGCGCGCAAAGCGCAGCAGCGACAGCCATCGGGGGCGGCGGTCCGGGTTGGGGCTGAGGTGGACATGCACCCCGTCGAGGGGACGGTGGGAGATGCAAAACACATGGCACTCGTGGCGATGGCGCAAATGATTCACCACCTCGTAGGCATAGCGTTCAGCGCCACCAGCCTGGGGATCGAAATGACGGATCAGAAAAGCCAGTTTCATGCGCTCGTCATCAGGGCATGGCGACCACGCCCATCCTCATGGCTGGACATCATCTTCCAGATCAGCTGAATCAACCGTGTCGAGCGATGCACAGGCACACGCGGCAAACACCATGGCGAATCCTGCGCAGCCACGCGCCCCCTCACGGTGGTGGTGGCCGAGAGGTAGCCCGCACGCTGGGCCATGAGCACATGCTCTGGCTGCCACTCCCCGTAGGGGTAGCAAAAGTGCTCGACGGCCACACCCAGGCGTTGCTCGAGCAAGCGTTTGCTTTGATCGATTTCACGCCAGGCCTGATCGGGATCGAGTTGCCCCAGGTGGGCATGGGTCAGGGTGTGCGAACCCACCTCCATGCCAGCCCTCACCCAATCCAACACCTGTGCGTCGTTCATCAGGGGCACTTGGGCGATGCCCAAGGCTTGATCCCATTGATTGGTGTGACCCAGCGCATCGTGCACCAGATAACAGGTGGCCGTGAAACCCAGGTCCTTGAGGACGGGCATGGCATGTTGCAGGTTGTTGAGGTAGCCGTCGTCAAACGTGATGCCAAACACACGGCCGCTGCGCTCGCCTTGAAGGTAGGGGCGCAGATCTGACATGCTCATGCCTTGCCAGCCCAGGCGCTTGAGCCAGCGCATGTGAGCGGCAAAGCGCTCGGGCGCCACGCACAGGCTGCGAAAAGGGGTTCCCTTGGGTGGTGCCTGGGCAATCTGATGGTAGGTGAGGATGGGGATCACGCCAGCAGCCCTCAGAGCAACACAACCTCGAAGGCATCGGGCATCATGCCCACCTCGGCCTGGAGCTGAATGGGTTTGCCAATGAATTCACCCAAAGAGGCCAAATGCGCCCCCTCCTCTTCGGACAACAGGTCAATGACCTGGGGCGATGCAATCACGCGGAATTGGCGCGGATTGAACTGCCTGGCTTCCCTCAGGATTTCCCTCAGGATGTCGTAAACCACGGTTCTGGGCGTTTTGACGACCCCTGTGCCCTTGCACGCGGGGCATGCATCGCACATCACGTGCATGAGCGACTCGCGGGTGCGCTTGCGCGTGAGCTCGAGCAAACCAAGCTCGGAGAATCCCGAGACCATGGTCTTCACTCGGTCTCTGAGCAAATGTTTTTTGAGCTCTTCGAGAACCGCTTGCTGGTGCTCAGATTGCTGCATGTCGATGAAATCGGCAACGATGATGCCGCCCAGATTGCGCAATCGCAACTGCCTGGCAATGGCGCCTGCGGCCTCCAGATTGGTTTTGTAAATGGTCTCTTCAAAACTTTTTCTGCCAACAAAACCGCCCGTGTTCACATCAATGGTGGTCAATGCCTCGGTCTGCTCGATGATCAGATAGCCACCCGACTTCAAGGGCACCCGGCGACCCAATGCCCGGATGATTTCCTCTTCCACCGAGAACAAATCAAAAATGGGGCGCTCACCCTGGTAGTGCTGAATGAGAGAAACGGTGTCGGGCATGACATCGCGCGCAAATTGCAGCAATGACTGGTGCTGCTCCCTGGAGTCGATGCGGATGGACTGGGTGGCTTCCACCACCATGTCGCGCAACACCCTTTGCATCAGGTTCAGGTCCGCATGGATGAGGCTCTTGGGCGCACGGGTCTGCGCGAGCTGGCGGATGTTTTCCCAAGTGGCCTGCAAATACCGCAGGTCCTTGCGGATGTCGTCATCGGTGGCGTCTTCGGCGTTGGTGCGCAAAATGAATCCACCCACACGGTCTTGGCCCATGAACTCGTTGGCCAAGCGGTCGAGTCGATCGCGCAGCGCATCCCTCAGGGGCTGTGCAATCTTTTGCGACACCCCAACATGCCGGTCTTGCGGAAGGAACACCAGCATGCGCCCAGCAATGCTGATCTGCGTGGTGAGGCGCGCGCCTTTGGTGCCGATGGGGTCCTTGATCACCTGCACCAGCAGGGTCTGGCCTTCGAACACCTGTTTTTCAATCGGCGTCACTGCGGCATCCTGAGCCCCTTCCGACTTGGACACCGAGGCAGGGTTGAACAAATCAGCCACATGCAAAAAGGCGGCCTTCTCCATGCCGATGTCGATGAAGGCTGACTGCATGCCGGGCAACACGCGGGTGACTTTGCCCAGGTAAATGTTGCCCACAATGCCCCGCTCGAGTGGGCGTTCGAGGTGAACCTCTTGAACAGCGCCCGCCTCGATGACGGCCACACGGGTTTCGTGCGGTGCCCAGTTGATCAAAATGTCTTGGAACATGGCTCAGGCTCGCAGTCGAACTTGGTGGAGCAGTTGGTCGGTTTCAAACAATGGTAATCCCATCACCCCACTGTAGCTGCCGCGCAGCTCGCTGATCCAGCGCTGGGCTGCACCCTGGATGGCATAAGCCCCGGCTTTGCCCATGGGCTCGCCGCTGTCCACGTAGGCCTTGATCTCCTTGGCACTCAAGGGTCGGAAGGTGACTTGGGAACGGCTGGTCAACTGTTGCGGCTTGGCCCGACCCAGCACCACCGAGGTCAGGACTTCATGGCGGCGACCCGACAAGCGCTTGAGCATGCGCACAGCCTCAGCACGCGACTCGGGTTTGCCAAGGATGTCCCCGTCCAACGCCACTGTCGTGTCGCTGCTCAGAATGGGCGCCGCTGGCCAAGCCCGTTGACGCAGCCTCGCACGAGCTGCCTGCCACTTGAGCAAGGCCACCCGCTCAACGTAATGCAAAGGCTTTTCACGGCTCAAAGGCAGCTCCAGCGCTTCGGCGTCCTCGTGCTCATCGGGCAAGAGCAAATGGGGCTCGATGCCCAGCTGGCGGATCAAGGCCAATCGGCGGGGGCTTTGCGAAGCCAGGTAAAGCACAGGCGGAGTCATGCGCGGTGGTAGGGGTGGTGGTTGAGCAAGGACCAGGCTCGGTAAATCTGTTCAATCAGCAAGACCCTGACCATTTGATGCGGCAGGGTCATGTCCGACAAGCGAACCGAGCGCACTCGGGGTGCACGCAAACTCGGATCCAGACCATCGGGTCCGCCAATGATCCAAGCCACATGCTGACCCTCGAGCTGCCAAGCCTGAAGTTGTTGGCTGAGGTCCTGGGTCGTCCAGCGCTCGCCACGTTCGTCCAGACTGAGCTTGTGAGCCCCTTTGGGTATGGCGTGTTCGATGCGGGTGGCTTCCAGCGCCCAGATTTGCTCCACCGTCCTGGAGGCTCTGGGCTCGGTCTTGATGGTTTTGAGATCGATGCGCCAGTCCGATGGGAACCGCCCGGCATAGTCATCCCAGGCCTGTTGCGCCCAGGCCGGCACGCGCTGGCCTACCGCAACAATGGTCTGGTTCATGGCTTGGATCCGGTCCTTCGGGGCGCGGCCTTGGACGACACGGCAGACCGGGACTTGGACGGGGCGCGTGAAGCCGACTTGGTGGTCGAACGGGCGGCAGACTTGGATGTCGACTTGGCCGCTGTTTTGCCCGCTGTTATGCCCGCTGTTTTGGCTGCTGTTTTGCCAGCAGGTTTCGCAGCGGGTTTTGCCGTCTTCGCTGCCGCACCACCCGATCGGGGTGGGCGCGACTGGGCAGTTCCTGCGGACTTGGCTGGCTTCGATTTGGCCGAGCCTGCCTTGGACGAGGCTTTCTTGGCGGGAGCGGTCGTGGCTTTCAGGCGGATGGGTTTTTCGCCCCAGATGTCTTCAAGGTGGTAGTACTGACGGATGGCAGGTTGCATGATGTGCACCACGGCGGCGCCGCAGTCGACGATGATCCATTCCCCGTTTTCCTCACCCTCTGAGCGAGGCTTGGGAAAACCCTCTTTCCTCAATTCATCGCGCACACTCGCCGCCAAGGCCTTGGTTTGCCGGTTGGAGTTGCCCGAGGCAATGATCACCCGCTCGAAGAGGGGCGACATGGCCTCGGTGTTGAACACGCGGATGTCCACGGCCTTGATGTCCTCCAAAGCATTCACAATGGTTTTTTGCAACTTCTGGATGCTGCGCTTGGCTTGTGCCTCAGAGAGGTCAGATTCGTATTCGCTCATGTCAATTCCGGTAGAGGTGATGATCTTGGATGTATTGCCAAACATCAGGGTCAAGGCCCTGTGGATGGACATCGGGGGTGTGCCGTAGATGGGCTCGCAATTGAGTGGAACTCAATGGGTCAGGTGGCAACTGAAGGTTGAGCAACTCCATGTGGTGGTCATTGTGCCACTGGAGCAGCTGGGGCGAGGGCTGGACCGAATCAGGACGCAGGGCCACCGCCAAGCGGCACAGGGTGAGCACCTCGGTCCACCGGTGCCATGTGTGAAATGCAGCGGCCTGATCCGACCCAATGATCAACCAGATCTGAGCTTGCGGATGAGACTGTGCCAAGGCCTCCAGGGTTTGCAGGGTGTAGCTCGGCGCCGGGCGCTGAGCCTCGAGGTCGGACACCCTGACGCTCGTGATCGATTGGAATGCCAGACGGCACATGGCCAGGCGGTGCTCGAACGCGGTCTTGGGGGCTTGCCGGTGACCCGGCCAGGCCGTGGGCATGACCCACAGCTCGTCCAAGGCACATTGCGCCAGCGCCTCCTGCGCCAGCCGCACATGCATGCGATGGGGCGGATCAAAGCTGCCGCCCAACAGGCCCAGGCGAGCGGGAAGGCTTTGGCTCAAACCCAATCTCTTGGTGGCAAAAAGTCGGTGTAGAGCCGCGCCTCGGCAGATCCTGGCTGCGGTGTCTTCTGGTAGGACCAGGTGACCAGGGGCGGCATGGACAGGAGGATGGACTCGCTGCGCCCACCTGACTGCAAGCCGAAATGCGTGCCACGGTCGAACACGAGGTTGAATTCCACATAACGGCCACGGCGGTAGAGCTGGTGATCGCGCTCGCGCTGCCCCCATGGCATGTGCTTTCGGCGCTCCACGATGGGCAAGTAGGCCTTGAGGAAATGGTCGCCCACCGACTGCATCATGGCCTGGTTGAGCTCAGGCGCCAATTCGTTGAAGTCATCGAAGAAGATGCCGCCCACGCCCCGCGCCTCTTTGCGGTGCTTGAGGTAGAAATAATCGTCACACCATTTTTTGAAGCGGGCATGGTAGTGATCGCCAAAAGGGCTCAAGGCATCGCGGCACACCTGGTGAAAGTGCCGTGCGTCTTCTTCAAAGCCGTAGTAGGGCGTGAGGTCCATGCCGCCGCCAAACCAGGACACGCTCGCGCCAGAGGCCGGGTGCGCCGAAATCATGCGCACATTCATGTGCACCGTGGGCACATAGGGGTTGAGCGGATGGAACACCAACGACACCCCCATGGCCTCAAAGGGCGCACCGGCCAGCTCAGGACGATGCTGGGTGGCCGAGGGCGGCAGACTGGGGCCTTTGACATGTGAAAAGCCGCAACCCGCGCGCTCGAACACACTGCCCTGCTCCAGGATTTTGGTGATGCCATTGCCTTGCAAGGTCTCGCCCTCATCTTTGGTCCAGTGGTCACTCAAAAAGGTGGCCGTGTCCAGGGACTCGATGGCATCGGTGATGCGGTGTTGCAGCCCCATCAAAAATTGCCGCACGTCTTGACTCATCTCTTTTCTCCTAGTGAGACAGGGCACGAAAGCCAATGTCACGCCTGAATTGCATGCCCCTGAACGCAACGCCCTGGATGGCCTCGTAGGCCAGGTGCTGCGCCGCCCTGACGCCCTCGCCCAATGCGGTCACACACAGCACACGCCCGCCGGCGGTCACCCAGTGGCCTTGGCTCAGGCTCGTGCCGGCATGGAACACCTTGACATCGGCGGGGACCTTGACGGCCAAAGTCACCACATCGCCCGCCACAGGGCTTGCAGGGTATCCCTCGCTGGCCATGACCACACCCAAAGCGGTACGGCGGTCCCAATCCAGTTGCAGGTCTTTGAGCCTGCCCCCTTTGGGGTCGGTTGCTGCCCAAAGCAGTTCAAACAAGTCGCTGCGCAGACGCATCATCAAAGGCTGGGTCTCTGGGTCGCCAAGCCGCGCGTTGAACTCCAGGGTCTTGATCGAGCCGTCAGCGCCAATCATCAGGCCTGCATACAAAAAACCCGAAAAAGGAATGCCATCCTTTTTCATGCCCTCGATGGTGGGGTAGATGACTTCGCGCATGACACGGGCATGGATGGCCGGTGTGACCACCTTGGCTGGGGAATAAGCCCCCATGCCGCCTGTGTTGGGACCTTGATCATGGTCCAGCAGCCGCTTGTGGTCCTGGGAAGTGGCCAAGGGCACGACGTCGGCGCCATCGGTGACCACCATGAAGCTGGCTTCCTCTCCCACCAAACAGGCTTCGATCACCACACGGGCAACGCCATCACTGGCCTGGATCCCGGGCTGAATCTGAAGCATGTCATCGATGGCCGCATGCGCCTGCTCCAGGGTCTGCGCCACCACGACGCCCTTGCCTGCCGCAAGCCCATCGGCTTTGACCACGATGGGTGCCCCCAGGCGATCCACGTGCGCATGGGCGGCCTCGGCCTGGGTGAAGGTCTCGTGGGTGGCGGTGGGAATGCCGTGCCGCACCATGAAGTCCTTGGAAAAGGCTTTGGAGCTTTCGAGTTGCGCCGCCTGCTGGGTGGGGCCAAAGATGCGAAGCCCCTGGCTGCGAAAGAGGTCCACGATGCCTGCTGCCAGCGGGGCTTCAGGACCCACAACGGTGAGGTCGATCTGTTGGCTGCGCGCCCAGTGAGCCAGCTCGTTCAAGTCGCGGATGGGCAGATTCTCCAGGCCTTGTTCCGTTGCCGTCCCGCCATTGCCCGGCGCAACAAACACCTTTTGAACGCGCGGCGACTGGAGCATCTTCCATGCGATGGCATGCTCGCGGCCTCCGGAGCCCACAACCAGGATCTTCATAGGGCCGCGTTGTGATAGATCTCCTGGACATCGTCGAGTTCTTCGAGCAAGTCCAGGATTTTTTGCATGCGCAGCGCGTCGTCTTCGCCCAGTTCGATGGCACTTTGTGCGCGCATGGTGACCTCAGCCATGTCGGGCACCAGGCCGGCGGCTTCCAGGGCCAATTTGGTGGCCTCGAAATCTGCGCTGGCCGTGATGACTTCAATCGAGCCGTCTTCATTGGTGATGACGTCTTCGGCGCCCGCTTCGAGTGCAACGTCCATGATCTTTTCTTCGGACTGACCGGGACCAAACACGAGTTGCCCGCAATGCTTGAACTGGTAGGCCACCGAGCCTTCGGTGCCGAGGTTGCCGCCATGCTTGCTCAATGCATGGCGAACCTCGGCTACGGTTCTGACCTTGTTGTCCGTCATGGTGTCGATGATCAAGGCCACACCACCCACGCCATAGCCTTCGTAGCGGATTTCCTCGTAGGAGATGCCCTCGAGGTTGCCCGTGGCCTTGTCGATGTTGCGCTTGATGGTGTCGGCGGGCATGTTGGCTGCCTTGGCCTTGTCAATGGCCAGCCGTAGACGGGGGTTGGCATTTGCATCGCCACCGCCAGATCGGGCGGCGACCATGATTTCTCTGATGACGCGGGTCCAAATTTTTCCGCGCTTTTCATCCTGGCGACCCTTGCGGTGCTGGATGTTGGCCCATTTGCTGTGACCTGCCACCTTGATGTCCTCTGAGCTTGAATGAATCGCATTTTAGGGGGCAGCAGTGCCCACTCTGACTCAAAGAAAAGGGCTGCACGGTGGCAGCCCTTGTTCCTCTGTATCCCGTGTGGGGATCAGGCCTCCTGAGGCTCAGCCGGCTCCGAGCGGGAAGGTTTGGCATCCTTCTTGGGGTTGGGCTGAATGTCCAACACGGCTTCGCCCTGCTCGTCGATGTCGACTTGCAAGCGCCCCCCATCGGTCAAACGGCCAAACAGCAATTCGTCGGCCAAGGCCTTGCGAATCAATTCCTGGATCAGCCTTTGCATGGGTCTTGCCCCCATGAGCGGATCAAAGCCCTTCTTGGCCAGGTGCTTGCGCAAGGCATCGGTGAAGGTGACTTCCACGCGCTTCTCGGACAACTGGGTCTCGAGCTGGAGCAAGAACTTGTCCACCACGCGCAGGATGACTTGTTCATCCAGGGCCTTGAAGCTGACGGTGGCATCGAGGCGGTTGCGGAACTCCGGTGTGAAGAGTCGCTTGATGTCGGCCATCTCGTCGCCAGCCTCACGGGCATTGGTGAAGCCGATGGTGGACTTGTTCATGGTCTCGGCACCCGCGTTGGTGGTCATGATGATGATCACATTGCGGAAATCGGCCTTGCGGCCATTGTTGTCGGTGAGCGTGCCATGGTCCATGACCTGCAGCAAGACATTGAAGATGTCGGGGTGGGCCTTCTCGATCTCGTCGAGCAGCAGCACCGCATGGGGCTTTTTGGTGATGGCCTCGGTGAGCAGGCCCCCCTGATCAAACCCCACGTAGCCGGGTGGCGCGCCAATGAGGCGCGAGACGGCGTGCCGCTCCATGTACTCGGACATGTCAAAGCGGATGAGGTCAATGCCCATGATGTAGGCCAGTTGCTTGGCCGCTTCGGTCTTGCCCACACCGGTGGGACCGCTGAAGAGGAAGGAGCCAATGGGCTTGTCGGTCTTGCCCAGGCCAGAGCGAGCCATCTTGACGGCGGAGGCGAGGACCTCCAGCGCCTTGTCCTGGCCAAAGACCACGCTCTTGAGGTCACGCTCCAGGTTTTGCAGCTTGCTGCGATCGTCAGAGGAAACCGAGGCAGGCGGGATGCGTGCGATTTTGGCGACGATGTCCTCGATTTCAGACTTGGAGATGGTCTTCTTGCGCTTGGAGGTCGGCAAGATGCGCTGAGCAGCGCCCGCCTCGTCGATCACATCGATGGCCTTGTCCGGCAGATGACGATCGTTGATGTACTTGGCGCTGAGCTCCGCTGCGGCTTGCAACGCTGTCAGGGCGTACTTAACGTTGTGATGCTCCTCGAAGCGGGACTTGAGGCCTTTGAGGATGTCCACGGTTTGCTCCACCGTGGGCTCAATGACATCTACCTTCTGGAAGCGACGCGAGAGGGCGGCGTCTTTTTCGAAGATGCCCCGGTATTCGGTGAAGGTGGTGGCGCCAATGCAGCGCAATTGACCCGAGCTCAAAGCGGGCTTGAGCAGATTGGACGCATCCAAGGTTCCACCAGATGCGGCACCGGCACCTATCAAGGTGTGGATCTCGTCGATGAACAAAATCGCATGGGGCTTGTCCTTGAGCGACTTGAGAACACCCTTGAGCCGCTGCTCGAAGTCACCACGGTATTTGGTGCCAGCCAGCAGTGCGCCCATGTCCAGTGAGAACACCTGCGAATCAGCCAGCACTTCGGGCACATCGCCCTGCGTGATGCGCCAGGCCAGACCTTCGGCAATGGCCGTCTTGCCCACCCCCGCCTCGCCCACCAACAAGGGATTGTTCTTGCGGCGGCGGCAGAGGATTTGGATGACGCGCTCGACCTCGTAATCGCGGCCAATGAGGGGATCGATCTTGCCTTCCTTGGCGGACTGATTGAGGTTCTGGGTGAACTGTTCCAGCGGAGAGGCTTTCTCCGATTTTTCTGCTGGGGCTTCCTCGGACTCATTGGAGGGCGACTCGGCAGGTTTGCTGGGCTCGCTCTCTTCTTGCTTGCGAATGCCATGGGCAATGAAGTTCACCACATCCAGGCGCGTCACACCTTGCTGATGCAGGTAATACACCGCATGGGAATCTTTCTCACCAAAGATGGCCACCAGCACGTTGGCACCCGTGACCTCTTTTTTACCGTTGCCCGTGGACTGCACATGCATGATGGCGCGCTGGATCACACGCTGAAAGCCCAGGGTGGGCTGGGTGTCAACCTCATCGGTGCCCCCCACCTGAGGGGTGTTGTCCTTGATGAAGTTGGTGAGGGACTTTCTGAGGTCGTCCATGTTGGCTGAACATGCACGCAGCACCTCGGCAGCGCTGGGGTTGTCCAGCAAGGCGAGCAACAAATGCTCGACCGTGATGAACTCATGACGCTGCTGCCTGGCTTCCACGAAGGCCATGTGCAAACTGACTTCAAGTTCCTGGGCAATCATGAGGGTTCCTCTTTGTGTGTCCGTGATTCGAAATGTATATGGGTTCCAAAGGCTGTCAATCAATGGGCTCATATACACATTGCAAGGGATGACCATCCCGATGGGCGGCCTCCCTGACCAATTCCACCTTGGTGGCTGCCACATCCTTGGTGAAGACCCCACAGACACCACGTCCGTCGATGTGGATCTTCAGCATGATTTGGGTGGCCGTCTCCCTGTCTTTGCTGAAGTACTCCTGTAGCACCCTCACGACAAATTCCATGGGGGTGTAGTCGTCATTGAGCATGACCACTTGGTACATCTGCGGGGGTTGCACGCGCTGAGTCAGCCGCTCCACCACCAGTGAGTCGTCACCTTGGGCCGGTGGCCGTGTGGGTTGCCAGGAGGGTTTGTTCGCCATGGAAATCATTCTATCGGTGTCAATTTCCCATGCCTTTTGCAATCTATTTAATTATCTTTTGTAGTATATTGATGTTCAATTTTTCATCCGAGTGAGTCATTTTTTGTAAGTGAGGGAATCATGGCCATAGGAACAGTCAAGTGGTTCAACAACACCAAGGGGTTTGGCTTTTTGCGCTCAGAGGAGGTCAATGCGGATGTCTTTGCGCATTTCTCTGAGGTTCAAATCGAAGGCTATAAAACCCTACCCAAAGGGGCAGTGGTCCAGTTCGATCTGGAGGTCGGCCCCAAAGGCATGCTGGCCAAGAACATCCGCATCCAAGAGGTGATCGCCAGCCTCAAAAACATCGAGGAAGTGGCCCTAGCGCACCGGGACGATCTGGGCACCCGGCAGTAAGCCCTCGGGGCATTGGCAACGGCTCAGCCATCGGGCTTTGGTCTGTGCGTGGGCATCACCTCACCCTGCCCCCTTCACGATCCAACAAAAAGGCGACAAAGCTCGACGCTTTGCCGCCTTTCTTCTATGCCCGGATCAACTGACCCGATCAAGCCGCCATTGCGTTGATGATGGCATTGAAGGTG
>JACCED011874784.1_pt1 | contig 16557 bp, 12 predicted proteins | sample 7455021 | NCBI WGS metagenome assembly JACCED01 (sample SAMN15323456, study PRJNA562643) | freshwater metagenome | isolation source: river surface water | place: USA:Blue River Watershed | collected 2017-08-19 | reverse complement strand
GCGAACCGCGGCAGCGAGCCCATGTGGTTGGTGTGGTGGTTGCGGCCTGTGAGCAGGCAGGCGCGCGTGGGCGCGCACAGGGGCGTGACGTGAAAGTTGCTCAGGCTCGCGCCGCGGTCGGCGATCTTCTGCATCGCCGGCATGTCCACCAGCCCGCCATAGGGCGAGAGGTGGCCGTAGCCCACGTCGTCCATGATCCAGACGATGACGTTGGGCGGCCGGCGGGTGGGGGCGGGACGCGGCGGGACGGCTCCGGCCGGCCGGACTTCATCGAAGGTGCGGGGAATGTCGGTGGGGTTGCGAGGCGGCATGTCAGTCGATCTTGGCGCCGGATTGCTCGATCACGCGCGTCCACTTGTCGGTCTCGGCGCGGATGAAGGCCTCATAGTCGGCGGGCGTGCTGCCCACCAGCTCGGCGCCCTGGGCGGAGAGCTTCTCGCGCACCTGCGGATCCTGCAGCGCCCGCACCGCCTCGGCCTGCACGCGACGGACGATGGCATCGGGCGTGCCGGCGGGCGCGGCCAGGCCGTTCCACGACACCACGTCGAAGCCCGGCACGCCGGCCTCGGCCACCGTGGGCACACCGGGCAGCAGGGCGGATCGCCGCGCGCTCGTCACCGCGATCGGCTTGAGCCTGCCGGCCTTGATGTGTTCCACCGTGGGCGGGATGTTGGGCATGATGAACTCGGGCTGGCCGGCCATCACGTCGGTCAGGGCCTGGCCGAAGTTCTTGTATGGCACATGCACGAAGTTCGCGCGGGTCGAGGCACGCAGCAATTCCACCGCCAGGTGCGAGGTGGTGCCGTTGCCACCCGAGGCGTAGGCCAGGCCCTTGCCGCCCTTGGCCAGCTCCAGCAGCTGCGGCAGGCTGGTGGCCGGCACGGCGGGCGACACCACGAGGACGTTGCCCACGTAGGCCAGCTGGGTGACGGGCTTGAGATCCTTGAGCGGATCGAAGGACAGGTTGCGGTACAGGCCCTTGCTGGTGGCGTTGGCCACGCTGTGCAGCAGCAGCGTGTAGCCGTCGGGCGCAGCGCGCACCACGGCCTCGGTGCCCAGGTTGCCGCCCGCGCCCGGTCGGTTTTCCACCACCACCGGCTGCTTCAGGCCGACCGCCATCTTCTCGCCCACCACGCGGGCCACGATGTCGGGGAAGCTGCCAGCGGCAAAGGGCACCACGATCTTCACCGGCCGCTCGGGCCAGGTCTGGGCCCGGGCCCCGGGCGCGAGAAGGACGGACAGGCAAGCGGCGGCCAGGGCCAGGAGCGGTCGGCGCGGCAGGGTCATGAGGGTCTCCTTGAAAATCGTGGCCACGGAAAATCGGGGGAAGGCGGAAGGGTCCGGCGTTGCGAGAGGGCTCAGGTGCCGGTCGGCGCACCAGGGGCGTCATACAGGCGCATCACCGCCGAGTCGTCCTGCAGGCCCCAGCCCTTTGCCGAGGCGGCGAGGAAGGCGAGGTAGGCCGAATGCGCGATCGGGGCGGCAAAGCGCGAGGCGCGCGCCGCATCCAGCACGAGGCTCATGTCCTTGACGAAGATGTCCACGGCCGATGTCACTTCATCGAAGGCGCCCCGCGCCATGCGGGGCCCGCGGTCGCCGAGCATCCAGGATCCGGCCGAGCCGCTGCACAGGATCTCCAGCGTGGTGTCCAGGGGCAGGCCGCTGCGCTGCGCCATCGCCAGTCCCTCGGCAGCGGCCGCGATGTGCACGCCGCACAGGAGCTGGTTGATCACCTTCATCTGCGCGCCGGCGCCGTTCTCCTCGCCCAGGTGGTAGATGCGCGCGCCGAAGGTGGCCAGCACCGGACGCACCCGCTCCATCGCCGCCGACGGGCCGCCCGCCATCACGGTGAGTGTGCCCTTCTGCGCGCCGACCATGCCGCCGGTGACGGGCGCATCGATCAGGGTGACCCTGCGCTCTGCCAGGCGCGGCGCAAGGGCGCGCACATAGTCGGGCGGCATCGTGCTGCACGCCACCACGACGCTGCCCGGACGGAGCGCCGCAGCCAGGCCGAAGTCACCGAACAGCACGGACTCGGTCTGCCGGTCATCGACCACGAAACTGACCACGATGTCGGTGGCCGCAGCCAGGTACGCCGCGTCACGGGCAACCGTTCCGCCCCGCGCCTGCAGCCATTCCTGTGCGGCCGGGTTCACATCCACCCCGATCACCTCGAAGCCCTTGTCCAGCAGGTTGCCGGCCACGCCACGGCCCATGGCGCCCAGGCCCACGAGGCCCACGCGACCGTTCTTTTGTTCGCTCATCGTTGTCTCCTGTCGCGTTACCATGTTCCCGGTCCTGCCCGTGCGCCGGCAAGCGCGCGGCGTTCAAGAGGCCTTGAAAGTTTTGAGATAGGGGAATACCCGTGCAACTGCCGCCCTTCAAGGGCATCCTCGCCTTCAATGTGGTGGCGCGCCAGGGCAGCCTGGGCAAGGCGGCCGACGAGCTGCACCTGACGGTATCGGCGGTGAGCCACCAGATCGCCAACCTGGAGTCCTTTGTCGGACGCAAGCTGTTCGAACGCACCCCGCGAGGGCTCCTGCTGACGCCGGAGGGCGAGCACTTCCAGCGCGACATCACGGCGGCCCTCGCCTTGATCGGCAGCGCGGCGCAACGGGTGCGACGCGACGAGGGACAGCAGGAAGTGCTGCGCCTGCACCTCACGCCCACCTTCGCCAGCCTGTGGCTGATGCCGCGCCTGCCCCGGTTCCGCGCGCGCCACCCGGAACTGCGGGTCCAGCTCTCCGCGGCCTACACCGACTCCGATTTCTCGCGCGGGGATGCCGACCTGGATGTGCGCTACGGGGTGGTGCACGGGCGCGACCTGCACGTGGAGACGCTGTTCACCGAGAACGTGCTCCCGCTGATCAGTCCCGCGCTCAAGGCCCGCCTGGACATCCGCACGCCCGAGGACCTGCTGGGCCAGGACCTGATCTACTCCATCGTCCATGAGGTGCATTGGCCGCGCTGGTTTGCGGCGCACGGCGTGCCCTTTGCGCCACAGGACTACCCCTTGAGCTTTGACCGTACCCACATGGTGCTGGACGCCGCCATCGCCGGCATGGGCATCGCGCTGGACAGCGACCGCATGGCCGGCCTGGCGCTGGGGCGGGGCGATCTGGTGCCGGTGTTTGCAGACCGCAAGGGCGTGCCCACCCATGCCCACCACCTGGTGTATCCACGCTCGCACGGCACGTGGAGCCGGGTGGTGAAGTTCACCCGGTGGCTGCGCGAGGAGATCGCACAGGACGGCTGAGTCAGGCCCTCGGGCGGGCTTGCACCTGCCCCTGCGCCCGTGTCCCGTTAGACCATGGAGCTGTGAGAAGAACTCACATGAGCGCGAGTTTATGTCGCTTGTGCGCGCGTATCCGAGCTCTCTAGGATCGCCTCGTTGCCGCTGGCGTGGCAGCGAGCCTGGGCGTGCGCTTCGGGCACGGCGTCGCGCCTCGATCCCCCACCGAGGAGTCCCATGCCCGCTTCCCGCACCCTGCTGTCCCACGTGACGGCCCGCCGACGTTTCTGCGCCCTGGCGGCCTGCACCGCCCTGGCCCTCGGCGCCGCCCCGATGGCCGCGCAGGCTCAGGACGGCTGGCCGTCCAGGGCCATCCAGATCATCGTGCCGGTGGCACCGGGCGGCGTGCATGACCTCGTCATCCGCGCACTGCAGCCGCGCCTGAGCCAGGAACTGGGCCAGCAGGTGGTGATCGTCAACCGGCCGGGCGCCGACTGGGCGGTGGGCACGCTGGCCGCCAAGCAAAGCCCCAAGGACGGCTACACCTGGGTCATGGCGTCCATCCCGACCACCGCCAACGCGGTGCTCAAGAAAACCGGGTACGACCCGGTGAACGACTTCACCGCGGTGGCCAACCTCGGGGCCACCGGCGGCATGTTCCTGGTGCCGGCCGAGCTCGGGGTCAAGACCCTGGCCGACTTCGTGAAGCTGGCGCGCAGCAAGCCCAAGCAGATCGCCTTCGGCAATGCGGCCGTCGGGTCACTGGGCCACATCAATGCCGCCCTGCTGGAGTCCCTGGAGAAGATCGAGCTCAACACGATCACCTACACCGGCGGGCAGAGCCAGCTGCTGACCGATCTGCTGGCCAACCGCATCAACATGGCGGTGCTCTCGCCCATCGTGGCCATGCAGCACGTGCAGACGGGCAAGCTGGTGCCCCTGGCGCTGGCGCAGCCGCAGCGCTCGCCGCTGATGCCCAATGTCCCGACGACGGTGGAACTGGGCTACCCGCGCCTGACCGTCCAGGCCTGGAGCGGCGTACTCATGCCCGCCGGCACGCCGGCCGCCATCGTGCGCCGAGCCAACGCCGCCCTGCATGCGGCGGCGGCGGACCCGGAGGTGGTGGCGCAGCTGCAGCGCCAGGCGATCACCATCGCCCCGCCCAGTGCGCCCGAGACCGTGGCGAGGATGATCCGCGACGAGATGGCGCAATGGCCGCAGCTGTTCGAGCTGGCCGGCATCAAGCGCCAGGACTGAGCGCGGTGACGGACACCGCCAGAGCTCCGCGCATCGGCCGCACCCTCGACGAAAGCGTTCTCGCCCCCGCCGTCACGCCGCAACGCAAGCGCCGGCCCAACATCCTGTGGTGGGTGATCGACGATGTGGGCTACGGCAACCTCTCGCCCTATGGCGGCCTGGTGGACATGCCCGCCATGCAGCGCCTGGTGGACCGGGGCATGCGCTTTGCCAACGCGCATGTCACGCCCCTGTGCTCGCCCACGCGCGCCTGCCTGCTGACGGGGCGCAACCACCACAGCAACCACATGCCGGCGGTGCCGCGGTGGACCATGGGCCTGCCGGGGCACGACGCGCGCATCCCGCGCGAGAACGGCTTCCTCTCCGAGGTGCTGCTGCGGGAGGGCTATGCCACGCTGTGCGTGGGCAAGTGGCACCTGACCTCGCTGGAGGAGATGAACCCCGCCGCCTCGCGCGAGGGCTGGCCGCTCGGACGCGGGTTCGAGCGTTTCTACGGTTTCATGGCGGGCCAGACCAGCGAATACGACCCGCACCTGGTGGTGGACAACAGCCCGGTCTACCCACCGCGCGTGTTCGACGGCCGCTACCACCTCTCCGAGGACCTGGTGGACACCTCGCTGCGCTACGTCAAGGAGCTTCGCAGCGGCGACACGGACAAGCCCTTCTTCCTGTACCTGGCCTTCGGCGCCGGCCACGCGCCGCACCACGCCCCGCGCGAGTGGATCGACCGCTACCGCGGCCGCTTCGACATGGGCTGGGACGCCTACCGCGACACGGTGCACGCGCGGCAGAAGGCGCTGGGCCTGCTGCCGGCGGACAGCCCGCTGTCCGCGCGCGACCCGGACGTGCCTGCATGGGACAGCCTGTCCGCCGACGACCAGAAGATCTACGCGCGCTACATGGAGGCCTTCGCGGGCATGTGCTCGCACATGGACCACCACATGGGCCGGCTGCTCGACGAACTGGAGGCGATGGGCGAGCTGGAGGACACGATCATCCTCATGGTCAGCGACAACGGCGCCAGCTCCGAGGGCGGCGCCACGGGGGCGTTCAACAACCAGCAGTTCCAGGGCCGCATCGACCAGCGCCCGGCCACGCTGGACCACCTCGACGCGATCGGCAGCGCGCAGGCCTACAACCACTACCCCTGGGGCTGGGCCTGGGCGGGCAACACGCCGTTTCGCCGCTGGAAGCGCGAGACCTACCGCGGGGGCTGCGCCGTGCCGTTCGTGATGTCCTGGCCACGCGGCCTGCCGCAGGACCACGGCAACCGTCATGGCTTCGTGCACGCCATCGACGTCATGCCCACCCTGCTGGAGCTGCTGGACATCCAGCCACCCGCGCAGATCGCCGGCGTGGCGCAGTCGCCGATCGAGGGCATCAGCGTCGCTGCGCACCTGCGCGCTGCGGCGGTCCCGAGCACGCACCACACCCAGTACTTCGAGATGCTGGGGCACCGCTCGATCTACCACGCGGGCTGGCGCGCGGTCTGCCCCTGGCCCGGGCCCTCGTTCAAGGAGGGCGTCAAACCCTGGCCCGCCGAGATGCTGGCCGCCGACCTGGACACGCTGGAGGCCGGCGGCTGGGAGCTCTATCACGTGGAGGCCGACCCGGCCGAGGCGCGCAATGTCGCCGACGCGCACCCACAGCGCCTGCGCGCCATGGTCGCGCGCTGGTGGCATGAGGCGGGACGCTACGGCGTGCTGCCGCTCCTGGGCCGCGCGACGCCGCCCCCACCCGACCCCCGCGCGCGGCCGAAGCGGCACGTCTTCTACCCGGACACCGCGCCGCTCTTCATCGAGGCGGCGCCCAGCGTGGTCAACGCCAACTACCGCATCGTCGCGGACCTGGAGATCCCCGGCGGCGCGCCGGCGCAAGGCATGCTCGTGGCGCATGGTGGCCGCTTCGGCGGCTACGGCCTGCTGCTGCAACAGGGGCGCCCGGTCTTCGTCTACAACTACCTGGGCGTATCCCAGACGCGCATCGAGGCGCCCGCACCCCTGCCACCCGGAGCGCGGCGCCTGTCGTTCTCGTTCGAGATGACGGGGCCACCGCAATTCACCCAGGGCTTGGGCGCGCCGGGCATCGGGCGCCTGTGGGTGGACGGCACCGAGGTGGCGTCGGCTCCGATCGACACCACCGCGCCGGTGATGCTGAACTTCTCAGGCATGTTCACCTGCGGCTACCACCACTTCGAGCCCTTCGACCTGGGCTACCAGCCCCCCTTCCGCTTCACCGGCACGCTTCGGCGGGTGGGCATCATCACCTCGGGAACGCAGGCGGTCGATGCCGACCTGGAGCGCGAGGCCTTCCTCCAACGCCAATAAACCACGGAACGCACGGATGGACACACCCTCCCAGGTCGCGATCGTCACCGGCGCGGCTGGCGGCATCGGCGCCGCCACCGCCCAGGCCCTGGCACACCAGGGCGCGCGCGTTGCGGTCGCCGACCTCGACGGCACCGGCGCGCAGGCCTGCGCCGAGCGCCTGCAGCGACAGGGCCACCAGGCCCTGGCGGTGACGGTGGACATCACCGACCCGGCCAGCGTGGCGGCAATGGTGCAGGCTGTCTTGGCGCGCTGGGGTCGCATCGATGTCCTCGTGAACAACGCCGGCATCGAGAGCATGAAGCCTTTCCTGGAGATCAGCCTGGCCGAGTACGAGCGCGTGATGCGGGTCAACACGACGGGCGCCTGGGTCTGCTGCCAGGCAGTGATCCCGGTCATGCGCCAGCAGAAGGCGGGCGTGGTCGTCAATGTCAGCTCGGTCGCCGGCCAACGTGGCGGTGGCCTGCTGGGCACCTCGGCCTATGCCACCTCCAAGGGCGCGCTGATCGCGCTGACCAAGGCGCTGGCCCGCGAGTTCGGGCGCGAGGGCATCCGCGTGAACGCGGTCGCCCCCGCGCTCACCCTGACCGAGCTCGCCCGGCGCCAGCTGGATCGGGCGCCTGCCGGCATGCAGGAGAGGATCCACGGCATGACGCCGCTGGGCCGATCGGCGCAGCCGCAGGAGATCGCTGCAGTGATCGCCTTCCTCGCCGGCAGCGAATCCTCCTTCGTCACCGGCCACGTGTACAACGTGGACGGCGGCACCGCGATGTAAGGACACTTGGCCATGCGAACCAGCGGACGCACCATCGACGAATGCACCCCCCACGCTCCGGCGCCTGCCAAGGCCCGGCCGCGCCGCCCCAATGTCCTGGTCTGGCTGATGGACGACATCGGCTTCGGCCAGCTCTCACCCTACGGGGGCGCGGTGCAGATGCCCGCCCTGCAGCGCCTGGTGGACCGCGGCGTGCGCTTCTCCAACGCCCATGTCACGCCCCTGTGCGCCCCCACGCGCGCCTGCCTCCTCACCGGCCGTAACCATCACACCAACCACATGGGCTCGCTGCCGCGATGGACGGTGGGCGTGGGCGACCAGGACGCGCGCATCCCGCGCGAGAACGGCTTCCTCTCCGAGATCCTGCAGGCGCAGGGCTATGCCACCTACTGCGTCGGCAAGTGGCACCTGACCACCGTGGAGGAACACAAGGTCTCCGCCTCGCGTGCGGCATGGCCCCTGGGCCGGGGCTTCGACCGCTTCTACGGCTTCATGGGCGGGCAGACCAGTTCCTACAACCCGCATATGGTCCTGGACAACGGACCGGTCTATCCCCCGAAGGGAATCGAACCCGGCTACCACCTTTCAGAGGACCTGGTGGACACCAGCATCCGCTGGCTGCACGAGCTGCGCGGCGACGATCTGGAGAAGCCCTTTTTCCTCTACCTGCCGTTCCAGGCCGGCCACGCACCGCATCACGCGCCGCGCGAGTGGATCGAACGCTATCGAGGGCGCTTCGACGCGGGCTGGGACGCCTACCGCGAGGAGGTCCATGCCCGCCAGCAGGCCATGGGCGTGATCGCCCCGGGCACGCCCCTGTCGGCTCGCGACCCCGACGTCCCCCCCTGGGACAGCGCCGGCCGCGAGGAGCAGCGCGTGTATGCGCGGCTCATGGAAGCCTTCGCCGGCATGTGCTCGCACATGGACCACCAGGTCGGCCGACTGCTGGACGCGCTCGAGGCCATGGGCGAGCTTGACAACACCGTGGTGCTGGCCCTCACCGACAACGGCGCCAGCTCCGAGGGTGGACCTGCCGGCGCGATCAACAACCAGCAGTGGCAAGGCCTGATCGACCAGATCCCGGCGGGCCCCCAGGACCTGGAGGCCATCGGCGGCCCCGACGCCTACAACCATTTCCCCTGGGCATGGGCCTGGGCGGGCAACACGCCGTTCCGGCGCTGGAAGCGCGAGAACTACCGGGGCGGCTGCGCGGTGCCCTTCGTGATGTCCTGGCCGGCCGGCCTGGGCGAGGCCGGCGGCAACCGCGACGGCTTCGTCTACGTGACCGACGTGCTGCCCACCGTGCTGGAACTGGCCGGCATCGAGGCACCCGCGACGCTGGGCGGCCTGCGGCAGGCGCCGATCGAGGGCGTGAGCTTTGCCGCCCACCTGCGTGATCCGGCCGCGCCCTCGCAGCATCGCGTGCAGTACTTCGAGACCATGGGCCACCGCGCCCTGGTGATGGACCACTGGCGCGCGGTCTGCCCCTGGCCGGGCACCTCCTGGACGGAAGGCGGCAACTGGCCCCAGGAACTGCTCGCGGCCGACCTCGACCGTCTGGAGGAAAGCGGTTGGGAGCTCTACGACATCGCCACCGACCCGGCCGAAACGCGCGACCTGGCGGCCACCCACCCGCAGCGCCTGCGCCAGATGGTGTCGATGTGGTGGCACGAAGCCGGGCGCTACGGCGTGCTGCCGATGCTGGGCGGCCCCTCGCGCAAGCCCGCTCGCCCGGCCCCGCCGCGCGAGCATGTGTTCCATGCGGACACCGCGCCGGTGTTCATCGAGGCCGCGCCCAACATCATCAACACCCACTACGAGATCGTCGCCGACCTGGAAGTGCCCGAAGGCGGCGCGCACGGCATGATCCTGGCGCACGGCGGGCGCTTCGGCGGCTACGGCCTGCTGTTCGAGGACGGGCAGCCCTGCTTCATCTACAGCTACCACGGCATCCAACAGACCCGCGTCACCGCGCCGCGTGCCGTGCCCCCGGGCCGCCACGAGATACGCCTGCGGTTCGAGAAGACCGGCACGCCCGACCTCGCGGCGGGCCACGGCGCGGCGGGTATCGCCACCCTCCTCGTCGATGGAGAAGCCGTGTCGCAGGCCCGGCTGGAACCGACCGCCCCGGCCATGATCAATTTTTCCGGGATGATGACCTGCGGCTACCACCCGGCCGAGACCTTCGAGCCGCAGCACCGCCCCCCGTTCCGCTTCACCGGCACCTTGCATTCGGTTCGTGTGCGCACCGACGGCGCGCAGCCCATTGCCGAAACGGCGCAGGTGCAGGCCTACCTGCGCCAGCAGTAGTCGATCACCACCAGGAGACTCCCATGACGCCCACGAACCGCCGCCTCACGCTCTCCCGCCTCGCGCTGCCCCTTCTGCTCGGGCTGTCCTTCACCGCCAGCCTGCATGCGCAGGCCCCTGCGGCGGCCCGGTCCATGACATTCGTGGTGGCCCACCCGGCCGGCGGCGGCACCGACCTGGTCGGTCGCGTGCTGGCGCAGAAGATCGGCGAGCAGACCGGGCGCCAGGTGGTCGTCGAGAACCGGCCCGGCGCCAGCGGCACGATCGGCACCGACCAGGTGGCCCGCGCCCCGGCCGACGGCAGTACGGTGCTGATCATCCCGGACACCAACGCCATCGTGCCCGCGCTGTTTCCCAAACTGCAGTCGGACATCGTGCGTGACTTCCAGCCCATCACCCTGCTGGCCGTCGGTTCACACGTGATCGTGGCCCACCCGAGCTTCCCGGCGGACGACATCCGCGGCCTCATCGACTACGCGCGCGCCAACCCCGGCGTGCCCTATGCCTCGGCCGGCAACGGGACGGCGCAGCACCTGGGCATGGAGTTGTTCCGCAGCATGGCCAATGTGCAGATCACGCACGTCCCCTACAAGGGGGGCGGCCAGGCCATCACCGACGTGGTGGGCGGCCAGGTCAAGCTGGCCATGCTCGGCGCGGCGCCGGTGCTGCCGTTCATCAAGAGCGGCAGGCTCAAGGCCCTGGCCGTGACCGGCGACAAGCGCAACCCCGCGTTGCCGCAGGTGCCTACGGTAGCCGAGGCCGGGGTGCCCGGCTTCTCGACGCTTCAGTGGTTTGCCGCCGTGGTTCCTGCCGGAACGCCTGCACCGGTGGTGCGCGAGCTGCATACCGCCTTCACCCGCGCCGCCGCCGACCCGGTGGTGGCCGAGAAACTCGGCGGCATCGGCCTGGAAGTGCGCACCAGCAGCCCCGAGGAAATGGCCGCCTTCCTGGCCCGCGAGCTGCGCAAGTGGCCGCCCATCGTGAAGTCCGCCAACGTCAAGATGGACTGAGGGTCATGACCCCGAGCAACCTCCTGTTCATCCTTTCGGACGAACACAATCGCCGCATCATGGGCTGCAGCGGCCACCCCATGGTGCGTACGCCCCACCTGGACCAGCTCGCCGCCCGCGGCACGCGCTTCACCGACGCCTACTGCAACTCACCGCTGTGCGTTCCCTCCCGGGCGAGCCTGGCCACCGGCCGCTACGTCCACGACGTGCGTGCCTGGGACAACGCCCAGCCCTACGACGGCTCGGTGCCCTCCTGGGGCCATCGCCTGCGCGCGCAGGGCCACCACGTCACCGCTGTCGGCAAGCTGCACTTTCGCAGCGCCGACGATCCCAACGGCTTCGACGAGGAGATCCTCACCATGCACGTGCCCGGCGGCGTGGGCGACCCCATCGGACTGGTGCGCCAGGACGCGCCGCCGATCGCCGTCACCCTGCAGCTGGCGGAGAAGGTGGGGCGTGGCGACTCCAGCTACCAGCAGTACGACGACGCGATCACCGAGAGCGCGGTGGCGTGGCTGCGCGCGCGCGCCCAGGCCCGCGGCGGCAAGCCCTGGGTGCTGTTCGTCTCGCTGGTGGCCCCGCACTTCCCCTTGATCGCACGACCCGAGTGGTACGACCTCTACCCCGAGGACGCGGTGCCCTGGCCCTCGCAATACGCGCAGGAGGAGCGGCCCACGCACCCCTTCATCCGCACCATGCGTGACGTGTACATCTACGACCGGGCCTTCACGCCGGCCAAGGTGCGCCAGGCGATCGCGGCCTACTTCGGCCTCGTGAGCTTCCTGGACCACAACATCGGGCGCCTGCTGGCGGCCTTGCAGGACACGGGGCTGGCGGACAGCACGCGCGTCATCTACTCGAGCGACCACGGCGACAACCTGGGCGAGCGTGGCCTGTGGGGCAAGTCCACCCTCTACGAGGACGCCGCCGGCGTGCCGCTGGTGATGGCCGGACCGGGCATCCCGCAGGGTGTCGTCTGCCGCACGCCGGTCTCCCTGGTGGACGCCTTCCCCACCATCGTGCAATGTGTCGGCGCCCACCCCGCTCCGGAGGATGCACAGCTGCCTGGCACCTCCTGGTTCGACGTCCTGCGCGGGCAGGCGCCACGCCACCCCGCCTTCAGCGAATACCACGCCACCGGATCGACCACCGGCGCCTTCATGCTGCGCCACGGGCCGTTCAAGTACGTGCACTACGTCGGCCTGCCGCCGCAGCTGTTCGACCTCGACGCCGACCCGCAGGAGCGCCGCAACCTGGCCGAGGAGACCGGCTACGCCGGCCTCGTGGCGGACTGCGAGGCACGCCTGCGCCGCATCGTCGATGTGGAGGCCGCCGACGCCCGCGCCCATGCCGACCAGGCCCGCCGGGCCCAGGACTTCGGGGGGCCGGACGCCATCCTGGCCAAGGGCACCTATGGCTATTCGCCCGTGCCGACCGCCGTGACGCCCTGACGCGGGGACGCTGCAGAACCCGATCCCATTTCCAACGAGAAGGAGACACCGCCATGCCCTGCCTGAAAACCACCCTGCGCTCCGCCCTCGCCTGCGCCGCAACCGTCCTCGCGGCCGGCGCCGCCTGGGCCCAGGCCTTCCCGGCGAGGCCCGTCACCCTCGTCGTGCCCTTTGCCGCGGGCGGCGGGGGCGACATGGTCACGCGCGCGGTCGGCAGCCGCATGGCCGACCAGATGAAGCAATCGGTCGTCGTCGAGAACCGCACCGGCGCCGGCGGCACCATCGGCATGGCGCACGTGGCCAAGAGCCGACCGGACGGCTACACGCTGCTGCAGGGCGGCGACCACGTCACCCTGGCCAAGGCGCTCTATCGCAACCTCGCCTTCGACCCGATGAAGGACCTGGTGCCGGTGGCCGGGGTGAGCGTCGGCCCGCACGTGGTGATCGCCCATCCCGACTTCGAGGCCAAGGGCCTGAAGGACCTGATCGCACTGGCGCGCAGCAAACCCGGCGCCTTCAGCATCGGCACGCCGGGCGTGGGCACCGCGCAGGACCTGTTCGCGGTCATGCTCAAGGGCGCGGCCGGCATCGACGTGCCCACCGTTCCCTACAAGGGTGGCGGCGCGATGATCAGCGACGTGCTGGGCGGCCATGTGAAAGTGGGCGTGATCGGCCTGCTGCCCGCCATGCCCCACATCCGCAGTGGCAAGCTCAAGGCCCTGGCCGTCACCTCGCCGACGCGCTCGCCCCAACTGCCCACCGTCGAAGCCGCGGCCGAGACCCTGCCGGGGCTCAAGTCGGTGCAGTGGATCGCCTGGATGGCCCCTGCCGGCACGCCCGCCGACGTGATCGATCGCCTGGCGCGCGAGACGCAGACCGCGCTGGGTGACGCCAAGGTGCGCGAGATGCTCGGGGGCGCGGGCCTGGAGCCCTTCGTGATGGGCCCGCGCGAACTCGCGCGCTTCATGCAGGAGGATTTCGAGGGCTTCGACGCTGTCGTGCGCCGTCACGGGATCAAGGCCGAATGAGCACGCTGCCCCTGCAGGCGCCGCCCTACGGCGGCGTGATCGGCGACACCGCCGCCGAGTCCACTCCCGAGCGGCCCTTCATCCCGCGTCCGCCCCAGGGCGCGCCCAACATCCTGGTGGTGCTGCTCGACGACGTCGGCTTCGCGCAGTTCGGCACCTTCGGCGGCGCGGTGCCCACGCCTGCCCTGGACCGACTGGCCGCCCAGGGACTTCGCTACAACCGCTACCACACCACCGCCCTGTGCTCGCCCACGCGCGCGGCCATGCTCACGGGCCGCAACGCGCATGTCTCGGGGTATGGCACCGTCACCGAATATTCCTCGGGCTTCCCCGGCTACAACGCCGCGTGGCCCCGTACCGTGGGCTGCGTGGCCGAGGTGCTGCGCCAGCATGGCTATGCCACCGCCGCCCTGGGCAAGTGGCATAACACCCCCAACTGGGAAAGCGGCCCCACCGGCCCCTACGACCGCTGGCCCACCGGCGTGGGCTTCGAGTACTTCTACGGATTCCTGGGCGGCGCCACCAGCCAGTGGGAGCCGACGCTGTACGAGAACACCCGGCCGGTGGTGCGCCCCACCGCGCGGCACGATTACCACCTCACCACCGAACTGGCCGACAAGGCGATCCAGTGGATCTCCACCTCGCAGTCGATGGCGCCGGACCGTCCTTTCTTCCTCTGGCTGGCGCCGGGCGCGACCCATGCGCCGCACCATGCGCCGGAGTCCTTCATCGCACGCTTCAAGGGCCAGTTCGACGCGGGCTGGGACGCCTACCGCGAGCAGGCCTTCGAGCGGCAAAAGCGCCTGGGCGTGGTACCGGCCGACGCGCAGCTCACGCCCCGCCCCGAGGGCCTGCCCGCCTGGGACAGCCTGCCCGAGAAGGAGCGGCAGTTGTACGCCCGCATGATGGAAGTCTTCGCCGGCTTTACCGCGCACACCGACCACGAGATCGGCCGCGTCTTCGACTACCTGCGCGAGACCGGCGCCTTCGACAACACCCTGGTGGTCTACTCCGTGGGCGACAACGGCGCCAGCGGAGAAGGCGGCATGCAGGGCATCGTCAACGGGATGTCGTATTTCAACGGCCAACCCGAATCGCTGGACGACATGCTCGCCCGAATGGACGGCCTGGGCGGCGCGTCCCTGTACAACAACTTCCCGGCCGCCTGGGCCTGGGCCATGGACACGCCCTTTCGCTGGATCAAGAAGGCGGCGGGCCACCTGGGCGGCGTGCGCAACCCGCTGGTGGTCAGCTGGCCGCGCCGCATCCGAGACGCGGGCGGCTTGCGCAGCCAGTTCGTGCACTGCGTCGATGTCGCGCCCACCCTGCTGGAGGCGGCGGGCATCCCGATGCCCGAAGTGATGCACGGTCAGCCCCAGCGCCCGCTGGACGGACGCTCCTTCACCAGCACCTTCGACGACCCGAGGGCACCCGAGGTGCGCACCCGCCAGTATTTCGAGTCGCTGGGAAACCGCGGCATCTACGCCGACGGCTGGTGGGCGGGCGTGCTGGAGAACCTCCCCTGGGAAGCCACGCGCACGCTGGACCTGGCCGCCTCGCGCTGGGAGCTCTATCACCTGGAACAGGACTTCTCGCAGGCGCAGGACCTCGCGACGCAGCGGCCCGACAAGCTGCGCGAGATGAAGGCGCTGTTCATGGAGGAAGCGCGGCGCAACCAGGTGCTGCCGCTGGACACCGCCACCAACGAGAAGATGCTGCACGCGCAGGCCCTGGCCGGCGGCGCGCCGCGTGACCGCTACACCTTCTTTGCAGGCACGGTGGGCGTGTTCGAGGCGGCCGCGCCCAACACCAAGAACCGGTCCTTCCGCATGACGGCGGATGTCGTCATCCCGCCGCAGGGCGCCCAGGGCGTGCTGGTGGCCATGGGCGGGCGCTTCGGCGGCTACAGCCTTTACGTGCGCGAGGGGCGGCTGCACTACTGGTACAACAACTCGGGCCTGGAGCAGACCTGCTTCTCCAGCGAGACGCCGCTGCCGCCAGGCCCCTGCCAGCTGGCGATCGACTTCACCTACGACGGCGGTGGCCAGGGTCGCGGCGGCGAGGTGCGGCTGCTGGTCAACGGCGAGCGCGTGGGCGGCGGGCGCCTGGCGCGCACGGTGCCGCGCATCTTCGCGCGCGAGACCTTCGACATCGGCATGGACCTGAACTCGCCGGTGGGCGACTACGACGCGCCCTTCGCCTTCGACGGCACGCTGCGGCAGTTGGTAGTGGAGCTGCGCTGATCAGATCGAGTCGATCGGCGTCGACACCGGGGCGGACTCACCAGCCCGGTCCGCGATCGAGAAGCGGTCTTCGGTGCGGGTATAAAAGCTCGCGCCGAAGCGCGCGATCGGTCGGTACTCGCGCAGGTTGACCCGCCAGGCTGCGGTATCCACCAGGCCGTCGCGCGCGGCCAGCCACTGGATGCGGCCGATGAACACGTAGCGGCTCTCGGTCTCGAGCTTCTCGTGCAGCACGCACTCGAACGCGATCGGGGCTTCCTGGATGCGGGGCGGCTTGACGGTGCGCGAGGGCACCGGCGTCAGGCCTACCGCGTCAAGCTCGCTGACCTCCGGCGGATAGGCCTCGCCGCAGGCATGCATGCGCGCCGCCACGGGCTCGTCCGACATGTGCACCACGAACTCGCCACTGTGAAGGATGTTGGCCGCGGTGTCCTTCAGGCGGCCGTCCGAGAGGCGATTGATGCTGAGCATCAGGATGGGCGGATCCTCGCCCACCATGTTGAACATGGAAAACGGGGCAGCATTGACCACGCCGTTGGCGCCCAGGGTGGTCACCAGCGCAATGGGCCGCGGCACGATCAGGCTGGCCATCAGCTTGTAGCGCTGGTAGCTGGTGATGTCGGAAAAGTCGACTTCGGTCATGGACAAGGTTCCTGGGAAGGGCCGTTCGCCGACCTGCGCGGGCGTGCAAGGGCACCGGCCGAGCGGCAGGATACCCGGATGAGCCCCCGCCCCAGGGCGGGGGCGAAGATGCCCCTGCGGATCAGGCGATCACTTCCACCTTGGCCCGCTTGGCCACGGCCGTCCAGCTGCTGATCTGCGACTGGATCAGCTTCACGCACGCGTCGCCCACCACCGGCGTCTTGCGCGGCAGGGTCTGGATGTCCTCCAGCCGGCTCATGATGTCCGGCTTGGCCAGGATCT